>Ga0169931_10012576_pt1 | contig 11712 bp, 13 predicted proteins | sample Kivu_15m_20L_FD_129675 | JGI IMG/M metagenome (GOLD analysis project Ga0169931, IMG submission 129675) | Freshwater microbial communities from Lake Kivu, Western Province, Rwanda to study Microbial Dark Matter (Phase II) - Kivu_15m_20L... | ecosystem: Environmental > Aquatic > Freshwater > Lake... | reverse complement strand
ATTATATGACTATGATGCCACTATCACAATTATAATATGGCTACTACCACAAACAGTATTATATGACTATGATGCCACTATCACAATTAGTAATATGACTACTATTAAAATTAGTAAACTGTAGCTTTGTTACTCTATCCGCTATTTTAACACAATAAATCATTTAGACAATATCACTACAATCGAAAAATAGAGTAAAGTGAATACAATTTAAAAGTAGAGCAAAACGAATATGATCGAATAGTAGATTGAACCTTATTATTTGCATTCTATTAATAAAACTATACAATCCGATTATTATAAAAGCACTTAGATTATTCAAATGCAGCCCAACAATATTCAAATGCAGCCCAACAATATTCAAATGCAGGCCAATAATATTCAAATGCAGGCCAATAATATTCAAATGCAGACCAATAATATTCAAATGCAGACCAACAATTATTAGCTCAAGGGCTCCCCCCTCCTCGAACTCAACTCCATTCCCAGAAGAGCCAACTCCAAAATAGTAACTCTCGCCAATCGCAAACAATACCTAATAGGTAGCAACATCAATATTCAGGAGGCATGACTGCCGATGCCATCAGCAACCAGATAATTGAGTTCAGACTCAACCACGAGCACTCTCCGCCCAAGCTCTAGTGGAATCACATCCACTTCGACAACGACCTCTTCAGCCCTAGGAATTCCTTCTCGGCTTGCGCTGCCCACAATCTCATCTACATCTGGGGCGGCCTCGAAGTGGACCTCACTGGCCAAAGGACCCTCAGGGACCTGATCGAAGTTGATGTAAGCAGTCCTTTAGCTAGCCAGAAAAAGGCAAGATGCGTTGTTTGCCTCTGCGCTAAAAGATAGGAATTCACTCTGCGGCTTTGTTTTTCGATAACTAAACCAACTGTTTGGTTGCGTACGGGGGGTCCGACTAGAATAGCAGCATGCCCGCCTACCTCTACGTGCTCAGCCTAAACCCAGCTGACAGCTATGAGTGGCAGAGGACAAAGATAAACTGTAAGGAGCACGAAGGCTGTATCTGGCAGCATAGCGGATGCTTGTCTAGTTACAGTTTCATTTCAGGATAGAAAGGCAAGTACCTGACGATAGTCGGCGGATGTAAATAAGCACAAGCCCCCTACAAGGCCATCGTTTAAATCGACATTAACAAACAACAGGTGACTAACTCACTAGTCCTTTAGCAATCCCTAGTCTCTCATGACTGCGTTGACAGAAATCAACGCCTCTATATATTCGGAGGTTCGAATGGGGGCGACTTTAATCAGTTTATATTTGTGATCGACAAAGGCAACATCTTCAAACTAAAAGGACACCGGGCCATTGGTTGCAGCTGTAGCCTCCTTGAGGATAAAATGCTGGTGTATGGGGGAGTTTGTGGAGCCAACTCCATCAACGGAGCCTTCCTTTACCAATGATCTATCCATAATCATACTTTTAGACACACTAGGACAGCATTCGTCTATAAACCCACATATTAATATATATTGTCCTAAAAATAATATTGAAGGATCACCAGTCAGTTTGTGGTTTCATCCAGCCAGCGTACTCTTACGTCTTCCTACCAAATGCCCTCCTTGGATATTTGGCTGTTTATTTTGTATGTGCCGCGGCCATGTCTTTTGTCGTTCTTCCACTCCCCGATGTACTGTCTGCCGTCAGGCCAAGTATACGTGCCCAGTCCATACTTTTTATCCCCTCGGTAGTTCCCTTCATACTTCCTTCCATCGAGCCAGGTATACACCCCATATCCGTGCTTTTTGTTATCGTACCATTGTCCCTCGTACTTTTTCTTGTCTGGCCACTCGCACACTCCTTGCCCTTATATCCTCCCGTTCACCCAGTTCCCCTTGTAAACTTAACCTCCTGAGTAGTAGTATGTGCCCTCTCCGTTGCGTTTGCCCAGCTTGAACATGCCCTCGTATCTGTTACCGTCCGAGTATGACTCGATTCCTGAGCCGTGCTGCATATCGTTTTCCCAGTAGCCTTCGTACTTGGCTCCCGTTTTGGAGTGCAGAAACACTCCGTAGCCGTTGGCCTTGTCGTCCTTCCACTAGCCCTCGTAGGAGTCGCCGTTAGTATGTGTGAATTTGCCCTTGCCCTCGGCCTTATTGTTTACCCAGTCACCCTCGTAGAGAGCTCCATCGGGCCATTTTTGTTTGCCGAACCCCTGGCGGACTGATCCGAGCCACTCTCCCTCATACTAGATGCCGTTTTTGAACTTGACCACTGCCTTCTTCTAAGGTCTATCTGATCGCATTTAGTGCTAGTCGGGAGTACGATGGGTGAACTAGGCTTCAGCGTCCTTGTTGTTGAGTTTGCCAGTGGACTTGTCCTTAGTCTTGAACTCCTCGTTTTCGATGAGCCTATCCTTGTCCTAGAGCTGCTATTACTATTTGTGGGCACTCAAAGACACGGTGTGTTTGTCGTTGGGAGGGGGATCAGAGCCGAGTTTGGCACGAGCTAGGTTGTCGTCAACATCGCACATGTTGCAGGCATTGTTTCCCATTTGGTGTATTTAGTGTTTATAATTTATTGAGCATAAAGCAGAGTGATTGACTATTATTGCTCAGAAGGAAGTATAAGGAGAATGATAAATTATTGTTATGATTGGTAAGGGTAAGGAGAATGATGAATTATGTTTGTTATGATTGGTAAGTGTAAAGAGAATGATGGATTATGTTTGTTATGATTGGTAAGTGTAAGGAGAATGATGGACTATGTTTGTTATGATTGAAAGAAAGGAAGTATAAGGAGAGTGAAGGATTATGATTGGTATGAAAGGAAAGTATTAATACAGCGATCGTTGACTTTAGGGCAAAGCCATAGGTTGTCTATTAGTTACAGTTTATTGTTTATTGTATAGTCTATTGACTATAAGGTATTAATATTGACTATAAGGTATTAATATAGGATATTACTACTAAGGCATTAGTTTACTGTACTGACTATATTATATTGTAAATTAATGTTGCAAGAATGGTAAATAATAAGCACAGTCATATAGTAAATAATAAGCACAGTCATATACTCATGGCACACCATAGCTAGTCATAAAACATTATCTTTATCCTCAGTGACTCACGTTTATGCACTTCCCGTTCTTGCAGTTCACGCATTGGCATCTCTCCGTACAAGCCACTCCCTTCTGAAAACACTCGCAGTAGTTCTTCAGGCACCCCGACTTCGAACACTTACAGCCCCTTTGAGACCGCACGTTGTCCAGGTTGTGCCGGTTCGGGTCGGTATTTTGGCAGTTGACGCACTCGCAGTCAGTGCCGCACACGAGTCCGTTGGCAAAGCACTAGCAGTACTTAGACCCACATTTGCTTTTGGAGCACTTGCATTTTATCTTTCTCTCGTTCTTGGGCTTCTAGCAGCCCACCGCCAGCAAGTTATATATTTTGCCCTAGTCTGAATGTGGCAATGATTACAGCTGGAGAGCGAGTTGATGTAGTCGAGCTGGTAGGTCTGTATGTTGCTGAGCTGTATGCCAGCCAGCCCACACACTTCCTCTTTTTTACACGTGAACAGCTGATCCATTGGCATAATCAAGGGCTTAGCAGGAGTTTTGTAGGCTAGCAGCTGGTCCATAGGCACAGATTTCGGAGGGGTTTTGGAGGGATCGTGGATAGCATGATGACGATTGTGACTATTATGGTGACCATTGTGGCAGTTATGATGACTGTGGTAGCTATTAAGATGGCCCGGGTGGTTATGATGACTGTGGTGACTATTAAGATGGCCCGGGTGGTTATGAGTTTGATCGTGATGGGGATCTTGTTCTGAATAAGACTAAAAGAAGGTATAAAAGAAATGGGAAGTTGTTACTTTTATGTTTGGATATTCTGGTGGTTTTGGGCAGCACGGGCGCAATCTACTACATATTATAACTATGAGCCCAACGCGCAATATACTACATATTATAAGTATGAAACCGAGGCGCACTTTCAGTAGTAACCATGAAATTACCTGCCCTTGGTTAGAAACAAAGTAAACTCTCTCAAAAGGTACTGGACATAAAACAATCATCAACAAAATCCAACAATATATACCGAAATTCAACCATCGTATATACACACAAGAATCATATACCAGCATACAACAATCTAATCAAGATCAACAATCATTAACCAGCATACAACAATAATTTACTATCATTTCAAGACAGTCATTTACTATCATTTCAAGACATTCATTTACAATCATTTCAAGACAGTCATTTACAATCATTTAAAGGCAGTTTTTGCTTTCTTGCTCAGATTTTTTAGTTCAAAGTTTATATGGTTGTCACCCACTTCGCTGTACGACACTTCCCCGACTAGCTCGAACCGGCACAGGAAACCCTACAATACTCCCTTCGTTAGCTACAGCAACAGTTTCCGCAGCAGTCTAACCTGCTACTAGTTTCCACTTAGCCACTTGGTCAGTCCAAAGTCCCTATCTTCTAGTTTGTAGCCCGCTGAGTTCTAGCCCTGGATGGAAATGGTGAATAGCTTGCTGGTGGATCCGAAAACAGTGGTCCATACTTTGGCCAGGAACTTGAACTAACCGATGAAAGGTTTGCCTTTGTCTTTGTCGTTCTTCAGAATGAAATACTTCATGTTGCCCAGACTTTCCTCCTCAGTGATGTTCTTGCCCAGGTTGAAGCCGAAGTCGGCCATGATCTGGCTCTTTTCAATGCGGAGAGTAGAGGGGTCCTGGTGGATGAGGTGGACGAAACTGAGTATGAGGTGGTAGAGAGTAGATTTGTTGATCATGGTTTATGCGTCGATGTTGTCGATGAGCACGTCTTCGAGCTGTTCCAAGGAGGACTTGGAAAGCAAAGTAGAATCAATCATATCAATAACTTTATAATATAATAAGAAGGACTTGGAAAGCAAAGTAGAATCAGTCATATCGATAACTATATATTGTAATAGTGATTACTATTTATATATATTCTATTAATGATTCCTATTTATATTTTAATATTGATTTGATTACTTTATAAATGTAAGAGTGTATATTGTATATGGTAAAAATCAAAGTTATATAGTTTGGGCATCAATAAATCTAACTTTTTATACTAGCTTCACAATAAGTGATTAGCGATATCGTTTACTTCAATACCCTTTATAATCCTCATATTCAATTCTCAAATACCACATTCATTATACTGCGTGTCCACATTCATTATACTGCATGCCCACATTCATTATACTGCATGCCATATATAATGTTGCTCAGCCCATATTTATAAATACTGCCAAACTAACGAGTATATAAATCAATATAATTGTTGAAAATGGAAGTCGAAGACTTGCTCACTCACATCCACGCCCAACTCAATAACAACCACTCAGACAGTCCCATCCATCGCAAAGCCGCCGCCATCCTCGAATCACTCATGCATGCTTCCAACGCAGTAAACAACACCTTACCTAGATCCCCAACTTCAAGAACATCTACGCTGGAAACAACAAAACTATTGCTCTCTATCTTAGCGCAGGAGTATTCAAACTACTCAAAAGAGCTCTCGCTGGATAGTAGAAGTTCCACCACAATCTGGACGCCTATCTGCTGCTTTTGAGTATGACAGTCCCTGAAAGCTCAACCGATGCACTCATTCAGGGCGGAATCATCAAAGAACTAAGGATAGCCATGCAGACTGTTTTATCTAAGAAAGACAACACGCCGTTGATGGTGCGTCTGGCCATCGCAGTCCTCTCCAGCTGTTTGGCTCCTCAAATGGCCAGAACCAACTACCAGACGGGAGAAGAAAGGAGACTTCTTCTGGATTTGTTCGAAAAGGCAGTAGCCTCTCCGCGCAGCAACGCTCTCAGCAAGGAATGCTCCAGGCTGCTTGTCCATCTGCTCAAAAACAACCGCTCAGTAGCCGCAGTTATCGCCTAGTAGGCCAAGATGAGTCTGTTCAGCAGTCTCTAGGAAAAACAGTAACTCTACTTTTCCAACGTCAAGTAAGTCATGATCTAACTCCCAATAGTCTTCCTCAACGACATTTGCCATAAAGTTTGCTCCAACCTAGCTGAAAAAGATGCAAGTGATCCTAACCACGAACACTATCTCTCCCAGACCTATTTCTTCCTCTAAAAAATGGTGCCTAAGCTTGGCGCCTCCACCCTCGAGGACATCCTGCTAGTGCTAGTCAACGCAGTGCCAGCTAACACCCAGCCCGAAAAAGTACAGCTGAGCTACGTACAGCTGCTCAAAGATTTAGTTAAGGGGTTGTCGTAGGCTGACCAGCGAGCAGCAAATAAACTTCTTTCTCCCGCGGTTTCAGTGATGATCGAAATGCTGCTTTCCGCCCCCAAAATCCAAAAGTTTGCTGAAAACCAGCTAACTTTCATCCTAAGCAGCTGCATAACTCCCTCCCTTTGGCACAACACTGCCGACGAGTGGAATTTGGATAAGATCAGTCTGGAGGAGGACCACGCACTCAGCAAGCTGATTTGCCTGTTTAAGGGCCTACTTTCTTCTCGTTTTGCCAACAACAATATGATAGCAAACGTAGTTTCAAGCTTCGTTCGCAGTCTCGATGAAAACACGCTTGAATAGTGCTCTGAGCTCATCCACAAAGTAGTCGAGTACAGATAAGAACTGCACTAAAAAAACTTTAGGAAGATCATGGAAGCTGTTTTGAGTACTTACGGACTAGAAAATATCATCAAACTGTATCCTATGGGATTGGAGGGAGACGTCGGCAGTGCTGATTTCTAGGACCACAATAACCTCTGGATTCTGGCTTCTCTCTAGAAGACCTAGAAAGAAGAAAAAATGTCAGTATTTTGCAGATAATTACTTCCTCTCATACAGCGAGCCAAGCACTTTCAGGTTGCAGAAAGTCTTTCTACCCAACGAAGGGAGGCTTTTCAATTGATTTAGAACTTAATGTGGCGATGTGCCAAAGTATTTTCAAAGAGTGTGGACCCCACCACTAACTACTAAGAAATATTGGCGCTGATCGAGAACCAGCTTAGACGATCAACCTAGAGTACGGTATTGCAGCTGTCTCGCGCACTCTAGCTGCTGGCTGGGTGCTTGGCTGCTCTGAATAAAACCAGCAAATCGGCTGAACTGCTCATCAAGACACTAGCCAACCTTTTCTAGGTTAACCAAAACAATTCAAGTTAGGTTCAGAAAGCCATCAAGGCCCTGAGCAAGATAGCTCCCCGTGACTATGTAAAGCGAGTTTTCGACAAGAACATTGAAAAACTGATTGCTTTGACTGAAGAGATGGGCCTGGCCAAGGAGGAATCCAAAAACTTGAAAAACCTGTAAATACTAATGGCAATGAATGCTGCGATTGATTTATCTGAGTCGACTGTGACAACCAAATATCGTCTTTCTCGTGAATAGCTGCTTCTGAAACTTATCGATGGACTGCTCAAATCCGCAGGGACTTTCCAGAAGAAAGGCTACAAGTACCTAGGGGACATTCTAGTGACTGCTCCTCGAAGCTTCTATTTGGAAATACTCTAGCTGCTAGACAGTCAGCTCAAAGTATAAAACGGGTCTAAATTTCATCGACTAGTGGTAATCGGCAAGCTTTGGTGTTGGATCAAAAACCTAGATCACTAGATGGAGCTGGAGAAGATAATCGAGTTCATAAAGATGTTCCTGCCATAGATACTGCTGTCCTTGAAGTAGCAAAACAAGGGGGCTAGAAGCTAAGCCGTTGCCATTCTATAGGGTTTCACTTAGAAAATGCAGGAGCTGGACGTCCTTAGCAACTTCATCGAAAGCGTATGTGCAGGCTTGATCAGTGATAGAAGCGAGATGAAACTAGCCACTCTTAATGGCCTCTCCATCATCGTCGCCAAAGGGTTCTGTGATGCTGATATTTTCAGGGATATCCTATAGATATCTATGATTCTTCTCACCTAAAAGAGGCAAGAACTCTACAAAGCCATCGTCTAATTCTGCAAAAAAGGTCTATTGGGACAGCCCCTGGAAAAACAAAAATAGTACCTGCCCAAAGTTCTAAGAAACCTATTCGAGGCCGACCAGGAGGGCAAAATGGAGCACAGAAGTGTTCTTAGGCACTTTCTGATTAGACTGACCAAGAGGCACGGCAGAGATAGTCTTGAAGCTATGATGCCTTCTGAGCATGTTAAGATGCTCTCGCATGCCCTCAAAATGTAAAATAGGGAGAAGCGCAAGAGAAAAGAGAATAATATTGCTCGAGCTGAACAGATACGCGCAGAGAAATAGAAATAGAGATAGAACGAAAGTTAGAGCTAATCAGACTAGAAAAACTAAGCAAAGTAATAGCAGGCGATGGATGCTGAGTAGCCCTTAAAAGATGGGGAGTAGCCCTTGAGAGAGCTAAGCAACGCCAACAACTTGCTTCTGAAATACGATTTGTAAGAAGAACAGTTCCATTTCCAATAACAAACTATAAACAGGCCTAAATTAAAATAAAACGATTAGCAGAGGCAAGATGAAATAACTTTCGACTAAAGAGGACTCATGATTATTCACGAGCGAAAAAGACCCAAAATATAAACGGAGTAAATGCAGGAGGACAATCAGCCAGCAGACAAACCCAACAATACCAGCTTCAAAAAAAAACCCAAAGGTATGCTGTTTATTATTCAGTTGAGATCCACCAGGTCAAGGAGTCAGGGAGCTCTTTCCGTTCGAGTAGGGCAGGAGGAGACCTGCAGCTTAAGGACAAGCCTGAACCATACGCCTTCATTCAGTTCAGTTCCAAGGCTTTAAACAAACGCTTCAAGAAACGGGCGGAGAGCGCCCTGGACTATTTATTTGAGAAAAAAGAAGGAGGACTCAAAGGTCTCAAAGCAAGAATGGCCAAAAGATGAAATACTGTTTTGGATGTCTTTTATCATTATCACTGTTATTAATATTGCTACTGGGCTATTGCTAATCTATTTTTGTGATTATTGCAGTTATTTTTGTGTAATGATGTTATTTTGTAGTCGTTTTTGTAGTTATTCTTGGTGTAATTGTCGTAGTTGTTGTTAGTGTAAATGTAACTGTGATTTTTATGCTGTATTAGTTAGTATGTGCAGCTTCATTATTTTCATCATTATGTGCGGTTCAATCATCATTCTCATCATTGTCGTCGTCCAAAGCCTGCTGCGAAGACCAGGAATGCTACGACCACTGTTTAACTGCTTCGTCAGCATCCTAGGGATCTCCCTCATAGCTTATGCTCTCCATTTCTCTCTCCTAGAGCTCTCCCTCTGAATCACTCGCATCATCTTTTTCTTGTTAGTTGAACTAGGAAGCACCTTCTGAGGCCTATTCCCATCCACTATCGACTTCTTACGCGTCCTCAGGTTCCGAATAATCTTTTTGGGACTATTGCTAGTCCTCATGTTCGGCCACCACTTTGACTTTTATCATAGTTTCGTGTTCTTCTTTTAGCTGCGCAAACTGCATTCTTCCCTACAAAGTGAGCTTTTCTGCATTCAGAAAACTCTAGAACTTTTAGCTGCTTTTTTACCCTAACACCATCTTTCGTTTTTGTCGAAGCCGGTTGAGTTTTCGAGAGTCCTTTTTCATGATGTCTGCGGCTTGCTTGATTTACTTACGATAGCCCATAAACGCAAACTATATTTCACTAACCTTTTTATGGATAGATTTGATGATTTACACTCCGGCTAGGGTCTTTGAGGCCAGAGTCTACAGCCAGTAGAGATGGTAGACAGCTTTGTTGAAAATATCGTTGATGTAATTGGTGTTTTGGAGCTAGTCGGCCGAAAGACGGAACCCCAGCTCTATCGAGCCCTACACTCCTGCTTTCTTCCCAAGCTTTTTCTGCAGAGGCGAGGATTTGAACACTTTAAGCAGTGCTTGCAGGCAGTGGGGCAGATAGAGCCCAGTCTACTGCATGAACTAGAGCTCGATCTCGATAAGGTGAAGCTTTAAGGGCAGATATTCTGGGGACTCAGAGATATGCTCGTAGGCATTTATGATCTAAGCTAGCGGATACGTAAGCGCAGACAGCTCCTGCTAGCCTGACCTACACACAGTTCGAGAAAGCAGTCTTATTATCTGTAGAGTCTGCTGCGAGTACAATTTGCTGGCTAAGTCTATCTTCTATTTGCCTCTGAGCTTGTTGAGAGATTAAATCTGAACGGCCAAGGTGCGTATGTAGCCGAAAAGCACATAGTAGGATCTGCTTGGGTTTATCTTCACCAGCTAGCAAAAGGAGTTGGCCATGAAGTTGATGTGTTCCAGCGAACGCCAGGTCACCTGTCCGCAGTGCTAGAAGTATCCCACATAGACCCTCCTTAAGCTCCACATCAACATCTACTCCTCACACCCACGCATCAAACGGTTCAGTGCTATAAAACACCTCAGAGTCAAGTTCAGGTTCGCCGAAGAAGAACACCAAACTTCGACTAGAGCTCTCACCCATTTCCGGCAAAGGGCTGGGAAAGCAGGAGTCAGTAGAATGCTTTTGGACATGCTCTGAACCACTACGTGCTTGATCTCGTCCTCGCATTGGCTGAGCAGCCGCAACAGCCCTTTCAGATACAGTTGAACACTCAGCTTCAGTCCTGATTTTTAGGGCTACGACTCAAGTAACTGATCTTCTTGCAATCCGAGCAGTCGATTTAGGATGTTGGGGAGGGAAAAGAGGCAGATGGGTATGAGAGTCTGAGGGGGTAGTTTTTAGTCTGTGTTGGAGTAGCTGCCAAATACTTTTAAGACTGTTCTAAGTCTCTTGATGGTGCTATTTGGTTTGCTACATTGATCGTTGCGCAGTGCTTAGATGGTTTGCTCAAGTGACTCGTAACTCATCAACAATAGTATATTATTATCAACAAAGCAACATTAGTATATTATTTATTATCAACAATGGTATCTAATTGAATAGCTATTTTTAACTATGACAATAAGTATGTTTGAGTGAGTATGTTGTTGTAAGAATTACTGATAAAGGTTGCATGCTTGTAGTCTAAGATAATATTTAAGTGTAAGATAATACTGTATTTAATTGTAAGATTATACTAAATTTTAGAGTCAGATAATACTATATAAAATAAGATAGTTTGTATTTAATTCTTTGTTGAGTTACCCATGAGCTTCAAACCCCTACGCTAGTAGCAAGCCCTATCTGCAAACGCCTAAGCTCACAATCTTTACGAGGGTGAACCTGAGCTGGAGTAAGTGAGTCCCTAGAAGGCCGAGCAGCTAATGAGCCAGGCCAAGGACTTCCATTAAAAACAGTAAAAATTTCAATGCACTCCTTTCTTTAGCGACTGCTAGTACTATCTTGTTTCCGCCAAGTGGTAGTCAATATTCGAGTCAGGTTGCGCCGATGGAAAACATATGTGAGTTACGACCAAGTCATTTCCAACAACAACCTCCAAAAAGTATAAATCAATGAATGCAGTTTTTTGGATGCGGGCGGCTGCCTACTATTAACTAGGACATAGTACATTCGACCAGTGCTTTTAGCCTAACTTTTGATGAGTACCAGGCACACTACAACGTAAAACTAGTAGATGGGCTGAGCTAAGAAAGAGATTTTGTTTTCACTAACAAGGAGATATGGGACGTCTTCGAGGACTACCCTAAAATAGAAGTCAAGAGATAAGTGGTGGACACCCCCGATGGTAAAAAAGTAGAGCTCTACTATCAGACTCTAAAACTTTCACCAATATCGATGAATGTGCTCAAGGATATCGAGCACGAACGCATCACTAAACTCCCAGAAATAACTTT
>Ga0169931_10012575_pt1 | contig 11712 bp, 5 predicted proteins | sample Kivu_15m_20L_FD_129675 | JGI IMG/M metagenome (GOLD analysis project Ga0169931, IMG submission 129675) | Freshwater microbial communities from Lake Kivu, Western Province, Rwanda to study Microbial Dark Matter (Phase II) - Kivu_15m_20L... | ecosystem: Environmental > Aquatic > Freshwater > Lake ... | reverse complement strand
TGGAAGAGCACCGGGATGGCGAGAAGCAGCAGCGACACCTGGAGCAGGCCGTCGCGGAGGATGCGCTCGCGCTCATCGCTGAACTGCAGGAAACGCTCGAGGCGGGCGAGCGTGGACGGCACGGCCAGGACCTCATCGAGGGCGTCGCAGACACGCCGGAGATCATGTCGCCCGCGCTCCGGCCGGTAGTTCTTGACGATGTCGACGAAGCGGATGAGGTACGTCGCGGCCGACCGCCCGTTCCACCATCGCATCAGGAAGGTCTTCGAAGCGGAGTCAAGGACGCTGAGCTCGGACGCGGCGCCAAGGAGTCGATGAAGGTCCGATCGATACGCGAGCATGTCCATTGCCACGAGCGCGAGGCTCCGCCCGAGCTCCTGCCCTTCTTGGGCGGACCCCGGTCGTTGCCACACCACCATCCCCTCCGACCCCACGTCCGCCTCTGAGTCGGCGTCGAGCTCGACTGTGCGCCAGATGGGTCCGCAGAACTCCCGCCGAAACTGCTCGCGAACGAAGTCGGGGACGCAGTCATCCACCGACGTCCCTCGCTCCGCCGACGCGAACGGCGGCGCGAGCAGCTCAAGCAATGCGACCCGAAACGCCTCATTCGAGGCGATCGATGCATTGGCGGCGAGGAGCCCCGCATCCGCCCGAAGAGTGGTGCGACCCGCCGGAACGAAGCCCTCGGCGGTCTCCAGCACGAAATCGCGTGTCCGGAGCTCCGGCGAGCGCTCGGCGTCGACAAAGGACCATCTCTCCTTGCCTTCCGAAGGTGGCGCGGCTTCGCTGGGCCACCGCTTCCGATATACGCTCGGCCCGAGTTCCTCGCGCGACGTTGCGAGACCGACTCCTTGGGCGCCACGCGCCTCGGACACGGTCCATGCGCGAGCCCGGCTCACGCGTGGCTTCCAATACGCCGAGTCGATCAAGCGCTCGACATCATCGACGGTGAGTTCGGACCCCGAGAATGGGCCACCGACGATTCCGAAGTCATGGTCACGCCCGTCGTACCAGGGATCGGCAATCCCGGGAATGTCGGCGAATCGCCCGCTCAGGGCCCGCCGGGCATCTCGGCCCGTCGCTCGCCGTTGCTGCTCAAGTTCCTCAAGGGCTCGGCCGAGGCCCCTGAGGGATCGTTCGCGGGAGTTCCTCCGGTCGGCGGTCAGGGAGATGTCGAACCATCGCCCGCCGCCCGGGCTGTCACCGTGCAGCACGAGTACGGCGGCGGCACCGTCGAGCATCCCGTCGAAGAGCCCGGCGCCGATGCAGATCCGGGTCAACTGTGTCGTGTGCTCATCCGGACCGGATTTCCCGCCCGACTTGGCTCCCCGCGCGCTCACCACCATGACGCGGACGCGTTCCTCATCGCGCATGTCGGATCCGATGGGAAGTCGCCCCGTGCGCACGTGCGGATCCATCGACTCCGACGCATCGAGAACCGCCGTCGCCGCCGCCCGAATCTCGCCGGCAAGGTCACCGGGCATGGCTCCCACCCAGTCGAGTTCGAGGTTCTCGTCTACGCCGTTGGCGTCCTTCGGGAAGTCGGCCCAGGGCTTGCTCGCCTGCCCGGTTGCCCGCTTGTCGAGGAACGCTGCCGCGGCCCTGCACATCAAGACCAGGCCGCCGAGGACCGATGCGAGATCCGGGCCCTGGCTCGGCGCGCTCCCCTTCCTGAGCGCCCAGTTCCTGCACTGGATCGCGAACCCGAAGGTGACGCGGTGGTTGGACGGGAGCGACTCGCCCGTCGCCAGCGCCGAAAGGAATCTCCTGATCGGATCGGGTGATCCGTCGCGCACACTCTCGGCGAAGTACGGTTCAGAAGATCGGCGTGCCCATGCCATGTAGGCGGCGAGCGCGGCCGCACAGCGTGGAAGCGACCCATGCTCGAGGAGGTGGAGCACGAGGAATGCAGCGACGGCATCGTCAGGCTTGAAGTCCGCATCAAGGCAGATGGTGACCTCGAGCTCCCCGGACGGCGGGCCCCCTTCCGCGCCGGGGCAGTCCCACGCATCAAAGATGTGAGCAAGGATCTCGGCCTGGCGCTGGAGGACGCACTCGCTCGCTCCCTGCACCCCGGAGCCGGGCGACCGATAGTTGACCACCCCTTGGCCCGTGGCCGTCCCCACGTTGATCCAAATCGCGCCCCGGCTGCTGCCCGCAACCACCGACTTGGGCATAAACGCAAACCGCGGGCTCAGTCTCCAGCCACGCGCCGCGCAGCCTCTCCGGATGCTCACCCCTTCCAGTGCGCGTGCGGCAGGCTTGGAATCGCGGCTCGTCACGGCCTTGAGGCTATCAGGACCGGGGCGACACGGCCTACTTCACGCCATCCAGAATCTCCGCGACCTCGGGCGAGTACCAGTCTCGGTACTCACGCATGAAGTCCTGGAGCACGACGCTCATCCGAATCTGCTCACGGATAAAGTTGCGCCACCTCTGCCAGACGTGGTCCGGGATGTTCTCGCGCTGCAGCGCGGTGTTGTCGCAGTAGTTGGCGATCATCTCGCAGCAGCACAGCACCTCGATCCGTTGGTCGCCCGACTCGGGCAGCGGCTTCCGCTCGTAGAAGTACGCATACAGATGCGGCCGCTCGGCCATCATCCGGAGGATGTCATAGCTCAGCCCGCAGAGGTTGGTGTAGGTGTCGCCGCGGGTGGCCAGCGCCTGCTGCCTGATCTGCCGGATGACGAAGAAGAAGCCCACGACGTTGACCGCGATGGCGACCACGGCGAGGATCGTGTCCACGGAGACGGAGTCCATGCCTTCAGACTAGATGCCGAACACCGAGGCGACAAGCCGGGCCTCAGCCCCCCGCCGCCGCCTCAATCCTCGCGACCACCGACTGCTGGTCACGCAGCCACTCCGCGCTCCACGCACGCACGGTGCGCCAGCCGAGGCCGCGCAGCACGTTTCGCCGCAGCAGCTCGCGGTCGGCCACCGTGGCGCCCGACTGCCAGAACGGGCCGTCGAGCTCGACGCCCACGCACCATCGCTCAGGGTTCGCGCGGTCGCGCAGCGCCAGGCTCACGCGGTAGCCGCTCGCCCCGACGTGCCGGTCGACGGTCCATCCGCGCGCCTCGAGCGCGCGGGCGATCGACTCCTCGATGGCGTCCGGCCGGCCCGCGTGCGCCGCGGCCGCGTCGCCATGGTCGGTCGCGCGTGCCGCGCCCGACGCCGCGCCTGCGCCCATCGCCCCGCCCGCGCCGCCGCCCGCCCGTTCCGCGAACTCCAGGAAGTCGCGCAAGAGCCGCACGCCCGCGGCACCGCTGCGCGCGAGGTCGATGTCGCCGGCCCGGATCGTGCTGAAGACGATCATCTGCTCGCGCGCGCGCGTGATCGCGACGTTGAGCCGTCGCTCGCCGCCGGCGCGGTTCATCGGCCCGAAGTTCATCGCGACCTTGCCGTCCGCATCGCGCCCATAGCCGATCGAGAACATCATCGTCGCGCGCTCGTCGCCCTGCACGGCCTCGAGGTTCTTGATGAGGACCGGCTCCTCGAGCGCCGCCACCGCGGCGCGCACGGATCCGTCGCCGTCGACCAGCTCGTCGAACAGGTCCTGGATCAGGGTCTGCTGCGCCACGCTGAAGGCGACGACGCCCATCGAGCGGTTCGCCGCGCACCCATCCGAGGAGCGAAGCCTCCCCGCGAGCTCGGCGACCACGGCCTTCGCCTCCTCCGGGTTCGTGCGCGTCCTCGACCGGTCGTACGTCCCCTCGACGTGCCTGAGCGACACGCCGAGCCGCGGGTGCGCGCGGAACGCCGCCGGGAAGGTCTGAAGCTTGCCGCCGTAGATGTTCGCGTTGCTGAAGGCGATCAGGCGCTCGTCGCGGCTGCGGTAGTGCCACCGCAGCATGAGCTCCGGGAACCGGCTCGCGACGAACTCGTCGAGCACGCTCTCGAGCTCCTCGAACGCGGGCTCGTCCTCGGCATCCGATCCCGCGACCGCGCCCGCGGCCGGGTCGTCCGCGCCGCTCGCGGCGTCGAAGAAGCTCGTGGGCGGCAGCTGCCTCGAGTCGCCCACCACGATCGCCGACGTCGCGCGCGAGAGGGCGCCCAGCGCGTCGGCGAGCGGCACCTGCGACGCCTCGTCGAACACCACGAGGTCGAAGGGCGGGAGCTCCGGGTCAAGGTGCATCGCCGCGCTCAGGGGACTCGCCAGCACCACGGGCTTGACCGCCGCGAGTGCCTGCCCCGTCTGGCGGATGAGCGTGCGGATCGACCGACGTGGACGCTGCAGCGCGCGCAGCTCGGCCATCCGCGAGAGCTGCTCGCCGAGTCCCGGCGCGCTCGAGGCCTCGAGCGCCGCGAAGCGCTGCTTCACCGCGGCCGCCGCGCGCCGCGCGACCGATGCGCGCGACTCGTCGAGCGCGCGCGCGTAGGCGTCGGCCATCCGTTCGGCGGTGCCCGCGTCGAAGCCGCGGAAGCACCCGAGGTTCTCCCTGAGCGACCTGAGCCACGCGTAGAGCACCGCGCGCTCGGCGGCGCGCTCGGCGCGGTCGCCGCAGTCGGTCCCGCGCGCATCCACCGCCCCGCGCTCGATCGCGGCCACCAGCGGCGCGAGCCCCGCATCGCCCGCGGCGCGCGCGGCCTCGCGCCATGCGCTCCACGCTGCAGCCCGTGGCAGGGCCGTGGACCACCTGCGTGCCTGCTCGGCCGCGGAGGCGAGCGCCGGGCACGCGGTCGCTCCGCCGACGAACTCGATCTCCCGCGCGGCGTCGGCGAGCATCGCCGCGGGCGATGCGTCGGCCATGGCGGTACCCGCGGCCGCGCCTGCTGCCGCACCCGTCCCCCCGAGCCACGAAACGGCGCGCTCGACGCCTTCGAGCGCCTCGAGCGCACGTTGCGCGCGCGCGGCATCGGACGCCGGCGCACCGGTCGCGTCGGCCATCCGCGCGCGTGCTTCGGCCGCGGCCGCGCGCGCCGACCTCGCTTCGGCGACGAGCGCCAGCAACGACTCGAGCGACGCACGGTCGCTCGCGAGCGGCCTCGGCGCGTGCACGGCGAGCGCCCGCGCGATGCCGCGCCGCGCCCACCATCCAAGCGGCCAGAATCGCGCGCCGCGCGTGCGCAGGTCCGCGACGATCGGTGCCGGGTCCACCTCCAACGCGCCAGCGTCGAGACGCCCGTCCGTGCGGAACGCCTCCTGCGCCCGGTCGTCGCGCACCGCCGCCGCGATGTCCGCGCGCACGCGCTCGCGCACATCCGCCCAGGGTGCGCCGCCCGCGGCGGACGTCGTGACGCTCGCCGCCGGCGCGCCCGCCTCGCGTGCCGCGCGCAAGGCATGAGCGAGCGCGCCGAGCGCACGAAGCTGCCCAGAGCGCCGCAGGTCGCGCAACGGGTGCCGGTCAAGCGGTTCGCCCGCCGCGGCGCGCGATGCGGCCTCGCCTGCCGCACGCGCCGACGCGAGCATTCGTTCGAGCGCATCCTTCGCGAGCAGCGCATCGACCGTCGCCGAAAGGTCGATGCCCCCGTGGTCGACCGGTGCCGTGCCGTCGGCGAGTTCCACGAGCCTCCGCGCGGCGGTGTACGCCGAGTGCCCGCACGCACGCGCCGCGGCGGTCGCGTCACGCAGTTCCGCAAGCTTCGCGCGGTCGTTGCTCGCGGGGCTGCCCGCGGCGCTGCGCGGCGCGCGCTCGAGCGCATCCCACGCCTCCTTCACCTGCGCGACGAACTCCGCGCGCCCGCACTTCTCCGGGTGCAGGTTGAGCATCCAGGGTCCGAGCCCCGCATCCGTGAGCCGGCGCGCGACGACGTCGAGCGCCACCTGCTTTTCGGCGATGAAGAGGACGCGCATGCCGCCCGCCAGCGCGTGCGACACGAGGTTGGTGATGGTCTGGCTCTTGCCGGTGCCGGGCGGGCCCTGCAGCACGAACGAGCGGCGTTCCCCGGCCGCGAGCACCGCCGCGAGCTGGCTTCCGTCGCACGGCAGCGGAAGGGCCAGCTGCGCGGGGTCGCGCTCCTCGAGCGCCACGTGGCCGATCGCGGCGGGCGTGCCGCGCCGCTCGAGCACGGTTCCCACGACCGGGTGCGCCGCGAGCTGCGCGCGCCGGTCGCGGAGGTCGGTCCAGATGGGCCACTTGCGGAAGTCCAGGCACGCGACGTGCGACTCGAAGCGCACGCCCCAGCCCGAGAGCGACGCGGTGCGCTCGTGCAGGCGGTCGAGGATCGCGCGCACGTCAATGCCGGTCTCGTCCTCGGGAAGCTCCGGAAGCCCGAGGTCGAGGCGATGCCGCTGCCTCAGGAACTCGACGAGCGCCGCGTTGATCGTGATGTCCGCCTCCGCGCGGCGCACGCGGCACCCCTCGGCCTTGCTGATGCGCTCGATCTCGAGCGGCACCAGGATGAGCGGCGCGCGGCCGGCCTGCCCGGTCTCGGGGTCGAGGTGCTCGAGCGTGCCGACGACCAGGTACAGCGGGTTCGCGCCGGTCTCGTCGAGCGTGCGGTGCGCGCGCCGGAAGATCTCGATCGCGTCCGCCGCGCACCTGTCGGCGGGAACGCGCATCCGCAACGACCCGCGCGCGAGGTCCGCGAGCGCCTGCTTGCGCTCCTCCGCGGGCCCTCCCTCGGCGGCCCGCAGCGTGAACCACCTCCGCGACGGCCCCGCCACGGCGTCCTCCACGGCGCACAGCGCCTCGAGGTCACCCGCCGCCACCTGCATCGACTGCCGCGTGGGGCGGAAGTTCAGCAGGCGGTTGCGCAGCGACAGGTCGAGCAGCCGCGAGAGGAGGGTGTCGATGCGATCCCCCGCCATCCCTCACTCCGGCTCCACCAGCGGCACCTCGCGCTGCATCCACGTGCCGTACTCGACCGACCAGTCGTTGCCGAAGTAGCCGGCCTCCACGATCGCCTGCGAGCCGTCCTTCAGCATCGACGCGCGGAACGCGACGAGGTCGGGGAAGCCGACGCCCGCGACGAACACGGGCGTGCGCATCGCCGCGCGCCAGCCGAGCTCGCCGGTTGCCGCGATGACGCCCACCTGGCCCTGGTCGCAGTCGACGCGCGGCAGCACGAAGAACGCCGCGACGTCGTCGCCCGCGTGCGTCGCGACCGGACCCTTGAACGAGCCCCCGCGCACGTCGACCGGGGGGTTGGCGCCGAGCACCGCGTCCCACGCCGAGTTGTGGTCGTGGTTGCCGTAGAGCACCACGTTGCGCCCGGCGTACTCCTTCGCGTCGAAGGCGCGGTCGAGGATGATCTCGAAGCGGCCGTTGCCGCGCACCCACCACTGCTCGGCGTCGAAGCGGGCCTTCGCCATGATGAGCGCGTCGGCATGGTCGTCTCCCTGCGTGCCGACCACCGCGACGAACCCGTGCGCGAACGCGTTCTTGAACGGCCCGCCGCGCGCGGGCTTCTTGTCGCCCGGCGGCAATGGGCCGGGGCCCGCGCCCGCGAGCACGTCGCCGAAGGGAAGCCACCGCACGTTGCCGTCGTCGGCCACGCGCCGCTCGAAGCGGACGTGGATGCGCGGCGCGCGCTGCGGCACCTCGAACCGCTCGCCGTCGATCTCGTAGCGGACGACCGACGCGCCGGCCGGCGCATCGGCCGCGGGCGCCTCGAGCGGCGGCGCGAGGTCGAGCATGGCCACGTTGCGCGTCGAGACCTTCACGTTGCGCGCGGTACGGTCGAGCTCGGCGTCGACCGACGACACCGACATCGGCAGGTCCTGCTGCTGGACGCGCACCCACGCCTTGCGCTGGCTCACCTGCGGCGACACCGTGCGGAACGACACGCGGTCCTGCGCCTCGGCGGGCTTCATCGCGTGCCGGAAGAGGAATTGCGTCAAGGGCGGCCAGTCGACGCACTCGTTGCCCCACCAGTGCCCGGCGCCCGCCTGCTCGTAGTACTCGAAGTCCGGGTGCGGCAGCGCGGCCATCTGCCGGAACATGGTGCGCGCCTCGGTGACGGGCACGTTGTCGTCGGAGTCGCCGTGCAGCACGTAGATGCCGAGCGAGCGGAGGTTCTCCTTGAGCGCGAGCGTGTTGCTCGCGTTCGCCGCGCGGCGCAGCATCTCGACCGCGGGGCTCCTGCTTCCCGTGGCCCCGCCCGCGCCCGCGCCGACGTAGCTCTGGAAGCTGACCCAGCCCGCGCTCGGCGCGATCGCCGCGAACTCGCCGGGGAAGTGGGCGCCCAGCTGCCACGTGCCGTGGCCGCCCATCGAGTGGCCGGTGAGCCACGCGCGCATGGGGTCGTTCGGAAGCTCGCCGCGCGCATGCGCCGCGGCCTCGGCGAAGTCGATGCGGCCCCAGTCCTCCCAGTCGAACCCGAACGGGCGACGGTTCGTGGGGCACACGACGTGCGCCTCCTTCTTGGGCGCGTAGCACGCGGCCTGCCCGCTCGCCTCGACGCCCGCGCCGTGCAGGCTGTAGAGGATGCCCGGGAGCGCGTCGCCGCGCCCGGCGGTCGCGGGCACCACCGCGTAGTACTGCACGCTTCCGTCGATCGTGCTGAGGCGCGTGACGTTGCGCTGGTCGGCCGGTGCGACGGTCCGCAGCGTGACGTCGCGCGCGAAGAGCGCGTTCCCGTCGGCGTCGACGAGTTCCACCTTCGCCGTGCGCACGGCGCCCGGCTTTCCCGCGTCCGCCGCCCGGACCAGCGACGGCAGGGCCACCTTCTTCACCGTGAGCGCCGGCATGTGGTGCAGGTCGACCCACTCGGCCGCGTCGTCGAGGTCGCTCTGTACGCGCACGCGCGCGCCGCGCAGGGGCTCCGCGGAGGCGTTCACGACCACCACGCCGATCGGGCCGTCGGCGTCGCTTCCGGCGACGAGGTCGGGGACGAGCACGTCGCCCGCCGCCACGAACGCGGGTGCGGGCGCCGGCACCAGCCGCGCCGCGAGCCGGCCGCGGCCCACGGAGAACAGGAACTCGTTGGTGCCCGCCTTGAGCGCGACGGGCAGCTGCACGAAGCCCCACGAGTACGGGTCGCCGCCGCGGGGATTTCCGTTCACGAAGACGCTGCCGTGCCCGGAGGCCTCGAGCAGCATCACGCGCGCGTCGGGCACCTCGACCGTCGAGAAGATCCACCCCCCCGCGAGCGCGTCGCCCGCGGGCGTCCCCGGTTCGCCCGTGAACGCGCCGTCGGCGCCCGCGCGCACCGCGGCCCAGGGGCGGGGCGCGCCGCCCGTGCCCGCGCCCACCGGCATCCACGCGGGAACCTCGCCCGCCTTCGGCGTGCCGAACGTGCCGCTCACGAGCGCGAACTCCGCGGGGTCGAGCCGAAGCAGCGTGCGCGATGCCGACCGCGGCGCGTCGACCGCGATCGCCAGGCCCTGGTCGATGGGGATCGCGCCGTCCTGCGCGGCGGCGATCGGGGCGGCCACGAACCAGGCGCCGAGCAGCGCGGAAAACGCGTGAATCATGGGGCGCAGCGTAGCCGAGGGCAGGGTGCGCCGCGGGCGGGAGGGCGGCTACGCGGCGGCCTCGGTCACCTTCGCGTTCGGGCGCCCGTGCGTGCCTTTCGTGCCGACGTGCGCGCGCGCTTCGCGAGTCCCTTCGCGTCCGAGGCCCGCTCGTGCGCGCTGCGTTCGCGCGTGACCCGATCCCGCTTCGCGCGGTCGGCCTTCGACATGCTTCCCTCGCCCTTCGCCGCGGTGCGCCACACGCGCTCGACCAGCAGGACGACCTCGTCGAGCGTCGCGCCCGCGGGGAGCGCCCGCGACTTCCCCGGCGCGAGGGCCTTCACCTTGATGCATGACTTGCCGCTGAGGAACGGCTTCAGCGCCGCCGCGTGCTTCGCGATCGCGGCGTGGTCGCAGCAATAGGCCATGGTGCCCGTGGCGCGCACCGCGAACCCGCCGAACCACGCGCCGTCCCGCATGACGACGGGAAAGCCCGAGTACAGCGCGATCGTCCCCGCCCCGAACGCGCGCTCAAGCGCGTCGCAGAGCCGTCCGGCGAGCGCACGGTCCTTGGCGGCGACGGTCCTCAGGTATGCGGCGCGGGCGAACGGCGCGTGCGGTGCGGTGGGCATGCGGGGATTGTCGCAGGGGCGCCGCCCGCGTCACGGGCGCGTCCAGCACCCCATCATCATGCCGAGGTCGAGCCCACCCACGACGCCGTCCTCGTCGAGGTCGCACATCGGGTCGTTCGTACCCCATCGCGCGAGCAGCAGGCCCATGTCGGCGCCGTCGACCCAGCCGTCGCCGGTGAGGTCCATCGGGACCACCGATCCGCCGAGGCTGAGGTTGAGGTCGATCGACACGGCGAACGCGCCCGAAGGGCCGTCGATGGTCCCGTCGAACAGCAGGTTCGCCGTGTTGCCCGGAGGAAGGATGGTGGGCAGCGCGATCGCCTGGTCCTCGAAGGCCGGGATCTCGGGAAGCGGGATCGAGAACCCATCCTTCAGCTCAATGCTCGCGGTGGACGCGGTGCCGTCCGCACCCACCATCCCGGCGATCGGGAGCTCCGCGGGGATGCGCTGGCTGACGAGCGGCTGGCCGAGCAGCGAGATCTCGATGACGAACTCGACGGGGACGGTCCCGGCGAACATGGTGCCTGCCGGAGTGGCGATGACGCTGGCGCGCGCCGGCTGCACCTGTTCGACGCGCAGCGCGCTGACCTCGCCGGACGCCAGCGGGATCGGCGGCAGCGCACTCGTCCCGACGTAGAGCGACGTCGGGTTGAACGTGCGGAACGTCGAGAACGTGAGGTCGATCGTGACGCCCATCGCGGCCGTGTCGCCACCGAGCAGGTCGAAGTTCAGGCCCTCGATGGTCGCGAGCGCGCCGGACGTCGGCACCAGCACGCGGAACGCGCCCGTCGGCACCTTCTGCATGTCGATGCCGGCCGCGAGCTCCGCGACGTAGGGGATCGCGGTGTTGGTGGTCGACGTGCCGCCGAAGATGCCGGGCACCGTGCGGGTGCCGGTCGGGTTCGTGGCCGCGTCCCAGTTGCCGATGAGCGAACCGGCGAGCGGCGCGGTGGCGCCCGCGCCGAAGTTCAGCGTGCTGTCGGGGGTGACGAAGAAGCGGATCTCGCCGGCGAGGGCGGGCGCGGAGGCGAGTGCGGCGACAGCGAGTGCGGCGGTGGCGGTCCGGACGTGTCTCATGTTGGGAAGGCTCCTGGAAGGTTGCCAATGTAGCCCCGCGCGCGCGAAATCCAAGGGGAATCGGCGTGGATTCCGGCATCGGCGTACCATTTCCGCCCCATGTCCACCAACGTCAAGACCATCGCCGTCATCGGGGCCGGGACCATGGGTTCCGGCATCGCCCTCACCGCCGCGCAGTCCGGCATCGCCGCCATCCAGGTGGACATGAGCGCCGCGCAGCTCGAGAAGGCCAAGGCCTACCACGCGAAGACCATGGCGCGCTCGGTTGAGAAGGGCAAGATGCAGCCCGCCGACGCCGACGCCGCGCTGAAGCGCATCTGTTACGTGGGAAGCATGGCCGAGGCGAAGGCCGCCGACTGGGCGGTCGAGGCCGCCACCGAGAACGTGGAGGTCAAGAAGAGGATCTTTAAGGAGATGCAGGCGACGTTCCCCGCGCACGCCGTGCTCGCCACCAACACCTCGAGCATCTCGATCACCGACCTCGCGAGCGCCGTCGGCGCCGACGCGCACCGCGTGATCGGCATGCACTTCTTCAACCCGGTGCCCATCATGGCGCTGGTCGAGGTGATCAAGGGCATCGCCACGAGCGACGAGACCACGCAGCGCACCATCGACCTGGCGATCGCCATGGGTAAGACGCCCGTGCCCGCGAACGACCGCGCGGGG
>Ga0169931_10012574_pt1 | contig 11712 bp, 11 predicted proteins | sample Kivu_15m_20L_FD_129675 | JGI IMG/M metagenome (GOLD analysis project Ga0169931, IMG submission 129675) | Freshwater microbial communities from Lake Kivu, Western Province, Rwanda to study Microbial Dark Matter (Phase II) - Kivu_15m_20L... | ecosystem: Environmental > Aquatic > Freshwater > Lake... | reverse complement strand
TGCTCTTCATCGACGATGATCAGTCGAAGACTTTTGAATTGCGCGAAAGCGGCTGAGCGAGTGCCCACTCACACCCGCGCCGAACCCGATTGGCATGCATCCAGAGCGGCGCTTCGATCCCGATCGGTCATTCCGGAATGCTGGGTGACGGCGTCCGAAAAGCGTTCTCTCACGCGGCCTATGGTTTGTGGCGTCAATCCGATTTCCGGAACCAGCAGTAATGCCTGGCCGCCATCATCGATGGCCGCGGCAATCGCGCGCAGATAGACCTCCGTCTTGCCGCTGCCGGTGATGCCCTGCAGGAGAAACGGCGAAAAACGTCCCGAAGAATCTGTGATGGCCCGAAGGGCGGTGGCTTGCTCTTCGGTCAAGAGCGGTAGATGTCTATCCTGCAGAGACTGGACCGATAGTGAGCGATTGCTTACTGCGACCGCGGACCACTCTGCGAGGTTCTTTGCCAGCAGAGCGCGGATGAGATCTGAGCCAAATCCGGCGGCAGCCAGCTGCTGGCGGGACGATCCGGGGTGTGAACACAGATGTTCGTACAAGGCTCGTTGTCGTGGTGTGCGACCGAGCAGGGAATCTACTTCGGTCTGGGTGGTTGCCGTCAACAGCAGGTCGCGTGACGAAACTACGTTTCGTCTCGCGGTGGCCGGTAGACAGGTGGCAAGGACCTCGCCGAGAGGATGGTGGTAGTACTCACACAACCAGCGGGCGAGCTCCAGCAGCTCAGGGCTGACAGGAGTAGCGGACGTGATCAGGCGAGTGAAGGGTTTGGCGTCGGGCCATGGGTCAGGAGGTGAGCTGTCGATGCAGACACCGGCCATTTTCCTGCCGGCGAACTGCACTTCGACGTGATCACCGGCCTGCGGATGACTGCAGTCGTCCGGAATCAGGTAGTCGAATGACCGGAAGAGCGGCACCGGCAGGGCCAGGCGGACGACTCGCGACTTTTCTCGCGGCGTTTCTCGCGGCGTTTCTCGCGGCGTTTCTCGCGGCGTTTCTCGCGGCGTTTCTCGCCGCGTTAGTAGTTGGCTGCGATCCGGTCCGAACCAGCCGTCGCCGGGACGATCATCCTTCGATTCGATATGCATGCGGGACCGGAAGTTATCTGCTTGCGGCTTGCCGTCCGGAACGCCGCGCGGGTAATATCCGCGGCCCGAATTTTGAGCCAGGAACGGCAATGAAAGCCGACATTCATCCCAACTACAAGCCGATCCGTGCCGTGTGCAGCTGCGGTAACGTCATCGAAACCCGCTCGACCCTGGGGCGTGATATCCAGATCGACGTTTGTTCAGCCTGCCATCCGTTCTATACCGGCAAGCAGAAGATCGTCGACACCGCCGGTCGGGTTGAGCGTTTCAACCGCCGCTTCGGCATGCGTGGCGCCAAAAAGTAAGCTCCTCTTTTCCCGGAGTCAGGCGCAGGATACCTGTACCGGCCCCGGTGGTTCGCATTCAGGAACGCTTCATCCAGCGGAACGCCAACTGTACGAGGCGGTTGCACGATCCTGTTTGATGAGAGGCTGATGCGCAAAAGAATCTCAGCATCCTTGGTGTCGATCCTGTCGCTGGTACTGCTGACCAGTGCCGGTTCCGGCGCGCGAGCGAGCGAAGCGACCGAAGCGTACAACGCCTACGTCGAAGCCGGGCTGATCTACGAAAACGAAGAATGGCAGCAATACATCGCTGAAGTCGGCGAACGCCTTCTTGCAGCGTCACCACACGCTGATCGCACGTACACGTTCGTTCTCCTTGATGATCCGATGATCAATGCGTTTACGCCGGGAGAGGGCTACATCTATCTCACCCGCGGCATCGTTTCCTACATGCGATCCGAGGATGAGCTTGCTGGCGTCATTGGCCATGAAATCGGCCATAACGTTGCGAGGCATATCGGTGAGCGCAAGAGCCGGCATCGGTCCGCGCAGGTTCTTGGCTGGCTGGGTGTGATCGCAACGATGTCACCAGCAATGCTCGATCTCGCCAATACGCTTTCGGCAACCGCCAGTGCCAGTTATGGACGCAAGGATGAACTCGAGGCAGACAGCCTCAGCGCCGACTGGTTGCTGAAATCCGGATACAACCCGATGGGCATGGTTGAAGGCTTCCAGATGCTCGAGGATCACCAGCAATTTGAGCAGCGCGTCCGGGGCCAGAAGCCCGTTTACCACGGCATCATGCGCAGCCACCCCGAGCACCAGAAACGCATCAACGATCTCGCACTTCGTGAGGACCAGTATCAGACCGGAGAGATGCAGGAGCCCGAGCGGGACTTTTACGGAATGCTCGATGGCCTGGTCTTCGGCGATCAGGCCGCGACCGGTGTAGCCAAAGGCAATACGTTTTATCACGGCGCCCTGCGCATCGTGATCGAGTTTCCGAAAGATTGGGACACTGTGATGGCCGGCGCTGCCGTTCTGGGCCGTGCACCTGCGCCTGAAACCGCGACGATCACAGTGCAACGCCACCTACCGGCAAGCTCAGGACAAACACCTGAAACCTATGTGAAGGAAACGCTCAAGCGCACGGATGTAGTGAATGGGCGGACCTTCAAGATCGGCGAATTCGACGCCTACGCGGGTGAGATCAAACAAGCGGATCCGAACAGCCCGAAAAAGCAGACGATCGGCGTTGTGTTTCGGTTGGGTGACGTGTTTCTTTTTCGCGGTGAACTACCCACCGGCGGTGATTTCAAGGCGTTTGAGGCCACTTTCCAAACAACGATGGGCGGCCTTCGAGGCATGACCATCGAGGATCTGCGCATTGCCAACTCGCAAAGGCTCAAGGTCATTGAGGCTAAACCTGGCGACACGTTTGAAAAGCTCGCCAAAGGCACAGCACTCGGACCCGGTGGCCCGGACCTCCTGCGGGTGATCAATGGTCTGTACCCGAATGGCGAGCCTAGAGCCGGAGACCTGATCAAGGTCGTGCAATAGCGCAATAGCACCGACAGCAGTCAGGTCGGCGCGTTGCGTTTTGCTTTAGAAATATCAGTTGCGAAGCGCTGCTTCGTACGGCAGGTGGTTCCATCCAGGCCATCGCTCGCGCGTTCGGTCGATCGTTCTCGGCGTCCAGAACCGATGCCCCGGCAGAGGGATGCCGAGACACGCGAGCTGATCGGGTGAGGCGTTGTCGATGATGTGGTGCCAGGGTTTTCGAAACCAGTAGGGCCATGCAGACCAGCCGATCATGTCATTGCCCGCAGCGTGATAGCTCGCCGTCAGTGTGAACCGATGGCCTCCTGCCAGAGTGAGGTTGGTGCCACGATGGAAAACGTCGATGCCATAGGCAAAAACGGAACCCGCAGCAGCTGCACCTGATTTCTCCACCTGCCGCAGCGCGAGTTGCTGGTCCGCAGTTGGAAACATCGTCCGGTCACGTCCGGTGATGGGATCACTCAATGTGTGCGGCACGAAGTGGATGGCGCCGTGCGCGTCCGTGACATCGGTAAAGTAGATCATGAAATTCACGGTCTGCAGCGCGGTGTCATCCGCAGGTACCGTGAGTGTGTGGTTCTTGAAGTCGCAGTGAAATGCCTGGTCGTAGTCCGTCTCACCGGTGAACTTTGCCCAGGAATGCGACTGGTAGAGACGCACGTCTTCGGTGTCGAGTGCGTCTTTCGCGAAGGCGATCAGTGCCGGGTGCAAAGCAATCAGGTTGATGGCACTCGACGCCTCGAATGGCATGTCGTCGAAGTGCAGGAATTGATCGCGTGTGAACACGCCGAGCTCTCCGGGCGCCTTGAGATTTACAGCACTTCGATCTCTGGCGGCGGCATGATGCTCACCGTAGAGCTGATGAAAATCAGGCAGCACCGCGGCGACTTCAGAGGATTCGAGAAAACCGTTCAGCAAAACGGCTCCTTCCCGTCGCCAGGTTCCGATGTCGTCCCGTGTGTGCCTGCTTGTCTGCATCGGATGGATCCTCTCAGAAGAGATCAGTGCTCTGGATCGAAGACGTGTCTTCAACCGGAACAGGCGCTGCTGAGCCGCCGGAGGTCTCGGAATCCTCCGACCCCGCTGACTCTGTGCTGACGGGTCGTTGTCGGGGTGTACTTTCGGCCAGGAAATACTCGAATTCTCCGCCGCCAACACGCATGTTCACCAGCCCTTCGGGTTGCTCATTGAATCGCTCCGGCACGCCATCAAGGGCGACTTTCATATAGTCGATCCAGATGGGTAGCGGGGTGGTGGCACCGAATTCCCGTTTGCCGAGCGGTTCGAGTTCGGTGAACCCGACCCAGACGGTAGTGGCGACGTCCGGCGAATAACCGTTGAACCAGGTGTCTGCGGCCTCATCGGTGGTGCCGGTCTTGCCGGCGAGATCTTCGCGCTTCAACGACAGCGCGCGACGCGCGGTGCCTCTCCTGACCACGTCTTTGAGCATGTCGTTCATGATGTAGGCGATGCGGCGGTCTATCGCAGGTTCCAGACACGCCGATTTGCCGACCGAGGGGCTCACAACACGTTCCAACGCGTTATCAGCCGCCGTTTCCGTTACAGGCTGCGACTGCACAGCCGCTTCTTCAACCGGCGTCGTTTCTGCAGTAAGCGGGTCGACAACGTCTTCTTCGCCAAATGTCTCGTGGCAAACTGCAGGAGGATGTGAGTGGATGAGATTGATCCCCTCTGCATTGACGAGACGATCGATACCCCACGGTTCCACCAGATAACCCCCGTTGGCGAACACGGCATAGGCTCTCGCCATCTCCATCGGCGTAATCGTCATCGTGCCACCACCGACAGCAAGCTGGGTGTTGCGCGGAAAGTTGCCTACCGGAAAACCGAAGCCCTTTGCATACTCGATCATGTTGCCTGCCCCGATATCGAGCAGCACCCGAATGGTCACCAGGTTGATCGAGCGGTACAGCGCCTGCCGCAGACGCGTGGGACCGTTGAACTTGTTGTCGCTGTTTTTCGGCCGGTAAGCCTCGCCCATGCCGCGCAGGACCAGCGGCGCGTCGAGGTAGGTGGTTGCAGGTGTCCTCCCGTTTGCGAGTGCCGCCGCATAGACGAATGGTTTGAACCCTGATCCTGGCTGACGAGCCGCTTGAGTGGCGTGATTGAACTGCTTCAGGGCGAAGTCGTACCCGCCGCTCATCGCCAGAACACGGCCGGTGTCCGGTTCGAGTGAGACCAGCGCGCCTTCGATGCGAGGTTTCTGGGCGAGCACCCAGCGTTCTTCAGCTTTTCGAATGCGGACGATGTCACCGGGTCCGAGCACCTGGTTCACGCGCGAAGGAGCGGCGCCAACCGCATCCACGTTCAGGTAAGGCCGGGCCCACTTCACGTCATCGAGTGTGAGGTTCACTCTTTCACCGTCGGTGATGATGAGCTCTGCAGTCTCATCATCGGCTGCAAGCACTGCAGCGGCCTCCAGCTCCGAATCGGCGGCGATGCCGCGAACCGATTCGCGGGCCAGTTCACTGGCTTCCTCCGGGCGGGTAGCCAGGATCGAGATGATGGCGTCGTCCAGCCTCGCTTCGGCGCCACGGTAACCATGCCTGCGATCATAGGCTTCGAGGCCGCCGCGCACGGCCGCAGTCGCAGCCTTCTGCAGCCTTGCATCGATGGTTGTGTGAACTTCGTAGCCTGCGGTGTAGAGGTCAGGAAACGCGGTGATGAGCTGCTGACGAATCCACTCTGCGGCGTAGGGTGCTGCATCCGGCAAACTCGGTTCAAAGAGCCTTGCCGTCAGTGGCTGTTTTATCGCTTCTTCATACTGCGTTGCGCTGATCGCATCCTGCTCGAACATTCTCAGCAGGACGACATCCCGCCGCGCCAATGCTTTGGTCGGGCCGTTGATGGGATTGTTGGCTGTTGGCCGCTGCGGTATGCCTGCAAGCAGTGCAAGTTCATGGAGGTCGAGTTCGCTCAAGGATTTGCCGTAATACGTGCGAGCCCCAGCCTCGGCGCCGTAGGCGCGTTTGCCGAAAGGAACTACATTGATGTAGAGCTCGAGAATTTCCTGCTTTGACAGTTCCCGCTCGATTTTCAGGGCGAGCAGCATTTCCTTGAATTTGCGGATGAATGTTCGTTCGAGCCCGAAGGTTACGTTGCGTGCGAGTTGCATCGTGATGGTGCTGGCGCCTGCTCCAGGACCTTCGCCGGTAATGAGGTTGCCGAGAAGCGCCATGCCGTCGTTCAGCATGGAAACGAGGTCGATTCCCGAGTGTTCGTAGAAGCGCTTGTCTTCGATGCTTACAACCGCGTTGATGAAATCGGCAGGAATTGCATCGATCTTTACCGGGATGGTTCGACGCTCGCCGAACTCGGCCAGAAGTTCACCGTCTCTCGCGTAAATCCGGAGCGGTGTTTCGAGCCGCACATTGCGAAACGATTCGGCGTTCGGGGTGTGGGGGTCGAGATAGAGCCAGGCTGCAGCCAGAGTGAGGACTGCACCACAAAACACGATACTCGAGGCCCAGATAATTGAACGAATGAAAGGTCTGGTTCGTAACGTCATCGCACGGTTACTGTATCTGCTTTCGAAGGGCCGGAGGAGCAAACGTTGAAATGACCGCCTTTGTCAGCTCTGAACTGTCTGGCCCTGAAATAATTCGTGCGCGAATCAGGGCTGTTTACTTTACGGTGTCCTTCATTGCTCTCGTGTGGGGACTGTTATTTAATGTCTTCCCGCACGAAACGGACGTAAGTGCCCGCGCCATTAAGGAATTCTAACGTGGCCTGGTTCAGTAAAAAGTCCCCGACGCTACTCGGACTCGACATCAGTTCGACCTCTGTGAAATTGCTGGAGTTATCCAGGAACGGAGATCGCTATCGAGTCGAGGCCTATGGTGTTGAGCCACTGCCGCCGAATGCCGTCGTCGAAAAAAATATCAATGACGTTGAAGGCGTGGGCGACGCCATCAAACGTCTTCTTGCACGTGCGAAACCTTCATCGAAACAAACCGCGGTAGCTGTCGCGGGATCCGCAGTCATCACCAAGACCATCGAAATGGATGCGTCTCTCAGTGATGACGAAATGGAAACGCAGATCACTGTCGAAGCCGACCAGTACATTCCTTATCCACTTGATGAAGTTGCCATTGATTTTGAGGTTCAAGGGCTGTCCGAACGTAATCCTGATCAGGTCGAGGTGCTGCTTGCAGCCTGTCGCAAGGAGAACGTCGAGTTGCGCGAGGCCGTGCTTGAACTGGGCGGACTGAAAGCGAGCGTCGTTGACATCGAAGCCCATGCCATGAAGCGCGCCTTCGATCTCGTCAAACCACAGCTCGGCAGCAACCCGGATTCGCTGGTGGTTGCCATCATTGATGTCGGCGCCACGATGACCACACTCTCGGTACTCGCCGAAGACCGGGCGATCTATACCCGCGAGCAGCTGTTTGGCGGAAAACAGCTTACGGAAGAGATCCAGCGGCGATACAGCCTGTCTTATGAAGAAGCTGGTCTCGCCAAGAAGCAGGGCGGCCTGCCCGACGACTACTACGAAGAAGTGCTTGAGCCCTTCAAGGAAGCGGTTCTGCAGCAGGTCACCCGCTCGTTGCAGTTCTTCTTTTCATCAAGCCAGTACGATGACGTGGACTACATCGTGCTCGCAGGGGGGACGTCATCGATCGATGGTCTTGCCGAGATGATCGAAAACAAGCTCGGAACACCTACGGTCATGGCCAATCCGTTTGTGGACATGTCACTTGCGTCCAAGGTCGATGCAGAAGCCCTGGCCAATGATGCACCGGCGATGATGATCGCCTGTGGCCTCGCGATGAGGAGTTTCAGCTGATGGCCAATATCAACCTGCTGCCCTGGCGGGAATGGGAGCGAGAGCGCAAGAAGCGTGAATTTCTCATCAACCTCGCCGGCGTAGCGCTCATCGGAGTTGTGATTGTGCTGGCATGGGGTCAGCAGCTGGACGGATCGCATACCTACCAGCAGGGTCGAAACGAGTTTCTGCGAGAACGAATCACGGTGCTCGACAACCGCATCGTTGAAATTGCCAATCTTCGTCAGGAAAGGGCAGAACTGCTCGACCGGATGCGGGTCATCCAGGAGTTACAGGGTAACCGGCCGGTCATCGTCCGGATTTTCGATGAAATGGTGCAGACGCTGCCATCCGGTGTGCATTTCTCGAAAATGGAAATGGCGGCGACGACGCTGTCGATCAGTGGCATGTCGGAGTCAAACAATCGCATCTCCTCGTTGATGCGCAATCTCGATGGCAGCGACTGGTTCGCGAACCCCGTTCTCAAAACGATCAAGGAAGAAACTGAAAGCCGGATCTATGGCAAGGGTGCATCCGTGTTTGATCTGACGGTGACCCAGGTGAACCCCAATGCCGTCGATGAAGAGAGCGACGCTGCTCCGGCGCCTGTCGCCGCGGTACAGGAGTGACCATGGCACTCGCTGATTCACTTAAACAGCTCCAGAGTGTTGATTTCAACAACCTTGACTTCAACAACGTCGGCTCGTGGCCGGCAGCGCTCAAGGTACTCGTGATGGTTCTTCTGGTGCTGCTGATCCTTGGCGGCGGCTACATGCTGTCGATCAAAGACAAGAGGGCCGCCCTCGAGGTAGCAGCCCTGGAAGAGGCCGAGCTAAGGGTTCAATACGAAGACAAGGCGGCGCAGGCGGCAAACCTCGATGCCTACCTCAAGCAGAAAGAAGAGATGAAAGAAACCTTCGGCGCGTTGCTCAGGCAGTTGCCGAGCGATACCGAAGTGCCTGGCCTGGTCGAAGACATCACGCGCACGGCCATCGACAGTGAACTCAAGATCGAGAGCATCGAACTGCAGCCTGAACAAAAGACCGAATTCTACGTGGAGTTACCGATCAACATCGTGGTTGAAGGTGACTATCACAAGATTGGCACGTTCGTCAGCGCGATCGCCAACCTGCCGCGGATCGTGACTCTGCATGATTTCGCGGTTGAGCCACAGGGCGCGCCACAACGTTTGAAGATGTCGATTCAAGCCAAGACGTACCGCTATCTGCAGGAGGGTGACGAGTGATTACCCCACGCACCCGCGGCACTCTGGCCCTTGTCTGCATGGTCGTTCTCGCCGGATGTGGCGGGAGTGATTTTGCGGATCTCGAAAACTACACCGCTGAAGTGGATGCACGGCCGAGCACGCCAATCGAGCCCTTGCCTCCCTTCGAGCAGGTGCAGCCATTTGCATACCAGGCCGGAGGCAAACGACAACCGTTTGAACCACCCGTCCTGGTGCGCGAAGTCGGACGCCAGCAAGGCGTCAAAGTCCAGCCGAACCTGGATCGGGTTAAACAATATCTAGAACAGTTCCCGATCCCGGAACTGGGAATGGTGGGCACACTTTCCCAGAACCAGGCCCTCTATGCGCTCGTCCGCGATCCCGCGGGTGGGGTGCACAAAGTGCAGGTCGGCGATTATCTGGGTACGGACCACGGGCGCATCACATCCATCGACGAGATTGAAATCCAGTTGGTGGAGATCGTTCCAGACGGCACAGGTGGCTGGGTGGAACGCGCGCGCACGGTGATTTTGGGAGGAGAAGAAGAAACATCATGATCAGTTTCAACAGCCTTGAGCGCGACAGGATCGCGCGTGGTCGCCCGACGCGCGGACGGCCAGCAAGTCGCGGTGCGATCCTGTTGGTTGAGAGGATGGTCGATGCAAGCCGGAGGTCATGGCTGCTTCGAGTGTTGATGCTCGTCTCAGTAGTCGCCACCGGCGAGGTGATGGCCGCTGCGCGGCTGACCTCAATTGAGTTTTCGTCCCTGCCCGGCGACCGGACGGAAATCCGCATGGCTTTTGACGGTGCTCCGCCGGTGCCGCAGGGTTACACCATCAATGAACCTGCCCGCATCGTGCTGGATATGCCCGGCGTGGTCAGCTCGCTCGCGGAAAAACACCATGACCTGGGTACTGGCAACGCACGCAAGGTTTCAGTGCTGTCCACCAAGGACCGTACCCGTGCGATTGTGAATCTCACACGTCTCGTCGGTTATGACACCGAGGTGCGTGGTAACACCCTCTTTGTGCTGGTAGGTGGCGATGCTGGAAGTGTCCCGACGCCAACCCAGATCAGTCAGCCCTCCGATGTCGTTGCGTCCACGCCGACCGGTGCGTCCTTGGTCGAATCGCTCGATTTCAGACGGGCGAAAGACGGCGGTGGCCGCATCATCATTCAGCTCTCCAATCCGAAAGCCCCGGTCAACGTCGAGAGCGACGGCGGCAAGGTTCGGGTTGAAATCCGCGATACCGAATTGCCCGCAAATCTCAGGCAGCGACTCGATGTCACCGATTTCGCGACGCCGGTACAAAGCGTTGATGCCATCCAGGAAGGCGAACATGTTCGTATCAGCGTCACGGCGGCTGGAAACTATGACTATCTCGCCTATCAGGCCGATAACCAGCTCTCGATCGAGGTCACGCCGCTGACCGAAGAGGAGATGGAAGAACGAGGTGACGTATTCAAGTTCACCGGCGAGAAGCTCTCGCTCAACTTCCAGGACATCGAAGTCCGCTCTGTGCTGCAGCTCATCGCCGACTTTACCGACCTGAACCTGGTGGCGAGTGATACGGTTACCGGCCGGATTACCCTCCGACTCAAGAACGTACCCTGGGATCAGGCACTGGAGCTCATTCTCAAGACCAAGGGTCTGGATCAGCGTCAGGTTGGAAACGTTCTGCTGGTCGCACCTGCAGCGGAAATTGCCGCACGCGAAAAACTTGAGCTGGAAAATCGCAAGCAGATTTCCGAGCTTGCGCCGCTGCGGACTGAATTTGTACAGGTCCGCTACGCCAGCGCTACGGCGTTGTTCGGCCTGTTCAAAGGGGGTGAAGAGGGTGCGGCTCCGACCAATATCCTTTCGGATCGTGGCAGCGTGATCGTTGATGAGCGCACCAATTCGATCATCATCACCGACACTGCGGATCGGCTCGAGAATTTCCGGCGCATCGTCTCCCAACTCGACATTCCCGTTCGCCAGGTCCTGATCGAAGCGCGCATTGTCACCGCGACGGCAAACTTCTCCGAAGAGCTCGGCGTCAGGTGGGGTGTCGGTTACCTGGAAAGAAATGGTTCTGAAAATGCCCTGCGTGTTGGCGGCTCAAGCAACACGCTCGCGGAAATCCAGAATATTCTCGCGGGCGAGGAAGATGCCGAAATCACTCAACCAGACAGTTTTGTGGTTGACCTCGGTGTGACCCAGCCTGGAGCCTCCAGTTTTGCGATCGGCTACTCCCGGGTTGGTTTTGCGCTGCTCGATCTCGAACTCTCCGCGTTTGCCAAAGATGGCCATGCAGAGATCGTGTCGCGACCGAAGGTCATTACTGCCGATAAATCGACGGCGCTGATCGAATCCGGTGTGGAGATCCCCTACCAGGAGGCCTCATCGAGCGGCGCCACCAGCGTGTCGTTCAAGGACGCGGTACTGGCGCTGGAAGTGACACCTCAGATCACACCGGATGACCGGATCATCATGAAGCTGAACGTCAAGCAGGACACGGTCGGTACGGTGTTCAACGGTGTACCGTCGATCAACACCAACGAGGTGGAAACGGAAGTGCTCGTCCCCAACGGCGAAACCGTGGTGCTTGGCGGTATCTTCACGACGGACAAAAACACCTCAACGACGAAGACACCCTTCCTCGGCGATCTGCCCTACATCGGCAGGCTCTTCCGCAATACCCTGGAGCGGGACGACAAACAGGAACTGCTGATTTTCATTACCCCGCGCATCATTGCCGATACCCTCACCCAGCAGTGATT
>Ga0169931_10012572_pt1 | contig 11712 bp, 12 predicted proteins | sample Kivu_15m_20L_FD_129675 | JGI IMG/M metagenome (GOLD analysis project Ga0169931, IMG submission 129675) | Freshwater microbial communities from Lake Kivu, Western Province, Rwanda to study Microbial Dark Matter (Phase II) - Kivu_15m_20L... | ecosystem: Environmental > Aquatic > Freshwater > Lake... | reverse complement strand
TGATTTGAAATACACTCTGTCTTTAGGGAAGGTGTCATGGAAAAGTCTCAAAACGGTTGTCATAACTCTATTTTGACGTCTTTTCCACCTTCCCGTTCACTGGCCTGGTGATTTTTCCGGGTCAAATACCTGACGACATTGAGCAGAAGCTTGCAGAGCGGGCTTCCCAGCTCAACATCCCTTTAGAGACATTTATCCTAGAGTCGTTAGTTCAACTGGTTGAACCTTCAGACCCTGATAATACTCCCAACGAAGTCATTCTTGAAGGGTTGAGAGAGGGCTTGCAACAAGCCCTCAGCGGTCAAACCATTCCCCTTTCGCAAATGTGGGATGGCATCGATGCCGAGTGACCCAACCCCAGTACAAATTGTCCTGACCCCGTGTTTTCAAAAAGATCTCCGCACCCTGGCCAAACGCTATCGCCGCATTCGCAACGACAGCGACAGCATTTGGAATAACCAGATGCTGAACCACATTCTGCATGAGCGAGAGCTTCCCGATTCTGGCAAACGCAATCAGAGGTGTGGCATTGCAGATAATGTCAGTCACGCTCTACCCATTCGGCAAGGCCAGCTAGATCCGTTGCAAGGGCAGACTCATCGTAGTCAAAGACCACAATGCCCCGTTGAGTCAGGAGATCCATAAACGTTAGGCGATTTAGGCCCGCCAGCTCAGCGGCTTTGCCCAAAGAGAGCTGCTTCTCTTGAAAAAACAAAATCGCAGCCAGCAACCGAATCCGCTCCCCCAAGTCAGTTGCCCCCATCTTGAGAGCAGCCAGCATATCCTGTGAAACTTCAAGAGTAATTGTTTCTGTACTCATGGGTTTCAACCTCAAAACATCAAACCCGGTTTTGTATACTAAAGCGGGTGATGAGACTCGAACTCACGACATTCAGCTTGGGAAGCTGACGTTCTACCACTGAACTACACCCGCAGAGATGACGTTGGGCAAACGCGTTGCCAACGGTTCCCTATTATACGGCTATTTGCTCAAGGTATATTCTTTAGGCGAAGTTTCTGGGGCAGAGGGCGGGGTGGGGCCGCCGCCGTGGCCACGGAAACGCGCAAACAGCTTGGCGATCGCACCATTGATCTGCTCAATATAGGTAAACAGCACCGGCACCACCACCAGGGTCAGCAGCGTCGAGGTGGTAAAACCGCCGATCACCGCGATCGCCATCGGACTCCGGGTCTCGCCCCCGGCCCCCAGCTCCAGGGCAATAGGCACCATCCCCGCCATGGTCGAGATCGAGGTCATCAAAATCGGGCGCAGGCGAGTTACCCCAGCTTCCACCACCGCTGTCTTGCGGGTCTTGCCCTCCTTCAGGGCGATCAGGGCATAGTCCACCAGCAAAATCGCGTTTTTGGTCACCAAGCCCATCAGCAGCACAATCCCAATCAGGGCAAACAGGCCTAGGGACTTCTGGAAGATCAGCAGGCCCATCAGCGCCCCGCCCACGGAGAGGGGCAGCGCCGCCATCACCGCCACCGGGTAGATAAAGCTGTTGTACAGCAGCACCAGCACCGCAAAAATCATCAGCACCGCCGTTCCCAGGGCCAGGGCAAAGCGGCTGAAAATGTCACGCATGATCTCGGCGTCGCCCGCTGGTTGTTGGGTAACGCTGGGGGGCAGGTTTTGCATCGTGGGCAGCTCGTCCACCAAAGCTAGGCCCTGGCCCAGGGTGATGCCCACTAAGTTCCCGCCCACAGTTACCTGGCGGGAGCGGTCAAAGCGGTTGATCTGGGCAGGGCCACTGCCAAAGTGCAGGTCGGCCACGGCGGATAGGGGCACTAGGCCACCGTTCTGGCTGGGCACCCGCAGGGTCTCCAACAGGTTGGGGGCGTCGCGGAAAGCGGGGTCGATCTGCACGCGGATGGGAATCTGGCGTTGGCCCATGGCCGATCCTTGAGCATCGCCCAGGTTAAAGTCGGCCAAATTAGCGTCGGTATCCCCTAGGGTGGCCAGGGTAGCGGTGGCGGCGATCGCCTGTACCGTCACCCCCAGATCCGCCGCCCGCTCCACATCGGGCACGATCTGCACCTCGGGCCGCACCAGGCTAGCAGTGGAGCTGACATCCACCAGACCAGGAATGGCGCGCATCTCCCGGGTCAGCGAGTCCGACACCTCCCGCAGGGCGATCGGGTCGTCGCTCTTGAGCACCACGCTCAGGTCTTTGCTCTCGCCCCCGGCCCCCCGGCTCTCAAAGCTGATCCGGACACCGGGCACCTCGGCAAATAGGGGGCGAAAGTCCTGCTCAAACTGGTTTTGGGAGAGGTCGCGCTCGTTCCTCGGCAATAGGCGAGCGTAGATCGTCGCCTGGTTAACGCCATCGTCGCCTCCCTCGGTGGTCAGCACCGCCGCCACCGCCAGACTGGCCTGCAGACCCTCGGTAAGCTGGGCGGTCACCCGCTGGGTGTCGGCCAGGGTGGCCCCCGGTGGCAGTTCTACGGTAATGGTAGACAGGCCCGCATCACTGGCATCGAACAGGCTGGTGGGAATGTAGGGCACCAGCCGCAGGCTACCGAGGAAGAATACCAGGGCGAGCGCCAGGGTCAGCCCGCGGTGGCGCAGCGCCCAGCCCAACAGCCGACGGTAGGGGCCAGGGTGATCGCCAAACGCCTCCATCGACTCGCCCTCAAAGATTGTGCGGGGCTTGGCCTTCAGCAGGTAGGCCGCCATCATCGGCGTCACCAGCCGCGCCACCAACGTAGAGAATACCGTCGCCGTCGCCACCGTTACCCCAAAGGGCTGGAAGAACTGCCCTGGAATGCCCCCCATAAACGCTACCGGCAAAAACACCGCTACGATAGTTGCTGTGGTGGTCACCACCGCCAGCCCCACCTCGGCGGTGGAGTCCAGTGCCGCCTGGAAGGGCCGTTTGCCCATGCGAATGTGGCGCTCCACGTTCTCGATCTCCACGATCGCATCGTCCACCAGATTTCCGACCGCCAGGGTCAGCGCCAGCAGGGTCATGCTGTTGAGGGTATAGTCAAACCAGCCCAGCACCAGAAAGGTAGGCATGATCGACAGGGGCAGGGCCGTGGCGGTGATCAGTGTCGCCCGCCAGTCGAGCAAAAACACACCCACGACCACCACCGCCAGAATGCAGCCCAAAATCAGCGAGTCAATCGACGCCTGGTAGGAGTCGCGAATTTCCGTGGCGCGGGTGAAAATCAGCTCAATCGTCACATCCTCGGGTAGAATCTGGTTCAGCCGCGCCACCGCCGCCGTCACCCCGTCCTCCACCGCCACCAGAATACTGCCGGTGCTGCGATAGATCTGAAAGGCCACCACCGGCTGGTTGCCCAGATGGGCCGACTGGCGGGCTTCTTTATAGCCCAGTACCACAGTGCCCAGGCTGGTGAGAGGTACCGTGGTGCCGTTGGGTAGGGCAATTCTCGCCGCCTGAAAGGCCTCCACGGTCTGAGCGCTGCCCAGGGTGCGAAAGCTCTGCTCTTGGCCCCCCAGGATAGCCCGTCCACTGGGCAGGTTGATGTTCAGCGCTCGAATCTGATCGTTCACCTGGGTGGCGGTAATGCCCAGGGCGTTGAGCTGCTCTGGGTCGAGATCGACGCGAATCTCCGGATCCACGCCCCCCACCCGATCCACCCGCGCTACCCCCGGCACCGTCAGAATCTCCTGGCCAATGGTGCGGTCCACCAGGTCGCTGAGTTCTTCCACCGATCGCGACGCCGAATTCACCGCGTAGGTCATCACCACGCCGCCGCCAAACTCCAACCGCCGAATCACTGGCTCCTGAATGGTGCCCGGCAAGTCCTGGCGAATCCGGGTCACTGCGTCACGCACGTCGTTGGTGGCCCGATCCACATCAGTGCCCAGCACAAAGGAGACCACCGTCGTAGACGACCCATCCCGCACCGTGGAACGAATCTCGTCAATGTCCCCCAGGCCCGCTACCGCGTCCTCAATGGGCTTGGTCACCTGGTTTTCCAGCTCCTCTGGCCCCGCCCCGGTTTGGGCAACGGTGACGGTGATAGCGGGAAACTCAATGTTGGGATTCTCGTCGATGCCCAACTGCCCAAAGGCGATCAGTCCCCCCAGGGTGAGCACCAGGAAGAGGACGATGACGGGGATGGGGCGTCGGATGGACCAGCCGGATAGGTTCATGGAGAAATTTTGGATTTTAGATTTGGGTTATAGATCTGAAAAACGGGCCGCTTGTTTTACCGATCTACAACTCTCACCACGTCGCCGTCCTGTAAGAATCCGACGCCGGAGGTGACCACCTGCTCCCCAGGCTGCAAACCCTGGAGGATTTCGGCGCGGGCGGCCTGGTCGCCAGTGGCGGCGATGCGGTTACCCACCTCCACCCTGCGGGTCTCCGCTACATCGCCCTCGCCCAGAACAAATACCTGGGTGGTGCCATCGGGCTGGGGTTTTAGGACGGCGGCGGGGATGGTCAACCCCTGGCGAGAGGCGGTGGTGATGTCGCCGCGCAAAAACATACCCGGTTTGAGCAGATCGCTGGCGGGCAGGGTGATGTTGACAATCGCCACCCGGGTCGCGGCATTGATTACCGGGTCGATGGACTGCACCTGGCCCTGGAGTCGTAGTCGGCTATCGGCGCTGGAGCTAATCGCCACTGGCGCGCCGAGGGCCACCCGGCCCAGCTGGGTCTGGGGCACTTCGGCGGCCAGCTTCAGCTGGTTGTCTTGAATCAGGGTCACAATCGGTGTACCGGGGGCCGACAAGTCACCCACGGTGGCGCGGCGTTCGGCAATGGTACCGGCCACCGGGGCGCGCACGGTGGTTTGGGTGAGCTGGGTTTGAAGGCGATCCAGGGCGGCCTGCTGCGATCGCACCCCCGCCTGGGCGCTCTCGACCTCGGCCCGCGACAGGCCCACCGCCTCCTGGGCAGTGAGGGCTCGGGTTTGCTGACTGGTCAATTCCTGCTGGCTAATGGCCCCGCGTTCGGCCAGCGATCGCGTCCGTTCTAGGTTTTGCTGGGCCTCCGCCAGATTGGCCTGGGCCTGGGCCAGAGCCGCCCGCTCCTGGGTCACCTCGGCCTGGGCCACCACCAGCTGGGCCTGGGCCTGGCGAATATCGGCCTGGAGGGTGGCATCATCCAAAACCGCCAGTACCTGGCCAGCGATCACCGCATCCCCCTCCCGCACCAGCACCTGGCGAATTTGCAGGCCATTCACCTGGGGCGAAATGGAAAGCAGGTCAATGGCCTGCACCGTGCCGTTAATGGCCAGCAGGTCGGCCACCGCCGTAGGGGTGGCGGCGGCGACCGTCACCGTTTGAGTGGCGGCGGCGGTGGGAACCGGAGCTTCCTCTGGGGCCGCCTCTGGCCCACCCAGCAGGCGACTGCCCCCTAGGGTCAACAGTACCCCCGCCCCCAGACCGAGCAGTACCCCAGACCAACGATTGCCCTCCCGCACCCCAGGGGATCCGCCAGCGTAGGGGACCGCGTAGGCGTCGGGGGTGGGGGCGCTGGCCGGGGAAACCGACTCCGGAGTCTCCTCTGGAGTCCCTAAGGATTGGGGCGAATGAAGATTCTGCAAAGTCCTGTCCTCAGAGGGAAAAAGGTCGGCAAGAACATTACGAAATGTTTCCTTACCATTATGGCCTAAAGTTCGCCATCCTCGGGATCGCTTATGTTCTCAAGGTTATAGAGATCTGGGCGGGCCTGAGGGATGTCATCTCACTGGCCTAACTGACTTGAATCACACTCTCAGACGGTAAAGGTTTGGTGTAATAGCAAGTAATCTACGGTGGAAGTCGCTTCTACCCAGTCGTCACTGCTCTCCGCCAGCTTTCATGCTCACGGCTGACGCCGGTTCAACGGTACCGGCTTGACTTTAGTAAAGAGTAAGGCAGGTCTTGGGAATGTTTAACGCCACCGAAATCCTCATCAGTGACTTTGTCGATCAGCTGCGAGTCGGGTACCACCGCACCTACGGCGGCCAAAACCCCGACTACGAAGACATTATTGTCTGGGCAGGCAGCATGGCTCTCGAAAACATTGCCAACAGCGATGCTCTCTATCACAACGTTGAGCACACCATACTGGTGGCCCTCGTTGGCCAAGAGATTCTGCGGGGCAAGCAGATTCGGGAGGGGGGCGTCACCTGCAAAGACTGGATGCACTTCATTATTTCCCTCGTTTGTCATGACATTGGCTATGTCAAAGGGGTCTGTCGGGCTGACCAAGACCGCAATCACCTCTACTCCACCGGCCAGGGCGATGAAATGGTGATGCTGTCGCCAGGTGCCTCCGATGCCTCCCTCACCCCGTACCATGTCGACCGGGGCAAACAGTTCATCGAAGAGCGGTTTGGCAACAACCCCGTGATTGAGTCCGAAATCATCAAGCAGAACATCGAGCTGACTCGGTTTCCGGTACCGAAGGAAGAAGACCACCAGGATACCCAGAACTTCCCTGGGCTGGTGCGGGCCGCCGACCTGATCGGCCAGCTCAGCGACCCCCGCTACCTGAAAAAAATTGCCGCCCTGTTCTACGAGTTTGAGGAAACCGGCCAAAATAAACACCTGGGCTACGAACACCCCGGCGATCTGCGCACCAACTACCCCAAGTTTTACTGGAATGTGGTGACACCCTACATTGAAGACGGGCTGCGTTATTTGGCGCTGACCCAGGACGGCAAGCAAATCATTGCTAACCTCTACTCAAATGTGTTTATGGTGGAGAACGAACACAAGCACACCGTAATCCACACCTGATTCAGCCTATGACCTGGTGGCGCAAGCTTAAAACCAATCGCTTGGCTCAGCTGGGGGCGTTCTTGCTGATCGCCCTCTACACTGTGGCCCTGGGGGCAGGCTTTTTTGCCCCCTATAGCCCCTACGATGCCCAGCCCAATGGGTCGCTGCTGCCACCCACCCAGGTGTACTGGCGCGCCGCCGACACGGGTCAGTTTTTTCCCCATGTCTATCCCACCACCCAGGGGCCGGTGCAGTTGGAGACCGGGAAGCGAGAGATCATTGTCGATCGCACCCAGCCCTCAGCCATTCGCATCTTTCACCGCAACGACCAGGGCCGACTGACCCTGTTTGACACCGCTGGGCCAGGGAAGCTCAACCTACTGGGTACCGATGAGCAGGCCCGTGACCAGCTCAGTCGGCTCATCCACGGCAGCCGGGTCAGCCTCAGCGTCGGGCTGATTGGCATCGCCATCTCCTTTCCCCTCGGCATGCTGGTGGGAGGGCTGGCCGGATACTTTGGCGGCGCTGTGGATGCGGTATTGATGCGCTTGGTCGAGGTGCTGATGACCATCCCCAGCATTTACCTGCTGGTGGCCCTGGCGGCGGTGCTGCCGGCGGGTATCTCGAGCACCCAGCGGTTCTTGTTAATTATTCTGATTACGTCGCTGGTGGGCTGGGCGGGCCTGGCTCGGGTGATTCGGGGTCAGGTGCTCTCGATTAAAGAGCAAGACTTTGTCCAGGCCAGCCGGGTGATGGGGGGGCGACCCCTGTACATCATTACCCGCCATGTCCTGCCCCAAACGGCGACCTACGGCATTATTGCCGCCACCATGGCGATCCCGAGCTTTATTCTGGCGGAGGCGGTACTGAGCTTTATTGGCTTAGGAATTCAGCAGCCCGATGCCTCCTGGGGCAACATGCTCACCCTGGCGACCAACGCCTCGATTTTAGTGCTCCAGCCTTGGCTGGTGTGGCCCCCAGCAATTTTAATTGTGATTACCTCCCTGGCCTTTAATCTCCTCGGCGATGGCCTACGGGATGCCCTTGACCCACGCACTCTGAAGTAGGGGTTTGCACGAGATCCAGGGTCGAGTCTGGTTGGGATGGGTGCCAGGCGGCCTAGGATTGCCAACCTACTGGGGGCAACCTACTGGGGCAAAAAATCTGGGTTCAGCACTTGCTCAATCGTGTAAGGGCAGATTCGAGGGAAGCAATCCACCTCTAGCCCGGTTTCATCGGCGGCCTGGTCGCGAGCATTGCTGTAACACTCACTAAAACTATCCTCTAGGTAGGGCTGCAAACTGGGGGAATCTTGGCGATCGCGGTTAACCCGGCGACGGTGTTCCCGCAGGCTGCTCTTCCAGCTACCCGTGCGGCGGTCGGGTTGGTACTGCCATTTCAGCAGATGCAGCAGAATCACGATGAGATTGCTTTCTAGGCGTCTGCGCTCTCGCCGCGACATATCGGCCACTTCCTCAATTAAATTCTCCCAATCGACGTGGTCAAAGTCGTGGGCTTGCAACTGGGCCACAGTCTGCTCTACCCAGGCGACAAAATCCTGGGTGTATGGGCTAGTGGGTCGGGTTTGCCGTTCAGCGACCATGGGGCGGTCTCCTGGGGTCAGGGAGTTTCTCTAGTTTAGCTGGCCCTGCCACCGGCCGACCCTCATCGAGCGCCCGTCTTCATCGCTGACGCTAGTCGCCTCTGCTGGGGTTGGTGCCTGGGCCAGCTGAGGCGTCGATAAGTTAGCCTGGGTGTGGTAAGGCACCGTAGCGCGGCGATCTGCCGCAAAAACCGAGGGACGAGGGATGCAAAATTCTTTGAGGACCATAGAAGCAATCGCCAGAAAAATAAAATATATAAAGTAAGAATATTGAATGGATCCAATAGTAAACCAACCCTACACTTCGGGTTATTTTGGCTTCCAACTGTAATTGACCAAAACCCTATTACTCTGAGGCAGAACCAGCGTCAGCAGACCGATCGCCGCCATGGTAAAAAAGGCAACGCGCCAGCCAAAGGCATTGATGATGTAGCCCCCGGCCAGCAAGCCGACCGAACCACCCACCCCCATAGACGCGCCCAGCAAACCGACTGCGGTTGCCTGCTGCTTACCTTTATAGTTAGCCACAATCAGCGCCACCAGTGACGGAACTAAGGTGGCTGCACCGACACCAGCGATCGCCTGCTCGGCAATAATGCCACTGGCGCTTGGGGTAAGGCCAATCACCAACATCCCCACACTAAATAGGCTTCCACCCACTCGCAAAGCATTGAGTGAGCCAGAGGCACCGCCTAGTTTGCCCGCCGCAATCATCAGGGCAGCGGTCACCAGCGAATAGAATACTAATCCTGTCTGTACGGTCGTTGCAGGCGTGTTTAAATCTGCCACGATCGAGCCGATTGCCGTATTCGTCACACTGGGGTTCAGCACCACCAGAATTTGCGCCAAACAGATTGCGATCAGCGGCAGCCAGGAGGCGCTGTTTTCTTGAATAACGTCATCTGAAGACGAAAACGTTTGATTCGACATACGATAAAGCAACTCCATAGGGGAGTGATCAAGCTGTCGTGATCACCTCAGCCCAGCTCACCCCGTGGAATCTGATGATGTCTGGTGAAAGTAAGAAATTGGCATGAAGGGGGATCAATTTAAGCCAGGACAGGTGCTGAATGAGCAGGTGCTGGTGGGGCTCGATCGATCTACCAGCGCATCCGACAACAGCGAGGCACCCGATAGGGCTTCTTTCAAGACCTTCAGACCCTAACGAAGTATCTGCTCTTTGATTCCTGGCAGCATCTGATTAACTTCATGCTCGACGATTCGACGCCAGTGACCACGGGTAATACATCCTAACTATTCTTGAATTTATAATTGCTGGCCGCCAGTCCTGGCAGACGACTGCGAGGACTGCATCGATAGTATGATCCTAATGCCGTGCATTGGCCAGAGGCCCAGGGCAAATTTGGCCAGGGCAAATCCAGCCAGGGCAAGTCTAATTTGAAGGGGATGCCCCATGGGGTTAATAGCATCGATTCGACCCCTCCGAGGGGTAGTACTGCTGGTACTGTGTCTCTCGCTGTGGGGGTGCGGATTAGTCAACCCCAGACCGCCCAGGGCGGTGATCGAAGGCGCGATCGCCCAAACCCTGACCCAAACCCAGACTATTCTCTATCGTGAACTCGCCCCCGCCGCCGGGGCGGCCGGGTTAGCCCAGGTCAGCGGCATTCGCATTCGCGACCATCACTGGACCAGCCTAGACAATCAACCTGTTGTCGAGGTGGTGGGCACCTACCACTTCAAAGGCGGCGGCCTCACCTCGCCCCAACGCCGCCAGGTGAGAGCGTTTGATATCTATCTCCAACGGGGCAGCACCCAAGCCGACTGGCGGCTGCTCGCCCCTAGCATCGATGACGTCAGTGCATCACCCCAGTGGATTGCCCTACCGATTCGTCAGCCGCCGTCGCCAAAAGATTCACCGGCAGAGTCACCGAAAGACCCGGCGTAATCGCAAGTCACTGGCCAGGGGGCGGGAGTGGCCTGCCGCCTAGACGCCGAAAAATGTTGCAAAATGTAAAGAGAATGCTTTACTGCCCGGACTTAGCCCATGACCTCCCTTGCGATCGCCCCCCAGTTCACGGCCTCTGTCGCCCCGCTCCCTGCCGGAGGCCCCGACCCCGATCGATTTGACTGGGCAGAGGCCTGGTACCCCGTCGCCTACCTCGACGACCTCGACCCCGCTCGCCCCACTCGCTTTACCCTGCTCGACCGGGGCATCGTCATCTGGTGGGATGCCAAGGGCAGTGCCTGGCGCGTGTTTGAAGACCAATGCCCCCACCGCCTCGCCCCCCTTTCCGAGGGCCGGGTGAATGAAAACGGCGAGCTGGAATGCCCCTACCACGGCTGGGCCTTTGCGGGCGACGGGGCCTGCACCCACATTCCCCAGCAGCCGATCGATACCGGGGCGCACCAGTCGGCGCGGGCCTGTGCCCTGGCCCTGCCCACGGTGATGCGCCAGGGGCTGCTGTTTGTCTACCCTGGCCAGGCCGATAACGCTCCCCGCGTAGAGGTACCGATCATCGGCCCCGTCGACGCCGAGCCCGACGGCTGGGTCATGCTCAACACCTTTCGCGATCTGCCCTACGACGCCCTCACCCTGCTTGAAAATGTGCTGGACGCCAGCCACATTCCCTACACCCACCACAAAACCGTGGGCAAGCGCGAAAACGCGGCCCCCATGGCCATGGAGGTGGTGGAATCGAGCAAAGCCGGGTTTCAAGGTCTGTGGCCCGAAGGCCCCCGCAAGGGCACCTTGGGCAGCCAGCACACCACCTTCATCGCTCCGGCGTTGATGTACCACGACCTCACCTCCCAGCAGTTTGGGCGCACCCTGACCGTGGTCTACGCCACCCCCATACGTAAGGGTGAGTGTCGCCTGTTTGCCCGCTTTCCCTTCAAATTTTCCTCAAAGCTGCCCGCCACCATTCTGGGCCTTACCCCCCGCTGGTTTAGCCACATTGGCAACAACGGCGTCCTCGAAGACGACCAAATTTTTCTCCACCTCCAGGAGCGTCAGCTGGAGAAACTAGGCCAACCCTATGCCCAGGCCTGCTACCTACCGACCCAGGCCGATCGCTACGTGCTGGCCTTTCGCAACTGGGTTAGCACCTTCGAGGCCGACCCCTTCCCAGGCCAGAGCCTAGGCCCCGCCTTGACCACCGAGGCCCTGCTCGACCGCTACCACTCCCACACCCAGCACTGCCACAGCTGCCGCACCGCCCTCCGCCGCCTTCAGTCCCTGCGCTGGGGCCTGCTCGGTTTCAGCGCCCTAGGCTGGTCGCTGATTCCCGTTGCCCTAGCCACGGGTAGCCTGACGGGGCTAGTCGCCAGTCTGCTGGCGATCCTGCCCCTGGGTAGCGCCGCAGCCTGGGCCGGGCTGGGCCGTTTAGAACGCCGATTTTACCAAGGCCGCGCGATCCCCCCCCGCAACCTCCCCGATCCCAAGGCCAAGCAGTAGATT
>Ga0169931_10012571_pt1 | contig 11713 bp, 11 predicted proteins | sample Kivu_15m_20L_FD_129675 | JGI IMG/M metagenome (GOLD analysis project Ga0169931, IMG submission 129675) | Freshwater microbial communities from Lake Kivu, Western Province, Rwanda to study Microbial Dark Matter (Phase II) - Kivu_15m_20L... | ecosystem: Environmental > Aquatic > Freshwater > Lake... | reverse complement strand
GGTGATCGGGCGGCTGTGGCCCGGCTGCGCCAGCGCAAGCACCGCCCCGCCAAACCCCTTGCCCTGCTGGTCGCCGATCCGGAGGTCATCGCGAGCCTGGTGGAGCTCTCGGCGGTGGAAAGGCTCCAGTTGGAGCACCCGGCGGCACCGATCGTGCTGCTGCGTCGCCAGGCCTGCGCTGCCGCAGCCCTGGCGGGGGTGGCGCCCGGCAGCGCTGCCCTGGGGGTGATGCTGCCGGCCTCACCCCTGCATCAACTGCTGGCGGCGGGCTTTGGCAGGCCCCTGGTAGCCACCAGCGGCAACCGCAGCGGCGAGCCCCTCTGCCTGAATCCCGCCGAAGCGCTGGAGCGCCTGGCGGACATAGCCGACGGCTTCCTGCTGCACAACCGCCCGATCGCCCGCCGCCTCGACGACTCGGTGCTGCAGGTGATCGAAGGGCGACCCACCCTGCTGCGCCGCGCCCGCGGCTACGCCCCCTCCGCCCTCGCCCTTGAGGCCCGGCATGGAACGGCCCTGGCCCTCGGCGGCGATCTCAAAAGTTCACCAGGCCTGGCGATGGGCGGGAGGGTGTGGCTGGCGCCATTGCTGGGTGATCTGGCCGGAGGGCAGCAGCAACAGCTGTTTCAGCAGGGCATCGAGCTGCTGCTTGCACGCCACGGCCCCAGCCTGGACGCGCTGGTGTGCGACAGCCATCCCGGTTACCTGAGTCATCAGTGGGCCGCGGCGGCCGCCCGGCGCCAGGGACTGCCGCTGCTGCGGGTGCAGCACCACCGCGCCCATGGCCTGGCGGTGGCGGCCGAGCACGGCCTGGAGTTGCCAGTGCTGGTGTGGGCCTGCGACGGCCTGGGCTACGGCGACTCCGGCCCCGAAACCGGTGGCGAGCCCGGCGCCAGCGACCATCGGCTCTGGGGCGGCGAGCTGCTCCGGCTCACGGCTGCTGGAGCCGAGCGGCTGGCCTGCCTGAGGCCCTTCCCCCTGCCCGGGGGGGAGCGGGCCATGGCCGAACCGCGGCGCGCTGCCCTGGGGCTACTGGCTGCTGCGGGCGCCGCGGCCCTGGCGCACCCCGGCGCCGCCAACTGTCGCGCGGCCTTTGCGAAAGCGGAATGGCAGCTGCTGCTGGAAGCCAGCGCCACGGGCTGCAACAGCCCGCTCTGCTCCAGCGCCGGCCGCCTGTTTGACGCAGTGGCATCCCTGCTCGATCTATGCCAGCGCAGCAGCTTCGAGGGGGAGGCCGGGATGTTGCTGGAGGGCCTGGCCCTGCAGGGGAGGCAACCGGCCCCTGTGCTGCCGCTGCCCCTGGTGCCAGCCCAGGGGTTGGTGCTGGGCTGGCTGGATTGGCAACCCCTGCTGCAGTGGCTGCTCGAGGCCGCTGAAATGGGAACGGGCCCGCAGCAGCTGGCCGCTTGCTTCCACACCTCCCTGGCGGCGGGGCTGGCCAACGCTGCGGCTGGGGCTGCAGCCCTGGATGGCACAAGCGCCGCCCTGCTCGCCGGCGGCTGTTTTCAGAACCGCCTGCTGCTGGAGAGCACCGCCGCTGCCCTGCGTGGGGCTGGCCTGGTGCCCCGTTGGGCCGAGCAGCTGCCCGGCAACGACGGTGGCCTTGCCCTGGGACAGCTTTGGGCAGCGCTGGCCCTTAGGTCTATAAATGAATAAAGCGCAGAGGCCTGCTGATGTGCCTGGCGACCCCAGGGGTGATCCTGGCAGTCACTGATGCCGCGCCGGAGGCTGGCGGCGGAGAGGGGGGGCTCTGGCGCCAGGCCGAAGTCGATTTCGGCGGAGTGCGCCAGGTTGTGAGCCTGGCTTGCCTGCCCGAGGCGAATGTGGGCGATCAGGTGCTCGTGCATGTGGGAATGGCCCTGAGCCTGGTGCTGGAGGACGAGCCATGACGGCCGCTCTCGTCACCATCGACGCCAACGAGGCGGTGGCCCGGGTGGCGTACCGCCTCAATGAGGTGATCGCCATCTACCCGATAACGCCGGCCTCGCCGATGGGGGAGTGGGCTGATACCTGGGCAGCCGAGGGCAAGCCCAACCTCTGGGGCAGCGTGCCATCGGTGGTGGAGCTGCAGAGCGAGGCCGGGGCCGCCGGCACGGTGCACGGCGCCCTTCAGGCCGGGGCACTCACCACTACCTTCACGGCGAGCCAGGGGCTGCTGCTGATGATCCCCAACCTCTACAAGCTGGCGGGGGAGCTCACCCCGGCGGTGCTGCACGTGGCGGCCCGTTCCCTGGCGGCCCAGGGCCTGTCGATCTTTGGTGACCACAGCGATGTGATGGCCACCCGAGGCACGGGCTGCGGGATTCTCTGCTCGGCATCGGTACAGGAGGCGGGCGACTTTGCGGCCATAGCTGCCAGGCTCAGCCTGCGCAGCCGGCTGCCGCTGCTGCATGTGTTCGATGGCTTTCGCACTTCCCACGAGATCCAGAAGATCGAGTCACTCAGCGACGCCCAGCTGCTCGAGCTGATACCCGCTGAGCAGGTCGGCGCCCACCGCAGCCGCGCCCTCAGCCCCAACCGTCCGGTGATCCGCGGCACCAGCCAGAACCCCGACGTTTACTTCCAGGCGCGCGAATCGGTGAACCGCTTCTATGACGCGGCCCCGGATCATCTGATCGAGGCGATGGATCGCTTTGGAGCGCTCACCGGTCGCTCCTATCGCCCCTATGACTACGTCGGCCCCGCCGATGCGGATCGGGTGCTGGTGCTGATGGGCTCGGGTTGTGAGACCGCCGTGGAGACGGCTGGGGCACTGCAGGCGGCAGGTGAACGGGTGGGGGTGCTGAAGGTGCGCCTGTTTCGGCCGTTCGCGGCCCGCTTGCTGGTGGAGAACCTGCCGGCCAGCACCCGGGCGATCGCCGTGCTCGACCGCTGCAAGGAGCCCGGCGCCACCGGCGAGCCCCTGTACCTCGATGTGCTTGCTGCCCTGGCAGAGGAGTGGGCGGCAGTGTATGGAGCCGCACCGCTGCCCCAGGTGCTGGGCGGCCGCTATGGCCTTTCGTCGAAGGAGTTCACCCCGGCGATGGTGAAGGCGGTTTTTGATCATCTGCGGCCGCTGCTGGTAGCTGGCCAGCCCCGTCCGCTCAACCACTTCACAGTCGGCATCGACGACGACCTCACCCACCGCTCCCTGCCTCTCGACAACAGCTTCCACACCGACGCCGCCGAGGTGCGCGCAGTCTTCTACGGCCTGGGCTCCGATGGCACGGTGGGAGCCAACAAGGCGGCGATCAGGATCATCGGCGAGGGCACGGATCTGTATGCCCAGGGCTACTTCGTCTACGACTCCAAGAAGTCGGGTTCGGTCACGGTGTCGCACCTGCGCTTCGGGCCCCAGCCGATCCGCTCCACCTACCTGATCCAGCGGCCCACCTTCGTGGCCTGCCACCAGTGGGATTTCGTGGGGCGCTTTGATCTGCTGGCCGACGTGGAACCGGGCGGGGTGTTTCTGCTCAACAGCCCCTACGGCCCCGCAGACACCTGGGCGCGGCTGCCTGAAACCCTGCGCAGCCAGATCCGCAGCAAGGGACTCGCGGTGCACCAGATCAATGCCTACCAAGTGGCACGGCAGGCTGGCATGGGGCCCCACATCAACACGGTGATGCAGGCCTGCTTCTTTGCCCTCAGCGGCGTGCTGCCGCGCCAGGAGGCCCTCACCCGGATTCGCCACTCGATCGAAACCAGCTACCGCCGCAAGGGCAAGGCCGTGGTGGCCATGAATCTGGCCGCCCTCGACGCCAGCCTCGATCACCTGGAAGGGCTCCCCTGGCGGGAGCTGGATGCTGCCGGCAGCGCTGCCGCCCCATACCCCGCCGATCCCTCCCTGGCCGGCCGACTGGCGGCGGCTCCGGAATTCGTGCGCACGGTGATCGCTCCCATGCTGGAGCGCCGCGGTGACTCCCTGCCGGTGAGCGCCCTGCCCTGCGACGGCACCTGGCCGGTGGGCACGGCCCAATGGGAGAAGCGCAACATCGCCGCCGAGGTACCGGTGTGGGAAACGGATCTGTGCGTGCAGTGCGGCAAGTGCGTGCTGGTGTGCCCCCACGCGGTGATCCGCGCCAAGGTGGGCGCCCCAGACGCCTTCGCCGCCGCCCCCGAGGGCTTCCGCACCGCCCCCGCCCGCGACCCCGCCTTCGCTGGCCAGACCTTCACCATCCAGGTGGCCGCCGAAGACTGCACCGGTTGCGCCCTGTGCGTGGAGGTGTGCCCCGCCCGCGACCGCAGCGAGCCGAAGCGCAAGGCGATCAACATGGCGCCCCAACGCCCCCTGCGCGAGCAGGCCCGCGGCCACTGGGACTTCTTCCTGCAGCTGGGCGAGGTGCCGCGCACCGATCTCAACCTGCACAAGATCGGCCAGCAGCAGCTGCAGCAGCCCTTGTTTGAGTTCTCCGGGGCCTGCGGTGGCTGCGGCGAGACGCCCTACCTCAAGCTCGCCTCCCAGCTGTTCGGCGATCGGATGCTGATCGCCAACGCCACCGGTTGCAGCTCGATCTACGGCGGCAACCTGCCCACCACCCCCTGGAGCGCCAACGCCGAGGGGCGGGGCCCGGCCTGGAGCAATTCCCTGTTTGAGGACAACGCCGAGTTCGGCTACGGCATGCGGGTGGCGCGCGACCAGCAGCGCCAGATGGCCCTCGATCTGCTGGAGCGGCTGGTGGGCCAGCTGGAGCCGGAACAGCTCCCGGCGTCCCTGCTTAAGGACCTACGCCACGCCGACCAGAGCGATGAGGCCGGCATCGTCGAGCAGCGAGAGCGGGTGGCCGAGCTCAAAGCGCGCCTGGCCGCTCTGGAGCAGCCCGCGGCCCGCCAGCTGCTGGAGCTGGCCGATGCCCTGGTGAAAACCAGCGTCTGGCTGGTGGGCGGCGACGGCTGGGCCTACGACATCGGCTTCGGCGGCCTCGACCACGTGCTCGCCAGTGGCCGCGATGTCAACGCCCTGGTGCTCGACACCGAGGTGTACTCCAACACCGGCGGCCAGGCATCCAAGAGCACCCCCCGGGGGGCGGTGGCCAAGTTTGCCGCCGCCGGTAAGGCAGCCCCCAAGAAGGATCTCGGCCTGATGGCGATGACCTACGGCACGGTGTACGTGGCCAGCGTGGCGATGGGGGCCCGTGATGAGCACACCATCCGCGCTTTTCTGGAAGCCGAGAGCTATCCGGGGCCCTCGCTGATCCTGGCCTATTCCCACTGCATCGCCCACGGCATCGACATGGCCCATGGCATGGAGCACCAGAAGCTGGCGGTGGATTCGGGCCGCTGGCTGCTCTACCGCTACGACCCCCGCCGCGCCGAGCGCGGCGAGACACCTCTGCTGCTCGACAGCCCGGCGCCTAAGCGCAGCCTGGAGGAGGCGATGGAGCGGGAAAACCGCTTCCGCATGCTGCGCTACAGCCAGCCGGAGCGAGCCCGGGCCCTGGTGCGCCAGGCCCAGCGGGAGCTGGAATGCCGCTGGGCCACCTATCGGGCCCTGGCTCAGCCAGCCCCCAAGCCATGACCCCTGACCTCTCCACCACCTACCTCGGCCTGGCCCTGCGCAGCCCCCTGGTGGTGGGGGCTGCTGCCCCCCTCAGCGAGGAACTGGCCCAGCTGGAGGCCCTGGAGCGCGCCGGGGCGGCAGCGATCGTGCTGCATTCGCTGTTCGAGGAGCAGATCGAGCAGGAGCAGCTTGATCTGCACCGGCGCCTGGGGCAGGGGGCCGACAGCTATGGCGAGGCGCTCACCTACATGGCGGAGCCGGCCCTGTTTCACGGCGGTGAAGATCTGTATCTGCGCCACCTTGAGCAGGCCAGAAAGCGCCTGGCGGTGCCGCTGATCGCCAGCCTCAACGGCACCAGCCCGGGCCGCTGGGTGGAGTCGGCGCGGCGGATCGAGGCGGCCGGCGCCTCGGCCCTGGAGCTCAACATCTACTCAATTCCCACCGATCCGGAGCTCTCCGGTGCCGCCATCGAAGCGGAGCTGGAGGAGATCGTGCGCCAGGTTCGCGCCCAGGTGCGCTTGCCCCTGGCGGTGAAGCTCAGCCCCTTCTTCACCAACCTCAGCGCCATGGCCCGCCGCCTGGCGGATGCTGGGGCCGATGGACTGGTGCTGTTCAACCGCTTCTACCAGCCCGACATCGACATCGAAACCCTGGAGGTGCGGCCCAACCTGCTGCTGTCCACCCCCCACGACCTGCGCCTGCCCCTGCGCTGGATAGCCCTGCTCCATGGCCGCCAGCAGCTGGATCTGGCGGCCAGTGGGGGGGTGCATCGGGGCACTGACGTGGTGCGCCTGCTGATGGCGGGAGCTTCGGCGACCCAGGTGGTGGGGGCCTTGCTGCGCCATGGCTCCGATCGACTGGCGGGCCTGGAGGAGGAGCTCTCCATCTGGCTGATGGAGCACGAGCTGGCCAGCGTGGGCCAGCTGGTGGGCTGCATGAGCCAATTGCGCTGCCCCAACCCCACCGAATACGAGCGAGCCCAGTACATGCGTGCGATTGGCGGCTTCCGCCCAGTTGATGCCCGCCAGGCGCCGGGGCCCTGGTGAGTTCCCCCGCCTCTGGCCAGGTGGCCGAGCTGGCGGCGGCGCTGGCCGCCACCGCCAGTCGCCCCTGGACGGTGATGGAGGTGTGCGGCGGCCAGACCCACGCAATCCTGCGCTGGGGCCTAGATCAGTTGCTGCCGCCGGGGCTGCGCCTGATCCACGGCCCGGGCTGCCCGGTGTGTGTGACTCCGGCGGAGCGAATCGATGCAGCCCTGGAGCTGGCGGCCAGGTCGGGGGTGATCCTCTGCTCCTACGGCGACATGCTGCGGGTACCCGGCAGCACCATGGGCACTGATCTGCTTGGCGCCCGTGCCAGCGGCGGCGACGTGCGCCTGCTCACCTCGCCCCTGCAGGCCATAGCCCTGGCCCGGGGCGCGCCCGCTTGCCAGGTGGTGTTCCTGGCGGTGGGTTTTGAAACCACAGCCCCGGCCACGGCCCTGCTGTTGCGCCAGGCGCGGCAGCTGGGCCTGGCCAACCTCAGCGTGCTGCTGGCCCATGTGCGGGTTGCCCCGGCGATGGAGGCCCTGCTGCTCGATCCCGCCACCCAGGTGCAGGGCTTCCTGGCAGCGGGCCACGTGGCCGCGGTGATGGGCAGCGCCGAGCTCAGGGAGTTGGTGGCACGCCAGCGGGTGCCGGTGGTGGTGACTGGCTTTGAACCGGCCGATGTGATGGCTGGCCTGCTGCAGCTGGTGCAGTTGCTCGAGGCGGGAACCCCGGCCCTCGCCAACGCCTACGGCCGGGTGGTGCGCGAACGGGGTAACGGCGCTGCTCAGGCCTTGCTGAGGGAGGTGTTTGTGGTGGAGGATCGGCCCTGGCGGGGCCTGGGCACCATCGCCGCCGGCGGATTCGGCCTCGCCCCGGCCTACCGGGGCTTCGACGCCATTGAGCGCTTTGGGCTGGCCCCGACCCAGGACGGCAGGCCCCGGCCAAACACCCCCTGCATCAGCGGCCCGATCCTGCAGGGCCGCGCCATCCCCCCCGACTGCCCTGCCTTTGGCTCGGCCTGCACCCCCGAGCAGCCCCTGGGCGCGCCGATGGTGTCGAGTGAGGGGGCCTGCGCCGCCTACCACCGCTACCGGCGCCAGAGTCCGTGAGGAAGCCCCATGGGTGATCGGATCCAGCTGGCCCACGGTGGCGGCGGCACCCTGATGCAGCAGCTGATCCACCAGGAGCTGCGGGCCCTCTATGCCGATCCGGCCCAGGTGCTGCACGATGCCGCCCGACTCGAGCTCCCCCATGGCCCGCTGGCCTTCAGCACCGACGGCTATGTGGTGCAGCCGCTGGAATTCCCCGGTGGCGACATCGGCAGCCTGGCGGTGACCGGCACCGCCAATGATCTGGCTATGGCGGGGGCCCGGCCCCTGCACCTCAGTGTTGGGCTGATCCTGGAGGAGGGGCTGCCCCTGGAGCTGCTGCGGCGCCTGGTGGCCTCGATGGCCATGGCCGCCCGGGGCTGCGGACTCACGATCGTCACGGGCGACACCAAGGTGGTGGAGCGGGGCAAGGCCGATGGGGTGTTTCTCACCACCAGCGGCATCGGCGTGGTGGAGGCACCGGGGCCTATCGATCCCACGGCGATTCGCCCGGGCGACCAGCTGCTGGTGAGCGGCGACCTGGGCCGCCATGGGGTGGCAATCCTGGCGGCGCGCCACGGGCTGGCGCTGCAGCCGCCCGTACTCAGCGACTGCGCGCCTCTCTGGCCCCAGGTGAGCGCACTGCTGGAAGCGGGTGTACGGATTCACTGCCTGCGCGACCTCACCCGCGGCGGCCTGGCCAGTGCGCTGCAGGAGCTGGCTGAAGCGGCGGAAGTGGAGTTGGCGATCGAGGAAGGGCGCCTGCCGGTGCTGGAACCCGTGGCGCGCAGCTGCGCGCTGCTGGGCTTTGAACCCCTGCACCTGGCCAATGAGGGCCGCTTTGTGGTTGCGGTGCCGCCCCAGGCTCGCGATCAGGCCCAGGCCCTACTGGCAGCCAGCGGCGGTGCCTGGATCGGCTCGGTGCGCCCAGCCACTGGCGCCGGCGCCCGGGTGCTGCTCACCACCGCTCTGGGCACCGAACGACTGCTGGTGCCGCTCAGCGGTGAACTGCTGCCCCGCATCTGTTGAGCCTGAATTGTCCCCGGATGGGGGGATCGGTACAACAGGGTTTGGGCGGAGAGTCCTTCCAGTGTTCATCAGGGGTCTGCCTGGATCCCGAGGTCGCCTGTCCCATGACCGCATCCCCAAGAGCACCCGGGCTCACCATCGGTGAACTGGAAGCCAACTACTCCCTCTACTGCAAGGCCATGCGTCTTCTGATTCGGGAAGGTAAATCCATCACCAAGGTGCGTCGCACCGTCTGCTGGCAAAGGCTTGAGATCCTGCACAACTGCCTGCCGAGCCAGTACCGCGAGCCCGACTATCTCTTTGCCCTGCTCCAACGGGAGTTGAAGGCCCAGCTTTAGTTGGCGCTCCGCCTCCACAGGGCCACCCCCCCACCCCGGCCACGGGCGGCGAGCCAGTTGGCCTGACAGCCGATCAGGGCAAAAAAGGGAAGCCGCTTGGGCTGGGGCCGGCGATTGATGGGTTGCCGCCAGATGGCGCGTTGGCCAAGCCGCACCTCCAGCTCCTCAAACCAGAATTGCAGCAGGGGCCTCTTTCCCTGCAGACTTCCATGGCCGCGAAACTGCAGCTGGAGTGGTCCCAGTTGCACGCTGTTGTGCACCGAAACAGGCTGTCCACTCTGCAGGGGCGGGCTTTCGCTGGCCGAAGCGATCGTGAGGCTGGCCTGAAGCTGGCGCAGCAGGGCAGCTGGCCCTCCCAGGGGCTTGGCCTCCGCCTTGCTCCAGAGTTGCTCCAGCCGCCAGCAGCCCACCAACTCGCTCAGGCCAACCCCGCTGCCGTGTGCACGACTCTGGCGTTCCAATGCCAGAAGTTCGGCACCACTGGGGGCAGGGGAGGTTTGCATGCAGGGAGAAACTGGAAATTGTTCAGCAGGCCCGTCGCGAAGTCCCTTGGGCCTGAAGCTGGTCCACGGCTTCCCAGCCATTGTTTCAGTTCTTCGTCAAGAAGCAAACTCTTCGGCACTGAACACCTGCACCTGCACCTGCATCAGCTTTTGCAGGAGAACCGTCCTGCTATCTGGCCATGGCTTTCTGCCGTTGCGAACATAAAACACGTAGCGCTATGTCTGGGCTTAATTTACGGATCTTTGGCTGAATAATGACAGCCCCGAGAGAATCACGAGCCAAAAGAGTGGTCCTCGCGTGCTCAAACAGAGCAATCGCATCGTGTTCATATGGGCCTTCCATAAGGGCGATGGGCGTGGGTGTCGCAGTGGAGCGAACCGCAACCGCCCCTAACCTGAAGTTCCGCCACTGTCGGATCCTCCCGCCAGAATGGAACCACTTCACGGTATGGCTGTGCTTCTCAATCCTTTCTGTCCTTTCAGTACGGCCAGGGTGCTTGCCCTCAAGGCGACGGTGCTGTTGCTGCTCACCCTGCTGATCAAGGCCAAGCTCCGCATCACTGCATTTTCTGCGCTGGGCTTCTTCCTGCTGCTGCTTCAGACCCTGGTGTTCCTAGCCATCAGCACTGGCCTGGGCCTGGCGGCTGGTGGAGCAGCTCTCTACGTGAGCCAGAAGCGCCGCCCTGGTGCGGCCTGAGAAATTGGTGGCAGTTGAAGTTGGCCTGGCTGCTCAACTCTCCGGGGTGACAGGCCGGGTCAAGCGCCGATATAACCAGATCCCACCGAAGACCCACAGCAGGCTCCAGAGGATAAACGTGGTGGCGGTACCTGCCTGACCTCCCTCAAGCGAGTAAACCCCTGCGTTGATAAGCCCGGCATCGATGAGCGAGCCGCCGATGCCCCAACCCAGCACCCAGGTGATCAGAAAGCCGATGGCCTGGAGATTGCCGGTCATGGGAGCGGGGGTTGGGCGTTTGACATGAAAAACCCCGGCGTTACCACCGGGGGAGATGGATCACTGAACCGAACTGGGGCTCAGAAGCAGAAGGGCAGAAACTGGGTGCGGCAGGCGGCGTAGCCATCCACCAAAGCACCCAGGCCGATCTGGTGGGCGATGCCGGAGCCTGTGATGGCCTCGGTGAGAATGCCGATCACAATGCCAAGCATGGCGGCGCGACCGTTAAAAAGTTCAGCGCGTTTGAGCTGCTCCATGTGGATCAGTTCTTCAGCGCGGTTCTTGAACCATTGATCGTTAGCTGGAGAGTTGGTCATGGATGGTTTGATTCTCGGAAATTGGGTGGAGATAGGGAGCTGGGATGCCAAAGGGAGGGCCGTACCCCTGAAGATCAGCCGAGCCCGATCTGCTGGAGGATGCCCTGGCCTGTGAGCAGCTCGGTAGCCAGGCCGATCACGAAGCCGAGCATGGCCATACGTCCATTCCAGGTTTCGGCGAAGGCGACGAATCCGAAGCGGGGGGTGGGTTCAGTCATGGTTGTTGCGAAGTGTTGCAGGTATTGTAACAGCATGTGAAGCATCTACAACGGGACGGCTTCCCGTACATCAGACCCCCGCTCCCCGATGGCAGCCCTTACATGATTGCCCGCTTCACCAAGGCCCATGCTCAGATGCCAGGGGGGTTGCTCAGCAGCTGGAGTTCCAGCGGTAGGTGGCCAGGGCTGCAGGGATGCTTGGCCAACCAGCGAGCGGCAAGCCTGTCAGCCCCTCACTCAAACGCCCCCTGATGGATTCGAACCAGCGACCGGCTGCTTAGAAGGCTCAGCGTATGATCGCCAAAAATCACTGGGACAGCTGAAGTCTGGGGCTCTAGTGCCTTGGGTGTGAGAAGGTTTGTGAGAAGGTTCGGGGGTTTCGCGCCCTTAAGAGCCTCTGAAGAAGGTCCTGGGATCGAGCAGCTGCTTCGTAGGCAGCTGCTCGATTGACGGTATTCGAGGGGTGGGCTCATGCAGTTCCGAGGCCGCGGCCGAGCGAGCGAGTGTTTCGTGGGCCAGGGCCCCTTATTCAAAGCAAGGGGAGATCCCTTGAATAAGGCACAGGCTTAATCAAGGTTCGAGCAAGTGTCCCCGCATCCACCCGCGGCGCCAGAGGCACCGATCCGCCCTGGGCAACCGCTCCACGTGCTCGGCCATCAAGACGACCATGCCGCAGGGCGCTGCAAACCCCGCAGGGCTCCGGTCGGCAGCGGCCGTCCTTCAGCGTGCCACGGCTGTGCCGTGGCGTGCATCGGCCAGCCGCC
>Ga0169931_10012570_pt1 | contig 11714 bp, 10 predicted proteins | sample Kivu_15m_20L_FD_129675 | JGI IMG/M metagenome (GOLD analysis project Ga0169931, IMG submission 129675) | Freshwater microbial communities from Lake Kivu, Western Province, Rwanda to study Microbial Dark Matter (Phase II) - Kivu_15m_20L... | ecosystem: Environmental > Aquatic > Freshwater > Lake... | reverse complement strand
GCTGGGACGAGCCCGACGACACCGGCGATCACGGCATGTCGGCCGCCGAGCAGGCCCGGCTGGCAGACAACGCCCGCCGCCTTCTGCGCGCCGCGTAGGAGCCGCAGACCTCGCACCCCGGGAGCCCAGTGATGACCGCCACGCTCTTCGAGAACGCCTCCATCATCGACGGCACGGGCGCCGCCCCCTTCGCGGGCGCCGTGCTCGTGGAATCCGACCGCATCACGGCCGTGGGCCCGACAGCCCAGGAGCGCGCCCGGGCACTTCCCGACGCAAGGTGCATCGACCTCGCCGGCCAGACGCTGATGCCAGGCCTGATCGACGCGCACTGCCACCTGTCCTTCGACGACGCCAGCTCGAACTCCGAACTCTTCTTCCAGCGCCGGCCCGGCCTGGCGGCCATCACCGCTCTCTACAACGCCCGCAAGCTGCTGCGCGCCGGCGTGACCGGCATCCTCGACCCCGATTCGGTGTTCGAGATCATGATCGACGTGCGCGATGCGCAGGAGGCTGGCCTGATCGAGGCGCCCCGCATCGCCAGCGGCTGCTATGCGCTCATCCCCGGGCTGGGTGGGACGGCCGGGGGCCTCATCCGAGACACCGGCATCACCGGCTACTACAGCGTCGTCAATGGCCGCGACGAGATCATGGCCGAGGTGCGCCGGCAGATCAAGGTCGGCGCCGACTGGATCAAGGTCCACGTGTCCGGCGTGGCGCCGCGCTACGCGCATCTGGGCGAGATGTGCAGCTGGACGCTCGACGAGCTGAAGACGATCTGCGAGGTCGCCCACGACCTGGGCGTTCCCGTCATGGGCCACTGCCGCGGGGACATGGCGATCCGCCGGGCCGTGCTCAGCGGCATGGACCTGATCTTCCACGCCACCGGGATGCGAGACGAGACGGTCGATCTGCTCATCGACCGCAAGACCCCGGTCTGCCCGGCCATGACCTTCCAGGCCAACATGGTCGACCACGGTGCCAGCATCGGCACCGCGCCGGCCCTGATCTCGCTCTTCGAGCGCGAGATCACCGACTCCGCGGACTCCATGCGCCGCCTGCACGCCGCCGGCGTGCCGCTGCTGTGCGGCAGCGAAGCGGGCTTCTCGATGGTGCCCTACGGCCACTGGCACCACCGCGAGATGGAGGTCTTCGTGCGCTACTTCGGCATGTCCGAGCTCGAGGCTATCGCCTGCGCCACGCGCAACGGCGCCTTCGCGCTGAAGATGGAAGGCCGCACCGGTGTCATCGCCCCCGGCATGAAGGCCGACCTGCTGTGCGTGCGCGGCGATCCCTCGCGCGACCTCGGCGTGCTCGGGCACAGCGAGAACATCACCGCGGTCTGGGTCGACGGCCGGCCTATGGACCTCTCGCCGCCGCCGGCGCGCAAGCCGCTCAAGGGCTGGACCGTGCCCTCGATGGGTGCGCGCCTGCCCAACCCTGGCATCGTCGATTCGCTCTGAAAGGCCGGTTCACACGCATGCACTTCGATCCGGTCCGGCTGGAGCTGGTGAAGAACGCGATGGGTTCGATCGTCGACGAGATGGTGTTGACGGTCGTGCGCATCGCCTTCTCGTCCATCATGAAGGACACGATGGACCTCTCCAGCGCCTTCTGCGACCGTCACGGCCGCCTCATCGCGCAGGGGTTGAGCGTCCCGCTGCACCTGGGCTCCTTCCCGGACGCGATGGCCGCCGTGCGGCAGCGCTTCGGCGACCAGGGCCTGGCCGACGGGGATGTCGTCGTCCTGAACGACCCCTACCACGGCGGCATGCACCTGCCGGACATCTTCATGTTCAAGCCCGTCTTCTTCGACGGGTCGCTCCTCGGCTATGCCGTGATCGTGGCGCACCACAACGACGTCGGAGGGCGGGTGCCCGGCTCGAGCGCCGCCGATTCCACCGAGGTCTTCCAGGAAGGTCTGCGCCTCGGGCCGGTCAAGCTCTACGACAGGGGCGCGGTGAACGAGGCCCTGATGAGCACGATCCTGCTCAACGTGCGCGTCCCGGAGACGGTGGCCGGCGACCTGGAAGCCCAGCTCGCCGCCTGCCGCATCGCCGAGCGCGGACTGTGCGAGCTGGCGTCCCGGTATGGCGTCGAGGAACTCGAGCGCGCCTTCGACGCGCTGCTGGACTACAGCGAGCGCTGCGCCCGTGCCGCCATCGCGCAACTGCCGGACGGCACCTACCACTTCACCGATCACCTCGACGACGACGGCATCCATGCCGACCGGCCGGTACGCATCCAGCTGGCGCTGACGATCGCGGGTGACGAGATCACGGCCGACTTCGAGGGCACGTCCGCCCAGGCCGCCGGCGCCATCAACGCGACGCTGTCGTTCACCAAGTCCGCCGTGTACTTCGCGGTGCGGTCGATCGTGCGCGAGGACGTGCCCAACAACGAGGGGTTCGTCAGGCCGATCCAGGTGCGCGCGCCGCTGGGCACGGTGGTGAACCCGCGCCCCCCGGGGGCCTGCGCGGCGCGCGGGGTCACAGGCTTCCGCGTCATCGACACGATGTTCGGGGCCCTGGCCGAGGTGATCCCGGAGCGCGTGCGCGCCGCAGGCGAAGGCGGCACCACCAGCTACAGCCTGGCGAGCCGGGACGCGCAGGGGCGCCTCACCCTCTTCCGGGAGGCGGTGATGGGCGCCTGGGGCGCGGGGCTGTCGTGGGACGGCGTCGACGGGGTCGCCAACCCGGCGGCCAACATCAGCAACGCCCCGGTGGAGCTGGTCGAGCACCAGGCCCCGGTGCTGGTCGAGCGCTACGCGCTGGCCGCCGACAGCGGCGGGGCCGGCATGCGTCGCGGCGGGCTCGGCGTCGAGCGGCAGTTCCAGGTCCTGGCGGAAAGCGCTTCGCTGCAACTGCGTTCGGACCGGCGACGCCATCGGCCCTACGGCATCGCGGGTGGAGACGCCGGCGCGCCTTCCTGCACCGAGATCTCCACGGCCTCGGGCTGGGAGACCGCACCCAGCAAGTTCGTGCGTCCCTTGCGACGCGGTCAGTCCGTGCGCCACGTCACGGCCGGCGGAGGCGGCGCGGGCGACCCCCACGCCCGTGTGGCCGCAGACGTGCTGCGCGACGTGCGAGAAGGCAAGGTCTCGATGGAAGCGGCGCGGGAGCGCTATGGTGTGGCGGTGCTGCCGCAGCCCTGGCGGGTCGACGCCGCCGCCACCGCAGCCTTGCGCGCTCGGCGCGGTGAATTGCCCAAGGATCCAGGATGATGTCTCTCCAGGTCGCTGCCGACATCGGCGGCACCTTCACCGATCTGGTCTTCCGTTTTCCCGACGGCACTCTCGACAAGCGCAAGGTACCCACGACACCCGAGGATTTCGGTCGTGCGATCGTGGAAGGCGTCGTCCGCTACCTGGCCGGGCGCGAGTTGCCCGCGACCGCCGTGTCCGAGGTGCTCCATGCCACCACGGTGGCCACCAACGCCATCCTCGAGCGCAGCGGTGCCAAGGTCGCCCTGATCACCACCGAGGGCTTCCGCGACGTGCTGGAGTTGCGGCGCATCCGCATCCCGCTGTCCTACGACCTCGCCTGGAAGAAACCCGAGCCCATGGCCGCGCGCGAGTTCCGCTTCGAGGTGCGCGAGCGGATCACGGCGGACGGGTCGGTGCGGGTGCCGCTGGACCTGTCCACGCTGGCGGGCGCCATCGAGGCGATGCGCGAGCAGGGCATCGAATCGGTGGCGGTGTGCTGCTTGCACGCCTACCGCAACCCTGCCCACGAGCAGGCGATCGCGCAGGCGCTGCGCAGCGCGCTGCCCGACCTGCCCTTGTCGCTGTCGCACGAGATCCTGCCCGAGGTGCGCGAGTTCGAACGCACGAGCACGACCGTGGTCAACGCCTATGTCATGCCGCTCGTGCGGCGCTACCTCGATGACCTGCGCAGCCGTTTCGCCGCCGAAGGCGTGCAGGCACCGATCCTGGTCATGCAGTCCGCGGGCGGGCTGATCAGCGCGCGCGCGGCCAGCCACAACGCCGTCACCATCATCGAGTCGGGGCCGGCGGCCGGCGTCGTCGCGGCCTCGCGGGTGGCGCGGGCCAGCGGCTACCGCAACGTGCTGACCTTCGACATGGGCGGCACGACGAGCAAGGCGTCGATCATCGAGGCCGATACGGTGTTGCGTGCCAGCGAGTACGAGGTCGGCTCCGAGATCTCGGTCTCGAGCCGTCTCGTCAGGGGCAGCGGCTACCTGCTGCGCATCCCGGTCATCGACATCTCCGAGGTCGGGGTCGGCGGGGGGTCGATCGCGCGCGTCGACGACGCCGGCGCCCTGCGCGTGGGGCCGCGCAGCGCAGGGTCGGTCCCCGGACCGGCCTGCTACGGCCAGGGCAACGAGCGCCCGACGGTCACGGATGCCAACCTCGTGCTCGGCTACCTCGCCGGCGGGTCGCTGGCCGGCGGCGACCTCCGCGTCGACCCCGAGCTCGCACGCCGGGCCGTCGAGCGCCACGTGTGCGCGCCATCGGGCATCTCCCTGGAGGCCGCCGCCTGGGGCATCCACCTGGTGGCGAACTCCAACATCGTGCGCACGGTCAAGACGGTCTCGGTCGAGCGCGGTCGCGACCCCGCCGACTTCGCACTGATGGCATTCGGGGGCTCGGGCCCGCTGCACGCGGCGGGTATCGCGCGCGATCTGGGCGTGACCCAGGTGCTGATCCCGCCCTCGCCGGGCGTCTTCAGCGCCTTCGGCCTGCTGGCCGCCGAGATCGAGCAGCACGGGGCACGCTCGGTGCTGTGCACCACGGCGCCCGAGGATGCGTCGCGGATCACCGCGGCGTTCGCGCAACTGCGCGCCGACATCCTGTCACGGCTCGCCGCCGAGGGGCTGGATCCGGCCGAGATCACGATCAGCGCTCAGGCCGACGTCCGCTACAAGGGCCAGTCGGCGGAGATCACGGTGCCCTTCTACGACCGACGTGTCGACGCCATGGGTCTGCGCGCGCTGGAGGAGGCTTTCGAGACCGAGTACGCGCGAACCTTCGGCCACCGGGACCTCGGCCGGCACTTCGAGTTCGTGACGGCCCGGGTGGTCGGGCGCGCGGCGCGCCAGCATCCCGCACGGGAGCAGTGGCTCGGCGACCGCACGGGCGCCGCGCGCGGGACCGCGCCACGGCGCGCCTACTTCGGTCCGCAGTGCGGCTGGCTCGAGACACCCGTGTGCAGCCGCCAGGAGTTGACCCGCACGCCGACCGCGGGCCCTCTTCTCATCGTCGAGTACGACACCACGGTCGTCGTCCCGCCGGATTGCAGCGCCCGCCTGGACGACAGCGGCAACATCGTCATCGACGTGCCCTCGAACCGGCGCGGCTGAGGGCCGTCCCGCCCTCGGGCCACGGCCCGGCCGAACCCAACCCCGGGAGGCGCTGGGTCAGGCCCTCATCCCTGCCGCAGCGCTTGCTCCACCTGCGCCGCCGTCATGACGCGCGCCATGCGCGGGAACACCGAGCGCAGCGCGTAGTCGTGCGCCGCCAGGGGCACGGCGGTGCAGATGTCCTCGCAGACGACCACGTTGTAGTCGCGGTCCCAGGCCTCGCGGACGGTGTTCTCGACGCCCAGATCGGTGGCCACGCCACCCACGACCACGGTCGTGACCCCGAGGCAACGCAGGTGGAAGTCGAGTTCGGTGCCCAGGAAGGCGCTGCGCCGCTTCTTGACCAGGACGTAGTCCGACGGGCCGGGCTGGAGTTCATCGACGATCTGGGCGCCGTGCGTGCCGGCGATCAGCGAGCGCTGCCGCTTGGCCGGCACCCCCTTGCCCGCGGCGACGAGCTCGGTCAGTTGGTTGACGACGTCGAGATAGTCCGGGCGCCGCACGACCGTGATGTAGAAGACCGGCGCGCCGGTGGCGTGCGCGGCCTCCACCAGGGCAGCCACGCGCGGCACGATGCCCTGGTCCTGGACCTGGCGGAAGATGGCGCCGTAGAACGGCCCCTGGTCGTTGCGGATCACGTCGTTCTGCAGGTCGATCAGCACCAGGGCGGTACGCGCGGGAACGAGTGCGGGGTCCAGACGCGGATCGGCGCCGGAGACGTTGGAAGTCATTTCGGTTTCCTGTGAAGAGAAAGGGTCACGCCGGCTCACCCGGCGCGGATGCCGGCCCCCACGAGGCCGCCGTCGATCACGAGCACCGTGCCGTTGATGTACGAGGCCTCGTCGGAGAGCAGGAAGGAGATCGCCGCAGCCACCTCGTCGGGCTGGCCGAGGCGACCCTGGGGGATGCGCTGCTCGCGCGCCGTGCGCGCCGCGGGCGTGAGCATGCGTGCGGCGAGATCGGTGTCGATCGGCCCGGGCGACACGGCATTGACCAGCACGCCATGGGGCGCGAGTTCGAAAGCCATCACCCGGGTGAGCGCAACCACCCCGCCCTTGCTCGCGGCATAGGCCGCCTGATGGCTGTTGGCCGTGTGCGCCGCCAGCGAGGCGACGTTGACGATGCGCCCCCCGCCCTGAGCCACCATGCCGGACGCCACCTCCTGCGCGACGACGAAGACCCCGGTGAGGTTGACCGACAGCATGCGCTGCCAGTCCTCGTCGCGGATCTCCAGGAAGGGCGCGGGCCGGCCCCAGGCGGCGTTGTTGACCAGCATCTGCACTGGCGCGAAACCCGCCTGCCGGGCCTGGTCGAGGGCGCGGCGAACGTCGGCACGCTGGCTCACGTCGGCCGCGACGGCGATCGCCTCACCGCCACCCGAACGGATGGACTGTGCGGTGTCCTCGACGCCTGCGCCCTCGAGATCGATCAACACGAGCCGCGCGCCCTCCAGGGCCAGGCGCTGCGCGACGGCGCGGCCTATGCCCCTGGCTGCCCCCGTGACGAGACCGGTGCGGCCTTGCAGCCGCCCGGGAATCGGCGAACCGGTCATGGGACGGCCCTGCGCGCTGCGCGCGCCGGGACGGGCGCTCGGGAACAACCCTCGATGCTCATGCCGCGACCGGCTCGTGCGCCGTGGCCAGGTGGTCGCGCATGCGCCTCAGGTCCATCAGCACCTGCCCCAGGCTGCCGAAGACCTTTTCGCGCGTCATCTCGCCCGCGTCGTTGAACCAGCACAGCGCGCCGGTCTGGTAGCAGAAGGACTTGCCTCCAGGGAAGCCCTCGAAGTCCTGGGCCGGCGTCGCACGGATGCGGACCTGGGCGAAGACCACGTTCTGCTCCGGCCAGGCGAGCATGTTCTCGAAGGGGCAGTCGATCTCGTAGCTCGAGAACTTGCTGAAGTAGTTCTCCCACAACTGCCCCACCGCCGCGCGCCCGTCGGCCGTCTTGCCCTTCTTCACGGGGTCGTCGGGGTAGTAGGGGCCGATCACCTCGTACTCGCAATCGGCGGAAACCGTGCGCTTGATCCATTCGATGTCGCGCTGCGCCTCGGCTTCGAAGTGCTCGCGCAGAAGTTCCTTCAGCTTCATCTCGGTCAGCACGGGGTTCTCCTGGTTCTCGGTGTGGGTGGGGTGATGAACTCTTCAAGGGCGCAGACGCCATCACGGCATGGTGCCGCGTGGCCTCGTGGGATTCAATAGGGCCGATCCCCCGCCAGGGTGATGCGATGCATCAGGCGCTTGAAGCCGTGGTAGTCGTTGACGGGGTTGTGCTGGGTGCAACGGTTGTCCCAGAAGGCCAGCGAGTGCTGACGCCAGACGAAGCGGCAGGTGAACTCGACCTTGTTCTGGTGCTCGAACAGGAACTCCAGCAGGGCCCGGCCCTCGGCCTCGGACAGGCCCTTGATGCCAGCCGTGTGCGCGATGTTGACGAACAAGGCCTTGCGGCCGGTCTCGGGGTGCGTGCGCGCGAGCGGGTGTTCGGCGCAGTACTCGGCCTGCACCTGCCGGCCATCGGACTTGATGCGGTCCTCGCGGGTCTTGCTGACGTCCGCCTTGGCCGAGCTGTTGATCGCCACCAGGCCGTCGAGCATGCGCTGCATCGTCGGGGACAGGCTCTCCCAGGCCAGGTACTGGTTGGAGAACAGCGTGTCACCGCCGTAGGGCGGAATCTCCCGGGCGAGCAACATCGAGCCCATCGGCGGCGTCTCGAGGTACGTCGTGTCCGAGTGCCAGATGCCGCCGAAGTTCACGCGCTCGTGCTCGAGCTTCTTGACCTCGATGATGCAGGGGTGGCCTTCGAGGCCCTTGACGAAGGGGTACTCCACCGGCTGGCCCATGGCCTGGGCGAAGCGCATGTACTGCTCGGACGTCAGGGCCTGGTCGCGCAGGAAGATGACCTGGTGGTCGAGCAGCGCCTGGCGGACCTCGCGCGCCTGGTCGGCGTCGAGCGGCACCCGCAGGTCGACGCCCTCGACCTCTGCGCCGAGCGCGCCGGAAATGCGTCGAACCTTCATGCGCGCCCTCCCTCGAAACCTGGGGCCTGTGCTGCCGCACTGCCCTGGCGGTGATACGCCGGACACCGCTCAGGACTGGCGGATGCTTATATCCCTATGGTACCGTCGTCATGTGGCCGGCAACAGAGCGGCAACAGTCCTTCAGGCGACCGTGAGCGGCGTTCGGCACGGTCGACGGCAGACGATCAACGGGATCGAGATGGCAGTGTCCCCACCGACGACGACCACCGCGCGGCTCGCGCGCTTTGCCGCCGAGCTGTCGCTCCCCGCCATTCCGGCAGCCGTACGGCAACGCGCGCAGGTGGCGATCATCGACGCCCTGGGCACCGTGTACGCGGGCCTGGAGGAGACCTCGGTGAAGAAGGTGCGCACCCATGCGCTGCGCGAGGCCGGCGCGGGCGCCGCCAGCCTGCTCGGCCTGGGCCTCACGGCCTCCCCGGGCGCCGCGGCCCTGGCCAACGGCGCGGCGGCGCACGCCCTCGACTTCGACAACATCAGCCTGACGGTCAGCGGTTTCATCGCCTCACCATGCCTGTTCGCATTGCTGGCGGTGGCCGAAGCCTCGCAGCAGCGGGTCAGCGGCGCACAGGTGGTCGAGGCCTTCGTGGCCGGCTGGGAGCTCGAATCCGCGATCGCCGCCGGCCTGGGCGTGGACCATTACGCGCGCGGCTGGCACTCCACCGCCACGCTGGGGCACTTCGGCGCGGCGGCGGCGGCCGCGCGCGTGCTCGGTCTGGACACGGACCGCATGCGTTCGGCGCTGGGTGTGGCCGCCGCAGAGGCCTCGGGCCTGCGCACCATGATCGGCAACATGAGCAACCCCTTCCACGTCGGCAAGGCGGCGCGCAACGGCGTGACGGCGGCGCTGCTCGCGGCAGACGGCTTCCAGGCCGAGCCCGACGTGATCGAGCATTCGCACGGCGTGGCCGTGGCCTTCAACGGCAAGGGCAACTTCGACCTCGACGCCATGACCTCGGGCCTCGGGTCGCGGTGGGACCTCCTGGACCCGGGGCTCGTCGTCAAGGTCTACCCCTGCTGCGGCCTGATCCACTCCGGCATCGGCGCCACGGTCGCCCTGCGCGCGCAGGTCGATCTCGCCGCGATCGAGCAGGTCACCGTGGCGGTCCACGCGCTCGTGCCGCCGACGATGAAGTTCCCGCAGCCGCGCACCGGCTACGAGGCCAAGTTCTCGACCCAGTTCTGCATCGCCACGGCGCTGCTGGAGGGGGCGGTTCGCCTCGAGCACTTCACCGACGAGCGCACGCGCGACCCCGGGCTGCGAGCCCTGATGGACCGCGTGACGATGGTGGTCCACCCGGAACTCACCGAGTCCTCGACCTTCCTGACGCGGGAGTTCACGGAAGTCACGCTGCGGCTGCGCGACGGCAGCGCCCGCACGCTGCGCGTCAACCGCATCGACAACCTGGGCAGCCGGGGCCGGCCGCTCGATGTCGACGGGATCGCCTCGAAGTTCGAGGACTGCGCTCAGCACCATCCGCGCTGGCCGCGCCTGCGCGAGGCCCTGACGCTGCTGCGGGATCTCGAACAGCTCGACGATGTCCGCGTAGCCCTGGAGTTGTTGCGATGAACGAACTCGCTGCCCGCCTGCGCCGGGACCTCGCGGCTGCCGGCCCGGTCGTGGCGCCGGGGGTCTTCAGCCCCCTGGTCGGCCGGCTCGCCGCGGAGGCCGGCTTCAAGGCCATCTACCTCACGGGGGCCGGCGTCTCGGGCGGCGTGTACGGCCAGCCCGATCTCGGTGTGATCACCCAGAGCGAGATGCTCGACGTCGCGCGTCGCACCGTGGAAGTGGCCGAGCTGCCCTTGATCTGCGACGCCGAGACGGGCTACGGCGGCGTGCTGAACGTGCGCCGCACGGTCCGCGGCTTCGAGGCCGCCGGGGTCGCGGCACTCCACCTCGAGGACCAGCAGTTCCCGCGGCGTTGCGGCTTCGTCGGCGGGCACCAGCTCGTGAGCAGCGCCGAGATGGTCACGCGCCTGCGGGCGGCGCTGGATGCGCGACGCGACGCGCAGACGATGATCATCGCGCGCACGGAGATGTTCGGCGCCACGAACCTCGAGGACACCATCGAGCGCGCCTCGCGCTACCTCGAGGCCGGCGCCGACATGGTCTTCTGCAACGGCGTCACGAGCGTGGACCAGGCCGAGCGCCTTGCGCGCGAGATCCAGGGACCGCAGCTTTACAACGTCTCGACCAGCGGCCTCACGCCCCACCTGCACACGGCGCGGCTGCGCGAGCTGGGCTACCGGCTCGTGATCTACCCTGCCCACGCGCTGTTCCTGGCTGTCAAGCAGATCGAGGCGATGTTCGCGGACCTGCGCGACCAGGGCACGATCGAGCCCTGGCTGTCCAGGATGGTGAACTTCACCGAATGGAAGCGGGTGTCGGGCGTGACCGCGAGCGAGGAGCTCGAGAGGCGCTACGACACCTGAGAGCCTGGAGCCACGCACGGTGGGCACGGCTCCAGCCCCCCCTCCAACACAGCCCGCCCTTCACCCTCACCGTCCAGAACCACCCCAGGAGAGAACCGATGGCCTCCGACGCACCCTCCGTCCCCGACCCGCTGGCTGCAGTGACCCCCTTCATGCCCTCGCTGCACGGCGAGGGCATCATCCAGAACGCCTATGTCGTGGCCGACATCGACCGCGCCATCGAGCGCTGGCACGCGGCGTGGGGAACGGGCCCCTTCATCGTGCGCAGACACATCCGCATGGAAGAGGTCTGGTATCGCGGCACGCCGACGAAGCTCGACATCTCCGCGGCCTTCGTCCAGGCCGGTCCCATGCAGATCGAATTCATCTGCCAGCACGATGACTCGCCCTCGGCCTTCCGCGACGCCTTCCCGCCGGGTGCAGAGGGACTGCACCACGTGGCCATCATGCCGAAGGACTACCGCGGCACGGTCGATCGCTTCGTCGCCATGGGCTACCCCGTGGCCACCGAGTTGCGCACCCGCAGCGGGCGCGGCGCCTCGTTCATGGACACCCGGCCGCTGATGGGCCACATGGTGGAGATCTACCCCGTGAGCGAGGGTGTCCTCGGTCTGTACCGCCGCGTCGCCGAAGAGGCCGCCCGCTGGGACGGCCGGACGCTCGAGATCGAGCTCGACGGGGCGAGTTGAGAGCCTGAACGGGCCGTCGGCGCCGTACCCAGCGCCAACGGGTGCCGAGGAAGCCATCGACGAAGGACACGTGGACCTGCCTGTGCGAGATCAACCAAGTCCCCTCGACCCGCCTCAGGCGGTCGACGTAGCGCAGGCACAGCACTTCATGCGTGCCGTCACTCCGCTCGTGCCAGGCGGTGACATAGCTCGTAGCCGACGCCGTGTGCCGGCGCAGGCCGATCGACACCTGGCCGAGC
>Ga0169931_10012569_pt1 | contig 11715 bp, 4 predicted proteins | sample Kivu_15m_20L_FD_129675 | JGI IMG/M metagenome (GOLD analysis project Ga0169931, IMG submission 129675) | Freshwater microbial communities from Lake Kivu, Western Province, Rwanda to study Microbial Dark Matter (Phase II) - Kivu_15m_20L... | ecosystem: Environmental > Aquatic > Freshwater > Lake ... | reverse complement strand
CGCGCCGTGGCCGCTTCGCAGCGGACGACGCTCTTTACGCTGCTGCTGACGGCCTACCAGGTTTTCCTTGCCCGCATCTGCCAGCAGGAGGATTTGCTGGTCGGAACCGTATCGACCGTCCGCACGCGGCGGGAGTGGGAAGGACTGGTGGGCTACTTTCTCAATCATCTCGTCCTCCGCGCCCAGTTCACCGGAAATCCAACTTTCCGCGAATCGCTGGCCCAAACGCAGCACGATGTCCTTGAATCGCTTGCACATCAAGCCTACCCATTTGCCAAAGTCGTCGCCGACCTCCGTCCGCAACGAGAAGCGAATATCGCTCCCCTGGTGCAGACGATGTTCATCTGGGATAAGCCTGCCGAATTCGATGCTTCGGGTTCCTCGGAATCGGCTCATGGCCCGAGACCGATTTTCACTCCACTGCTCATGGAGCAGCGCGGAGCGCCGTTCGATTTGACACTGATCGTCTTTGAAATCGGCTCGTCACTGCGGCTCGCATTCCGCTACAACACCGACCTTTTCTCACCGCAAGCCATCGAGCAGCTTGCCGCAAGCCTGGACACCTTGATCGAGCAAATTGCGAACGACCCGGAGCGGAGATTCCGTGATCTTTCGTTGCTCTCGGCCGCCCAGCGCGAAACGATTGCCTCGTGGAACCAAACCCGCGTCCCCTTCGACGCACAGCAGTCGGGATATGATTGGTTCCAAAGGTGGGCCGAAGAAACACCCGACGCGATTGCGCTTGAACAGGGAGCGATGCGGCTGTCCTATCGCCACACTGCGGAACTGGTTGAGGCGGCCGCCCGCAGGCTGCTGGAACATGGAGTGGGCCCAGGGGATGAAGTCGCCTTGCTGTTACCCCGCGGGATCGAAGCCATCGTCTCGATCTTGGCGGCCTGGAAAATCGGTGCGGCTTACATTCCGCTCGATTTGGACCATCCCACCGCGCGGCTGCAAGCGATCCTCGATGATGCACACCCCAAAGTGATTCTGTGCGGAACGGATGTGGACAATCGGCATCCCCTGCGCCTGACGTCGCCGCCGCTGCCGCTTTGCCTCGCCGCCCTCGAACAGGAACGTCGCCAGTCGATTCCCATCGACAATCAACCGCACCGCGACTGGGCTTCCACGGCGGCCTACGTGATCTATACCTCCGGCTCGTCGGGCCAACCCAAAGGGGTTGTCGTCCCCCATCGCGGCGTTGCCAATCTCGCCGTCGCCCTTCGCGAGAGATTTGCTGTCCAGCCCACCGATCGCTGCCTCCAGTTCGCATCGCTTGGATTCGATGCCTCGGTTTTCGAAATCATGATGGCCTTTCACGCCGGAGCGCGGCTGTGCATCCTGGAACGCCACCTTCTACGTTCAACACCCACGGAAATGGTCGATGCATTGCGGTCGATGGAAATCAGCATTGCAACGCTCCCACCATCGCTGCTGGCAACGCTGCCCGGAGACAATCTTCCCGATTTGCATACGTTGATCTCGGCGGGTGAGACGTGCGGTCTTCAGCTCGTTCGCACCTGGGGCAAAGGGCGGCGGATGTTCAATGCCTATGGCCCCACGGAAACGACGGTCTGGGCAACCACGGCATCCTGCGATCCTGCGGCAGGTGCTCCCACCTTGGGTCAACCGATTGCGAATGTCTCGCTCGCAGTTGTCGATCGCTCGCTCCAAGCGGTTCCGATCGGAGTCCCGGGAGAGCTGTGCATCTCTGGCCCGGGCCTGGCAATCGAGTATCGCAACCTCCCGATCCTCACCGCACAGCGCTTTGTGCCGAATCCGTTTGCTTCCGACTTTGATGCAACGCTCTACCGGACTGGGGATCGCGCGCGATGGACGACGAACGGGGAAATTGAGTTTCTCGGACGCCTGGACCAGCAGGTCAAGATCGATGGAAACCGGATTGAAATCGAGGAAATTGCTGCCCAGTTACGGCTCTGTTCTACCGTTCGTGAGGCCTTGGTGCGGGTCGATACCAGCCGCGGAACCCCTCGCATCGTCGCCTATCTGATTCCGGAATCCATCGACCATCTCCCTCCCGATCATGATCCGGCGGCACCACCCCCGATCGATCTGCAGCAGGTTCGCCGGGAGCTCGCCAAGCGACTCCCATGCACGATGATCCCTTCGATTTTCATCCCCTTGGCTGATTTTCCGCGGACTGTCCATGGAAAGATCGACACGGCGGCGTTACCGATCCCACGACCTGAGCGAGAGCCTGCCGCGAGGTGCGTTGCCAGTCATGAATCCTTGACCCCAGTCCAGGAGGAGCTGTTGGTCATTTATCGCGAGGTTCTTCGCGATCCCCAGCTCCGCATCGATGATAATTTCTTTGAGATCGGTGGTGCATCGCTGACCGCCCTGCAAGCAGCGGAGCGGGCTACGGAGCGTGGTTATCGAATTACCGCAGAGTCGATTTTTCAGCATCAAACGATCCGCGAACTGGCCGAAGCGATCGGCGCTGGAAATGAGAGCATCGTCGACGCGGCTCCGGTCGGTCCGATTCCCAGTCTTGCGAACGCTCCGGCCGCTGCGTCCCAAAGCGAGCGGCCACTTCCAAGCGCGGCGATGCCACGAATGGTGATCGAAAGCCTTGGAGTCTCTCTCCCGCCGAAGGTCCTCTCGACTGCCGAGGTGCTCGCGGGCTGTGTCAAGCCATTCGATTTCCCGCTCGAACGAATGACTGGGATCGAGTCTCGCCATGTCGCTGGTGATGGCCTCTATTCGATCGATCTTGCAACCGCTGCAGCCCTCGATTGTCTCCATCGCTCGTCAGTGACTCCTGAGCAAATCGACCTCCTCATCGCCTGCAACATTTCCCGCTGCGACGGACCCGATTTCGAGATCTCCTATGAACCGTCGACGGCCTCCAAGCTCAAATCGCGACTCGGTCTGACCCATGCACTGGCGTTCGATGTCTGCAATGCCTGTGCCGGGTTCTTCACCGCGCTGCTGGTCGCCCAGGCAAAACTGCTCGCCGGCCAGGCACAGCGGGTGATGATCGTGAGCGGGGAATACATTTCGCATTTAACTCGCACCGCACAGCAAGAAATCGAAAGCTTTCTCGACCCACGCCTCGCTTGCCTGACGCTCGGGGATGCAGGGGTCGCGATGATTGTCCAGCTGCGTGGCGAGGGGGCGGGGTTCGAAGCGATCGACATGTTCACCCAAGGGCAGTTCCATAATCTTTGCGTCGCCAAACAAACCGATCGACCCCATGGCGGAGCGATCATGCTGACCGATGCGATCAAGGCCTCGGCCATCACGCTCCAGTTCGCGCCCCAGCATGCCATCGAGGTCCTTGGGCAGCATCGCTGGAATCCGGCCGAAGTCGATCAAATAATCATGCATCAAACCTCGTCGACCACGATCGACGGGGCGATCGAGCAGCTGGACCAGCAGTTCGGTCCGGAAATTCATGCCCGTGAGAAGACGATCAACAATCTTCGCTATCGCGGAAATACCGCGACGACAACGCACTGGGTGGCAGTGATGGACCTGATTCAAGCAGGAAAATTGCATACCGGGGATCAAACCGTCTTTGCGATCAGCGGTTCGGGACAAACGATCGGTACGGCGCTCTATCGATGGGACGATCTGCCAGCACGGCTGGCGAGCGAGGCGACGCCAAAAAGATTGACACCGCCACCGATCGAATTAACAAACGGCTTGCGGGGAATTCAAATCCGGAGCGTCGCGATCAGCGAGCGAGATCCGCAGCGCGGCGAGCAGGCTTTCTCTCCACTGGCCGTTGTCCAGCGGGGGGCCGTCGCGGCCCAGCGCGCGCTCGAGGCGGGCGGCGTCACGCCCGCCGATATTGAGATGCTGGTGCACACCGGCATTTATCGCGATGAATATCTCAGCGAACCTGCTGTCGCCGCGATTCTTGCCGGAGCGCTGCAGATGAACCTCGATCGGTCGACCTCCGCTTCAGCGAGACCCACGCTGGCCTTTGATCTGACCGATGCCGCGCGCGGGACGCTGGTCGCCTGCAGCGTCCTGGCAGCGATGATTCGTCAGGGTGCCATCGAGCGAGGGATGATCACCGCCGCCGAGATCGAAAACAATCCACCCTCGCTGCCACAGCGCGAGCTTGCCGAGATCGGTTCGGCGATCCTCCTGGAGCACGGGGAGCCGGGTTACGGTTTTGGCGAATTCTACTTCCGCTCATTCCCCGCCTGGACGCATACGCTCGGCTCATTTACCAAGCTCCGCGAGGGGAAACCGCAGCTCGTCATTCACCGCAGCCCGGAGCTCGAGAAAATCGCCATCGACACCGTGGTCACGGTGACTGGCGAGTATTTTGCCAAACATGCGACACGGCCGAGCGATTACGAACGGCTTTTGATTGCACCGCTTGTCCCGATCCCGGGTGGCCGAACCGAGATCGCCGCGCGGCTGGCGGTCGACCTGGCACGAATTCTCCTTCCGCGATCGGATCAAGGGGACCTGGGCACCTCAGCCTTGGCATCGATGTGGGATCAAGCAATCCGGCAGTCGCCACCGCAGCGCGGCGATCGATGGCTGCTGGTCTCGATCGGAGCGGGGATTGAAGGGGGGTGTGTCGAATATCGTCATGGCTGAGCACACCGTGGACCCAAATCGCTGGATCGTTCTTTCCCATCCCTCGGGCCGGGTTTCGTACTGGCCCGAGCACCGCCCGATTCCTGCGGGTTGGTCCGCCACTTCGATCATCGGGAACGAAGCGGAATGTCTCGCCGCGATCGCCGAGGGGCTTCCCCGCCCGGCTCAGGAGCCCCAGCAGGGACGACAGCCCGGTAGTGCCACTGCGGCGACCGAGGATCGGCGAAGCCTTGGGCTCTCGATGATGTTCTTTGGCGACTCGGAAGAGGATCCCTCGGGGGACAAGTACCGGTTCCTCTTTGACCTGGCGCGTTTCGCCGACGACCAGGGATTCCGTGGACTCTGGTTGCCCGAACGGCATTTCACGAAATTTGGTTGCCTCTTCCCCAGCCCTCCAATCCTCTGCGGGGCGATTGCCCAGCAGACGACGCACCTGCGTCTTCGCGCCGGGAGCGTGGTCATGCCGCTGCACGATCCGATTCGTGTCGCCGAAGAATGGTCGGTGGTTGACAATCTTTCGCGGGGGCGTGTCGAGGTCGCGTTTGCCTCCGGATGGCATCCTGATGATTTCATTCTCGCCCCCGAGACCTATCCAACGCGGGTCGAGGAGATGTTTACGGGGATCGCCCAGGTCCACGCGCTGTGGTCTGGTCAGTCGATCGTCCGTCGCAACGGCAAAGGGCAGAGCGTGCCTGTGCGGATCTATCCGACGCCCCGGCAAGCGACCCTCCCGACTTGGCTGACTGCTGCCGGTAATCCCGCGACCTTTCATGCCGCGGGTCGGCACGGCTATGGTGTCCTGACCCATTTGTTCCACCAAGACCTCCATCAGCTGTGCGAGAATGTCCAGCGCTATCGCCAGGGTCTGCTTGAAGGTGGACATGGGATTGGCAAAGGTCGCATCGCGGTGACCCTCCACACCTTCATCGCCAATTCGCTCGAGGATGTTATCGCGACCGCCGGACGAGGTTACTGCCAATACATGCGGAATCACCTTGGCCTGCTGAAACATCTTGCCTTCAGCCAAGGGCACGAGATTGACGAGAAAAAACTATCAGCCGCGGAACTCGATTCGCTGCTGGACTATCTGCTGAAAAAATTTGTCGGTGGCCGCTCGATGATGGGGACGATCGATTCCTGTTTGGAAACATGTCGCGAGCTGGCGGCAATCGGCATCGACGAAATCGCCTGCCTGATGGATTTCGGTCCCGACCCCGAAGCGATTCGCAAAAATCTTCCCTTGCTCGCCGCGCTCCATCGCCAGTTGGCCACCCTACGGGTCAGTTGACCTTGGCCGTCGCAACCTCGTAATCGCGACAGATCCGTCCATCGCGGACTTCGACAATCCTTTGCGCGCGGCGGGCCACTTCATCGCTGTGGGTGATTACGACCAGCGTCATTCCGTGTTCGTGATGGAGCGACTGGAAGAGCCGGAGGATTTCTTCGCCGGTTTTCGAATCGAGATTCCCCGTCGGTTCATCCGCCAGGAGGACCTCTGGGGCGTTGGCGAGCGATCGAGCAATCGCCACCCGCTGCCGTTCGCCGACCGACAATTGCGAGGGGAGGTGATGCAAGCGATGCGACATCCCGACGATATCGAGCAATTCCTTCGCGCGTTCAATCCTCGCGCGCGGTTTCCGCCCGGTTTCGAACATTGGCAGCTGGACATTCTCCAGCGCTGTGAGGGTGGGGAGAAGATAAAAAGACTGAAAAACATAGCCGATGTGCCGCGCCCGCAATTCGTCCAGTGCCGGACCGGCGACCAGGGGAACGCCAGCAAAGAGAATCCGTCCTGTGGTTGGATAATCGAGCCCGCCGAGGACATTCAGGAGAGTCGATTTCCCACTCCCACTCGGGCCGACAATCGCCACATACTGGCCACGCTCGATGGTCAATGTGATGTGATCCAGGGCCAGCACCTGACCATCTTCAAAGAGCCTGGAAACATCTTCGGCAACAATCAGGGGGAGCGACGAATTCATGGCAAGTCCTCGGTTCAGGCAACGATCTCTTGGATCACATTCCCGTGGACATCGGTAAGACGATAGTCGCGACCCTGGAATCGATAGGTTAACTGCGTGTGATCAAAACCAAGGAGGTGCAGGATCGTGGCTTGGAGATCATGGACATGGACCGGTTTCTCGCTCGCGCGAAACCCGAGCTCATCGCTGCTGCCATAATCGAGTCCCCCACGAACGCCTCCTCCCGCCATCCACATCGAAAAAGCATCGGGATAATGATCGCGGCCCAGGACATTGCTGGCGGCTGTGCGACCTTCTCGGAACGGGGTTCGCCCAAATTCCCCTCCCCAAATGATCAAGGTTTCGTCGAGCAAGCCCCGTTGCTTGAGATCTTTGATCAATGCTGCGATCGGCCGATCCATCGTCGCACATTTGTTGGTGAGCCCCTCGGTGAGCCCTTCCCCCGGTCCGGTGCCATGAAAGTCCCAACCCCAGTCGAACAACTGGACGAAGCGTACTCCCGCTTCGCTCAACCGTCGTGCAAGGAGGCAGTTATTGGCAAAACTCGCTTCCCCCGGCTTGGCTCCGTAAGCTTCGAGGGTTTCGGCCGACTCCTTCGAAATGTCCATCACCTGCGGGACCGAGACTTGCATCCGGTAAGCGAGTTCGTACTGGGAAATCCGCGTCCAAGTTTCTGGGTGCCCCATCTGTTCCCCCTGGAGCGCATTGAGATCTCCGAGCGCATCGAGGCTGATCCGACGAAGCTCTCGATCCATCCCCGCCGGATCGGACGAGTAGAGAACGGGATCCCCTTTGCTGCGACACTGGACCCCTTGATACACCGACGGGAGAAAGCCGCTGCCAAACGAATTCTTTCCGCCATTAGGCTGGACCCCGCTGGAGATCAGGACCACAAATGCGGGCAGGTCTTCGTTCTCGCTCCCGAGGCCATAACTGGTCCAGGCCCCCATCGAGGGTCGCCCTGATCGGGAGGAACCGGTCAGGAGCAGGAGTTCGGCGGGGGCATGATTGAACTGGTCGGTGTGCATGCTGTGGATGACACACATGTGGTCTGCGACTTCGTGGAGCTTCCCGATCGCATCGGACATCCACATTCCGGACTGGCCGACCTGCTTCCACGAGCGGGGCGAGCCGAGCAGTTTTGGCGTTCCGGTCGTAAACGCAAATTCGCGCCCCTGCAAAAACTCACTCGGGCAATCGGTCCCATTGAGGCGGACGAGTTCCGGTTTGTAATCGAACAGGTCGAGATTCGGCGGCGATCCGGTCATATGGAGATAAATGACGCGCTTGGCGCGAGCCTTCAGCGGGGCTGGACGGGGGGCCAGCGGTCGGGGGGCCAGCGGTCGGGGGGCCGCGACATCACCGCCACTCGGTCGATCTTCACTCCCCCGCGCCTGCTCCTGAGCCAGCAGCGATCCGAGCGCGATTCCGCCAAGACCGGCCGTCGACTGGAAGAGAAAATGCCGACGCGTGGCGGTCTGGATTCGATGGAGCCGATTTGTCCTCAGGTCAAACATAGTTACCGATCACTTGGGCATGAGGAATTCATCGAGATTAAAAATCGTATTGGCAACCACGGTCAGGGCCGCATAGACGACCGGGTCCGCGCCCTCGGGGAGGGGACCTCGGGGATTGGTGGCCATGTCCTTGGCTGCTTCGGGGTGCTGCTGATAATACGCCATGACCTGATCATACATCTCCTGCAAACGCTCCCATTCCACGTCGATCGGGTTGCGGAGCAGCGCGAGCTGAAAACCGCGCGTCAGCGGATCGACCTCTGCAGTGGAAGAATCATCCTTTTGGACCATCCGCCGGGCGAGGGCCTGGGCCGCCTCGATGTAGACCGGATCATTGAGCGTCACCAGAGCTTGCAGCGGCGTGTTGGTGCGCGAGCGACGAAGCGTGCACACTTCGCGGTTCGGAGCGTCAAAGGTCGCCATCGAGGGATAGGGATTCGAACGCCGCCAGGTGGTATAGATCGCGCGCCGATAGCGATCCTCACCATCGCTCGGACTCCAGTCGGTCGCCGAACCAAAGGCGGCCGAGAGTCCCAATTGCGGCTGCGGTGGTCGGACCGGAGGTCCAAATGCTTTTCCGCTGAGCAATCCCGCCACCGCGAGCGTTTGATCGCGAACGACTTCCGCTGCGATCCGGAATCGCGGACCGCGCGCGTAGAGGCGGTTGTCGGGATCGATCTCCTGCAGTTGGGGACTGACCGCACTGGACTGGCGAAAGGTCGACGACATGACCAGCTGCTTGAGCAATCGCTTGAGGTCCCATCCATGGTCCATCAAATCGACGGCGAGGTAATCGAGCAGGGCTGGATGCGACGGGAGATCTCCCTGCGAACCAAATTCCTCGCTCGTCTCGACAATCCCCACGCCGAAGATTTGTTCCCAATGTCGATTCACGACGACGCGCGCCGTGAGGGGATTGGCTCGATCGACAAGCCAGCGAGCCAGTCCCAAGCGATTGCGTGGAGCATCTTCAGGGAGCTGATGAAAGACCTCGGGAACCCCTGCCTGTACTTCGTCGCCCACGCTCTGGTAATTGCCACGGAGCTGGACCTTGGTCGTCCGCCGCTGCGAATCGGGCAGCTCGCGCATGATCGGGACGGTCGTCGTGGGCTGGAGAGCGGATTGCTCGCGCTGGAGCACCTCCCGCTGGCCGCGAACCTCGGCCAGCTCCGGCGCGATCGTGCGGTAGTATGCGGAGAGATCCTGCCGCTGCGCGGGGTTGATTTCCGTGGCAGCGGTGACCAGGGTTCGGATCGCGTCAGGCATCGCCGCCCACTGCGGAACCTGGGGATCGTCAGCCGCTTCGATCTGCAGCTCGGTGATTACATGCTGGTCGAATTTCGAGACCTGCGCCAGGTGCAGGATGATCTCCCCGGCCGCGAAGGACTCCCGCTGGCCGAGCACCAAGGTCAAAGTCCGGGATGTCCCCGTCCCTCCGCCAATCGCCCAGCCGGTCGCTGGATCGGGAGGCATATCCCGCTGGGGACCGGCTGGCGGAAGGACTTTTTCAGCAGGAAAATCGGGCTGGTTATAATTTGCCAGCGCCGCGACCAAGGGGATCTCCCGCGTCCCCGTCAGGTCGTGCGATACGCTCGGCGAAGGAGCGCTCTGGGAAGTCGTTTCCCATACCTTTTGCCGGTCGCTGCTGAGCAGCTCGACACGATACCCACGCGCGCGGTCGCGAATCGGTTCCCCATTGTCGGTGCGGTTCCAGAGGAGAATCTGATCGACGGCTCGGTCGCTCGCCAGGTCGATCTCCAGCCACGGGTCATTTTCCTGGGCCGTGTGAGTCACCGAGCCGGCTTGGTAATCGCCGCTCGTATTCCCATCGATCGCCCGCGAGGCAGGGCCGCCAAAATCGGTGGAACTCTGCGTCGCGGTGGCTCCTTGCAGCGCAATATTGACTCCCGCATGCAGGACTTGCACTTCCGCCAAATGCAGAATCCGCTGAGGGCCTGGCAGCTGGATCCGAACAAATCGCCCCTGCGGAGCTTGTGGCTGGTCAGGTTTCCAAGCCGCGCTCACGCGGCTGAGGACAAAATTCGACTGCTGCGCCGGCGGTATGTGCAATCGCAGCGCGGTCAGCGCACGCGGCTCGGAAACCGGGATGTGCAGGGTGTAGGTCGCCTTGGCGGGTCGCTCCGAAACCAACCGGACACGGCTCCCCTCGGCGATCTCCAAGTTCCCCTGGTCGGTCTTGGCCTGACCGATTGCGAGGGTCTCCCACTGGGGTGGCTTCCGCATCGCCGCAAGGTAGCGGTCGAGCCCTTCATCGAGCTGCGGCGTTTGCGTGTCGAGCTGTCGCTGGAGGTCGGCCAGGAGCGTCTGGACCTCCCCCTGCCTCCGTTTCTGTTCGTCGGTCAGCACCTCGAGCAGCGGACTCTCATCACGGCGATCCGCATCTTGCGATTGGTTGAAAAAATCGAAGAGACGAAAATACTCCTGCTGGCTGAGCGGATCAAATTTGTGGGTATGGCACTGGGCGCAGGCAATCGTCGTCCCCATCCAGACCGCCATCGTTGTATTGACCCGATCAACAATCGCTTCATTACGAAATTGTTCGTCATTGGTCCCCCCTTCGCTATTGGTCATCGTGTTGCGATGAAACGCCGTCGCGATCAATTGCCAATCGGTGGGTTGGGGGAGCAGATCGCCAGCCAATTGCTCGATCGTAAACTGATCAAAGGGGATGTTGTTATTCAAAGCGCTGACAACATAGTCGCGGTAGGCCCAAATCGTCCGCGCGGGGTCATCGGCATATCCTGCCGAGTCGGCATACCGCGCCAGATCGAGCCAGACTCGTCCCCATCGCTCTCCAAAGGTGGGCTTGCTCAACTGGGCATCGACATAGCTCTCATACGCGTCGTCTCGCGGATCGGCGACGAAGGCCTGAACTTCATCCCACGTCGGCGGAAGTCCGGTCAGTGCAATCGCCACGCGCCGCGCGAGGGTCTCGCGGTCGGCTGGCGGTGCGGGTTCCAGACCCCGCTCCTGCAAAGCGGCAAGAACGAAGTAGTCGATCGCGTTGGCCGGCCAGTCGGCACGCTGCACCGTGGGCAGAGGGGCTTGCTGTGGCGGGACGTACGACCAGTGCCGCGAATAAGGGGCGCCGGCGTCAATCCAGCGTCGCAGCAGTGCCACCTCCTCCGCGCTGAATCGTTTCCCCTTCCCCGCCGGGGGCATGCGCAGGTCCTCATTCTCAGTCGTGATCCGCTCGATCACGATACTCTGCTCGGCCGAACCAGGAACAATTGCCGCCGTTCCCCCACGATCCGCGGTTGCCCCTGCCAATAGATCGAGCCGAAGATCCCCTTCCCGCGCTTCCTCATCCGGACCGTGGCAGGCAAAACAATTCCCGGAGAGAAGCGGACGAATGTCGCGATTAAAGTCGATCTCTTCGCCACCTTCCACAGTGCCCGACATCATCGCAGACACACAGCCGCAGAAACCGATCATCACGGTGCGGATCACGCGACTGCCAACGGACCGGAGGATGCTCGTCGAGGGGGTCATCAGGAGCAGGACCAAGTGAAGAGGGAAGTGGGCGGGGGGAGGCAATCTGCACGCTCAAACACCACTATACCGCGCCCGACCCCCAATCGGCAAAGACGCAGGTCCCTTAAAGATCTTTT
>Ga0169931_10012568_pt1 | contig 11715 bp, 14 predicted proteins | sample Kivu_15m_20L_FD_129675 | JGI IMG/M metagenome (GOLD analysis project Ga0169931, IMG submission 129675) | Freshwater microbial communities from Lake Kivu, Western Province, Rwanda to study Microbial Dark Matter (Phase II) - Kivu_15m_20L... | ecosystem: Environmental > Aquatic > Freshwater > Lake... | reverse complement strand
GTATCGACTGGACCATCTGCTGCATCCGCAGTTCGAATTCAAAACGGATCCGACTGACAGCATTGCACACATTCAACTGACGCACATGCGGGTCGGCCACCGCAGCGTGAAGCCGGACGGACGCTACAAAGAGCTGGGATTCGGGCGTGACGAATCGCTTGCTCAGATTCGTGACTGTGTCCGCAAAGAACTGGTGGACGCCGATTTGGATCGGGACCTGCTGATGGTGCACTCAGTCGGGTTCCGCCTGAAGTTTCGCTCCCGCAATAACGCCCGTGCGCGGTCGCTGAGCTTTCACATCAGTGCACCCAACACCTGTGATTTGAAAGAGAAGCCTGAAGACCTGCGACAGGTCGGCGAACACTGTCTGAAATTGTGGAGCATCTCCCCCAGTACAAACTGGCGGAGATGCAGACGCTGCGAGTGACGATCGTTCCACGATCGGCTGCATGAGCACATTTTTCCAGCGATCGCATTAACCGCTCGGCTTGTGTGATTCCTTCGTTGATACCGAAAGGCGTTGTGCGAAGTTCGTGCGGCTAACTTCAATCGGCTTGTGTCGTCTTTTTGACCGCGCGTCGGTATAGGATATGAGCAATGCCGCTGATCAGATTGATGCGACATCAGCGTGTCGGACCGGAGCAGTGAAATCGGCTTCCGCAGAACGTCTTCAGTCCGGGCAACCGAGTCTGCGTGTCGGCAAAACTGGTCGCAGTTGTCACTCCTGACGCTTACGAGGTCGGCACTTGATCGAAGGCATGAACAACCCCATGGTGGTTCGTGACAAGAAGGCTCTGACAGGCTTCCCGATTCGCGCGATAGGGGTGAACGAGGCGATTCAACAGGCAATCACCAATACGACCAAGTGATCAGGTCGTTTGTCTCAGCAGTCAGCAGTCACAAACGGGGCAGCTTCGTCAACGCCTCGATCAAGCCGAAGTGCCCCAGCAAAAAGATGGGTTGTCTCCGCTCGATCTCGTTTGTTCGGGCAAGGCACAATGTCTCGAATCTAACGACCTTTCCGGCGCTCGATAGACCTGACACTTGAAGCACCGTTTCTTAACGGGAAAGCCGCCTGATCTGCCTCGGATTCCTTCCATTGCAAGCATGTTGCTGAGCTTGAGAGCAGGCATGCAGTTTTCAGCCGTTTGGAGCCAATTGCACCCATTCCCTGCGAATCCATTGGCCAAGAACAGTCGCCGTGCAATAACTGGTTGGTCATTGATGTGCGACTAATTCAACCTACTGTTTCAAAGGAAGTTTTCTATGTCTCCGATTCTTGCACAACTGTCGATGGACTTCGAGGCAAACTCTTTCGTGCAGTCCATCACTCTGTACCTCTTCTTCGCCGGCATAGTGGGAATGGGTGCCGGAGCCGTGTATCTGTTTCTCGAACGCAGCAGCGTTCCGCCTCAGTACCGAAGCGCGGTGACTGTCTCCGGTTTGATTTGTTCGATCGCGTGTTTCCACTACTACAAGATGACTACGCAGTATATGACCGGAGAGTCCTTTCCGACCGCTTTGCGTTACATTGACTGGTTGTTCACAACGCCACTTCTGCTCATCAAGTTTCCGATGCTGCTCCGTCTCGGAAGCAAGGGGAAAAGTCTCTTCCGAAATCTTGTACTGCTTGACATCGGGATGGTCGTAACGGCATTCATTGCCGAAACATCTCCGGTGGGCGGTGGCTCATGGTGGGGATTCTTCGTCGTTGCCTGTATCTTCGAGTTGGGCATCGTGGGCCTGCTCTACGGTTCGATGAGCGAGGCGATCAATTGCCAGCCGGTACCGATTGCCAGTGCGATTCGTTTGATGCGTCTATTCATTCTCGTCGGTTGGGCGGTGTATCCGATCGGGTTCCTCATGGCTCTTGCGGGGGCCGGTGAATACCGCGAGATCGTGTACAACATCGCAGACGTGATCAACAAGGTCGGATTTGGACTTGTCGCGCTGCACGGGATTCAGTCGCTGGTGCAGGCTGAAGCCCGCACACAGCATCCCGAATTGGACGTGGACGTACCGGCTCCGGTAACGACTGTCGTCGGCTAGTGAAGTGTCAGTACCACTTAACCGACGTGATCGATGTACGGTTTCCTTCACCATGGTTTTTTTCGCTCGTCCCGCAGTTCAAGAGTGATCGCATGACAGATTATTGGGGCAAACTGCTCTTCATCTTCGTGCCTCCGGCGACGTTAATTCTTCTGTCAGTGACCACTCTGGCCGTTGGCGGGCTTCCCGAGTTCATGGCTCCATGGCCGTTTCTGATCGCTATCTTCGCCGTGGGTCTTCCCCACGGAGCCATTGACTTCATGATATCCCGGCGGCTTGATGGTACTTCCGTCTCCGCGACCTTTTTCGGCTTCGGCTGGTACGTTGCGGTGATGGCCTGCGTGCTTGCCATCCTCGCGATTGCTCCTCTGTTAGTGATCGGGGCTTTCGGTCTGCTTAGTGCGTGGCACTTTGGACGAGCAGACGCGGAAGATCTTGATGACGTTTCTCCCGTGCTAACAAACCGATCGATCCCGAAGGCCGTTTGGGTGTTATCGCGGGGTCTTCTTGTTGTGTTGCTGCCGTTTGTCTTTTTTTTTGAAATCTCTGTCTCGATCCTGAACAGGCTGCTCGCGTTGTGTGGAAGCGGGGCATTGACCGCTTCTGATGATTGGAGGTTGAGCATTGCCGCATTTCTCGCAGGGTGTTTGGTTATCGAGTTGGTGAGTATCCTTCAAAGCGTTGCCGAGAGAAACACGCGGGGAGCTGGCGTCGAGGCGTTTGAGCTCTTCGCCATTGCAAGCTGCTTTGGCACTTTGCACCCGTTGTTTGCTTCAGGAGTTTACTTCCTCGTCTGGCACAGTTGGCGACATTTTCGACGTCTGAACCGTGTGATCAATCACGAGACAGTGTGGAGTTTCGACCTGAGGAGCATCATCTCTCTTCACCGCGATTCTCTCATCCTGCTGGTTCCAACAGTTTTTGCAGTTGCCGTGATTGCATTTCGACTGGGCGGTGACTTGACGCCCCTGAGCCTTTGCCTGGCCAGTCTGCTGGTCTATGTCGTTGTCACGCTTCCTCATGAACTGCTCTGTCAACGCCTGTTTACTTCGCTTTCGGGAAGAGCTTCTGCTTATCGAAACTCGGGACTGGCCTCGGACACGCTGACAGGATCTCTCATCAATGTCTCCATGCGTGCAGACTTCCGAGACATTCCGAAAACAACACCGGGGTGAAGGAGCTATGCCAGATACGATTACGATCATCGGAGCTGGGCCGGGCGGGCTCGCTGCGGCCATGTTGTTTGCATCTCAGGGCAGGAAAGTTCGAATTTTAGAACGTCTGCCGCGTGTGGGAGGAAGGTGCTCGGCCATCGAAGAGAATGGTTTTCGATTTGATCTTGGTCCAACGTTCTTCCTTTATCCCAGAGTGTTGAAGGAAATTTTCGCGTCGGCGGGCTATGACCTCTTCGCCGAGGTTCCGATGACAAAACTGGATCCTCAATACCGGCTCGATTTCGGTCAGGGAGGTCAGTTGAATGCGACCCCGGACATCCAGAAGATGGAAGGTGAGATTGCTCACCTGTCACCGCAAGATGCGGGAGCGTTCACGCGATTTATGAATGACAATCGGGATAAGTTGCGTCGATTTCGCCCGATCCTCGAATCACCATTCAGCAGCGTTTTTGATTTGCTGCGACCATCGACCCTGAAGGCTGTGCCATGGCTACGTCCGTGGCATTCCGTCGGCAGTGAGCTGCAAAGTTACTTCACTGACCCGCGGCTTGTACTTGCCTTTTCTTTTCAGTCAAAGTACCTCGGGATGTCGCCGTTTCAGTGCCCAAGTCTGTTCACGATTCTTGCGTTTCTCGAGTACGAGTACGGCGTTTACCATCCCACGGGAGGCTGTAGTGCCGTCAGTGAACGAATGGCCGAAATTGTTCAGGAAATGGGTGCTGAATTGCACCTGAATGAGCCCGTGGAGCAACTCGAGTTTGTCGACCGTCAGATTGTCGGAGTCACCACGAACAGGAGACACTATCCGACCAACTCTCTCGTGATCAACTCGGACTTTGCCAGAACAATGCAGCGGCTCGTGCCCGATCATCTTCGAAGAATATGGACTGATCGGAAGCTTGCAGCGACGAAGTTCTCATGCTCAACTTTCATGATGTACCTCGGCGTGGAGGGTCTTTACGATTTGCCGCATCATACGATTCACATCGCCAGCGATTATCAGAAGAATCTGGACGAGATTGAAAACCAGCATGTGCTGTCTGCCGATCCGTCGTTCTACGTTCAAAACGCGTGTGTGACTGACTCGAGTCTTGCGCCACGGGGTCATAGTACTCTTTATGTCCTTGTGCCGGTCACGCATCAGCACCCGAATGTGGACTGGTCGAAAGAGGCTCCTGCCTTCCGCGAGAACGTGCTTGATCATGTTGAGAAACTGGGGCTCAGTGATCTGAGGCGGCGAATCCGGTTTGAGAAAATTGTGACTCCCGATGACTGGGACTCCAAGTACGAGGTACACAACGGAGCCACGTTCAACATGGCCCATAATTTTAATCAAATGCTGCACAGACGACCAAACAATCGCTTTGAAGATCTGAAAGGTGTTTATCTGGTTGGCGGAGGAACGCATCCAGGCAGTGGGCTGCCCGTCATCTACGAGTCCGCACGAATTACGAGCCGGCTGGTTGCCGAGGATCTTGGTGAAGTTTCCGCAAGAGCGTCCAGACGTCCGCAATCGTCTGTCGCTCGTTGAGCTTACTACTCGGAATGCCTGCTGCAGCCATTGTCCCGGGCGTTTTAAATGGCAAGACCGCCAACGGCCGCGAGTGAGGATACAAGCACAACGATTGCTCTTGAGGCTGCATTTCGAGGCCTCAGTTGATAGAGGCAGAAGGCAAAAGCGAGAATGACTGCAGCAATGCTCAACTCGATGCTCAGCACACGATTCGTGGCACCTTGCAGAAATCTGATCGCGATGAAAACAGCGACGACGATCATCCCCTGGAGGTATCCTCGGCATTTGTCGAAATCCGATCCGAAGAGCACTACGCATGCTGCTAAATGCATCGTGTTGGGAAAGGACAGCTGACGGACGAACATCCAGCGAAATGTCGCCAGCCAAATCAGGCTGCATGCCATGAGTAACAATCGTTCGTCTCGAAGCTCTGGTCGGCATTGCAAGACGATTGCCGTCAAGAAGACCTGAGCCCACGCAACGCCACCAAAAAAGAGCGCTGTCGCGAGAATACAGAGAACGAAAACAGATCGGGTTGTAGCCGAGAACCGTGGAGCTTGGATCATTTCAGGCCACCCAAAGTCTGGTCCTTTTTTAAGAAGTCGAACTATTCAGACGCAGGCCGGTGTAGAAATCAGCGGAAGTTCAGCGAATCCCAGTCAGTTTGTCCGTGGCGATCACCGACGCGATATCCATAAAAGGCAGGGAGTTTATCGCCTGAGGTGTTAGCTGTCGCGATCGAACGCGGTACAGACTTCACAAGTGCCGAATCGGCGACAAACACTTACGTTTGTTCCGGCTGCGAGCCCGACAGCACGTTTCACCTTGGACAGAGTGATTAGACTTATCGTGATCGACCATCAAGCCGAGGAAAAGAGATGAATCCAGGAAAGGCACGCCTGTGGACAGGGATTAGCTGTGTCGGAACATTGGTCTCAATAGCCGCCGCCATGCTCTTCTATGATTCTGCTAATGTACTGTTTGCAGAAACGCTCAGTGGTGGACCCGCTGATTTCATCGCGTTCCTGATGTTTTTCGCCTCGGTTGCTCTTTTGCTGTTGCCATTCGACCTCATTGGAGGCATTTGGATTCCTTTTTCTTTGGAGAATCAAACTCCCATGCTGAGCGTATGGCTGAGACGCTGGGCTCGGTCTGTTGCAATTCAGATCATTTTTTACTCTGCCACGTTCTCTATTTACCTGCAGATTGGGCGGGAAGTCGGAACCTCAGGGCTTATCGTCATGTTCGCGACGATACAGATTGCTCTGATTGCAGGTCAGGAGTTGATCTGGCGCACGATGACGGCTCAAATTGCGGGCCTTGGAGGTTACGGTGCAATTCAATTCGTGCCGCATTTTGATCCAAGGTTCGCTGGAGGCATCACTGGAATACCGGGGTTCGAGACTATTGTGATTCCAGCAGACTGGCGGACGCGTCTGAACCCGTCGAATCTGGATTTGTTGATAGAACGTCGACTTGCCGCTCGAGATTCCGGTGGGCGGTTTCGCGGTATTGTTTGGGCCATGCTATGGAACATCATCAGCTTCACGGTGGCGATTCTGCAGTCTGGAGGCGCGATTGCTTCAGTCGCCAATCTTGTTACGGCTTTCCTTTGGTTCCTGGTGTTTTCGTTCCTCGGCTTGCTGCTACTTCCGGCGCTAAACCGGAAGAGCGTTTTCGCATTGGATCACTACGTTGCGGCTCACGTCACCACGATCGAACTGCAAAAGGCCATTCGTGAAATCGACGAGCTTACGGAACAGGATCCGACGCGGTCGGCATCGGCGGAATCCATTTTCCAGCCAATCCCCTGTCCCGAACGCAGGCTGTTGTCCCTTGAGAAGGAAGGTCCGCAACGCGTGGTTGCGTGGAATGTTGCGAGGATGACGCTCTACCTGAGCTGGGCATTCGGTGGTCCGCTCGCAAGGGCCGTTCACTGCAACGTGGGTCGTCCCGAATTGTGGGCCATGTTGCCATCAGACTGATGTTTTGAAGAACGGAATCGGGTGTTCAGTAAGTTTCCACGCAACGAGGAAGGGCGACAGCTCTATCATCTTCCCTGAGACGCATTTCCCCGATCCGGAGTTCGCAGGCTACGCGAGCACAAGGCCATGTTGCAGCAGTTCCTGTTTTTTGTCATCACCGCGTTCCTGATTCGGTTGAGCCTGGCTCAGGGCCTTGCATCAGATTTGGCCGCTCCGGCCAATCCAGCGGCTGAACGTGGGTACCGGTTTTTGACTGACACGCCGCTGATTCCTGCGGACTTTCATGAATCCACCTTTGACGAGGTTTGGACAGCCTGGTCGCAGCCCCTGAAGTCGAAGGCAGCCATCGTTTCCCCTGCCGAGCGAAGGTGCATGGCTTTCGATCGCTATGGGCTCACTACCCGACCGGGTGATGATTTCGGCAAATCGCTGCAGTACGTGGTGACCGCCGACCGTGGCTGGTCGATGAATTGGTTCGCGTGTCACGAGGGCACCGTTTATGGAACGCCGATGCCCGGCGCGAAATAAACGCTTCGCCCTGCAGTCTCTCACGGAAGAGACTTTTCAGACCAAATTGCGACAGGGGAAACGGCCCAGTCGCATGGATCTGGGCGCGATCGCCATCCCGCTGGGCACACCCAACGGGACCACCAACGCGGTTGTGTTTGGCATGGCGCTGATGAACGCGCGGGACTCTCAGTTGAACCTGCTGTTCACTCCGCCCAAATTCTTTGTGAATCATGACATGGACGCGCCACCGTGGTGGTACTTTTTCAAACAGCCGGCCATGTACATCGACGGGTTCGCAAAGATGGGACATCGTGGGCTGATGCAATTCACACTGGTCCCGGAAAATGGCCCGGACTTCTACAAGAAACACGAAGACAATTTTCGTGACATTCTGGCCTATGTCACTTCGCTTCGGCCTCCAGAGTATACCGTCCCCATTGATCAGACATTCGCCAGTCGCGGAAAATCACTGTTTGTCCGGAACTGTTCGCAGTGTCATGGAACATACGGTGACGATTGGAGTTATCCAAACCTGCGAGTCCCGCTGGACGAACTTGGCACTGATCCCGTGCGACAGACAGCCCTCACAGAGGAAGGCCTAAAGAAATACGCCGACAGTTGGTTGGCGCACGCGGGTGAAGCAGACGCTCAGCAAACACTGACTGATCCCGATGGCTACGTGACTCCCCCGCTCGACGGGATCTGAGCCAGCGCACCGTATCTGCACAACGACAGTCTCCCCGCGATTTGCCACCTGATGCATCCTGACGATCGACCAGCAGTCTGGCGGACAGCTTCCGCCCAGATGGACGACGAAAAAGTGAAGCTCACGATTGAGCAAGCGTCGCAGAAGCCTGACAGTAGTGACGATCTGGTGCTCCGCCGCAGCTATTTTGACACACGTCCGTTCGGCAAGAACGGCGAAGGCTACACGTTCCCGAATGCGCTGTCCGAACCAGAAAAGCAGGCATTCTGGAATACCTGAAGACACTGTGACAACACACTGTGACGAAACGCATCTTCAATCTGAAGTATTTCCTCCGCGTTAATGTTTGGCGGTAAATTTCCCGTCGGACAGACATCGTTGCGTTAACACGAACAGTCAGCGCTTGACAGCGGCGTACAGCCCTGCCGTTTCCGACGTTATTGGAATGATGTCCGGCCTTGTGATAAAACATCCGGATGCTCTTCCATCCATCTCTGCATGGACATTGCATTCCCCGGACAACAGTGTGTTGGCATGGGGGGAAATGCACCAGAGAGAGGAATCAATTGCACTGGCGCATGGCCCGTTTTCCCATCGAACTCAATACGACGTAAGATGACTTCGCATGTCCCATTCGAATTCTCGATCAACAAGGATACGAGGGACGAGGCGTCGTTTAAGAATGGGTGGGCCATGTGAATCTCCATTCTTGTCACAGAGCTTCTGACATGCTGCAGAACTTTAAGTTCCGGGGTATTTGCCAATTCGACAGGCGGTGACTTAATTCTTCCGCAAGTGTGGTATCCTTGTAAACACAGTCCACCGCGATCTCGCGCGACAACACAGGAAAGTCAGAAGAAGTTTTTTATGAATCCGAGCCAGCCCGTCCGTGATAGAATGCAGTGCATGGAAGTCTGGGGCGGCAATAGAGCGCCGTGGTCTCAGTTTTCTGTACAAGGGCTGAATCTCTGGGTTCACAGCGAGCCCTTTCGCAGCAGCGATGGAGGCGGCGATGTGTACTACCTCTCATCCTGCGCATCAGGAAGAATCACGAGAATGCTCCTGGCTGACGTGAGCGGCCATGGAGCGTCTGTGGCAGTGGCCTTGCGCTACCTGATGAGGGAAAACATCAATTTCATCAAGCAGACTCACTTGATTGCGTCTTTAAATTCTCAGTTTGAGAGCATTTCGGCGACTGGATGTTTCGCAACAGCACTAGTCAGCACCTTCTTTTGGCCAACCCGAACTCTCGCCGTTTGCAATGCGGCGCATCCACGGCCCCTGTTCCGGGACGCACGCACAGGTCGATGGAGCTCCAGTGATGCGGGAACGGATGAAAAACCGTCGAATAACATGCCAATTGGGGCGTCGATGACGGCGCATATCGTTCGGCTAAACTTCGATTGAACGTTAACGATATGGAACTGACCTACACGGATTCACTTTGCGAAGCAGAAAATCGGGATGGAAGAATGCTGGGAACTCAGGGAGTGTGTGACATGGTCAACACGTTCAGCTCTCTACCGCCTGAGTCACTGATACCCCGCCTGCTGCTGGCAATTCGCGAGTCAAACCCAGGTAACCTGATGTCAGACGACACCACTTTGATGTTGCTGCGATCGAGTGGTTCCGAAGTCTGTTTTATTGCAAACCTGAGAATACCGCTACGCATTTTGAAGGTCCTGTGGCAAGCACGCTTTCCTACCACATCGGCGGCAGCGATCATCGAAGTGAAGGGCGCCCCATTACAGCGATAATGGAAGATCGACGATCACTGCGTGAGCTCTTAAGGCGGCGACAGTCATCTGAAGCCAACGAATCCCGCCTCACCAGTCAACCCAGACGTCCCAGAAGCCAGTCAACTTGGCATTTGAAACCTGTTCATCTGCGTTGGAACAGGTGCCGAACAGACCAATTGGAAACTCGAAGCAATTGGCGCCAGACCTTGAAAAGTTTGAGAATCCCCGGGGTCACTCGTCAGATTTATCACTGACAAGCAATGAGATGAATGTCGATGTCAGAGCGATCGCAAAGACCGCACAACCCACACCAAAGATTGCAAGATCGCTATTTGCCATGTTGAGAGCTCCCAAGCACGAGGGTCCCGAAACTGAGTATCGACGGCACCCACAACCCCACGTAAAGACCCTCCTGTTTGCTGCCGGTAAACCAAAGCGAGACCGAAAAAACGAAGGATGCGCCAGCGGCAGCAACATACCCCAGTTTCGCCAATTTTCTCTTATTCATCTTCAGGCCCTCAAATGATGGAATTGTCTTTCACGCAACCTTCAATCGTTCACGCCCATCGTACCCGACATCCCGTGACGGTGCGCAATTCTTAACCGAGTTTCGCCACTACTACCGATGCTTTGTGGTCATCGCGTGTCGTGACCGCGAATTCGCATGTGCGGATCGCATCAATCATCCGAGAGAAAAAACGCTGCTTGTCAGTTCGACTTTGAAATGTTTTGAATTGTGAACGATTCTGACTGCCGTCCATTCCCTCCGCAAACGGTCTTTAGCAGTTTGATGAGGAGGCAAGGACAAGAAGGGGGAATTTAACTGAGCGACTCCTGCTCAGCAGATCTGCCTGGTCTCTGCCCACTGACATTGATTTTTGGTGCAATTTCATATGAACAAAGCGGGTTTCAGTGATATTCAATCTTTTCCGAATAACCCGTGTTACTCATGAACGTTTTATCCGGTCATGATGGCACGAATGAACGTTATGAACGTTTAGAAAAGCAAAAACTCGACAAAGTGAGATCACAGATGAAGAAAATGCTGACCGTGTTGGCGGCAGGGTTGCTGGCTATTTCTGCAACGGCAGAAGCTGGTTCGAAGCGTAAAGGGACAGCAACGACCAATCGGTCGGTACGGGGAACTCATGTGCTGACAACATTTGTGGCTCATCCTGCAGAGAAGGACATTGTGGATACAGCCGTCGGGGCTGGTTCGTTCAAGACCCTCGTTGCCGCCGTCAGAGCGGCTGGTCTGGTTGACACGTTGAAAGGGGACGGTCCTTTCACGGTTTTTGCTCCTGCAGATGAGGCATTTGCGAAACTTCCGAAGGGGACTTTGGAGTCGCTGCTCAAGCCGGAAAACAAAGCAAAGCTTCAGGCGATTCTGACCTACCACGTCGTTTCAGGAAAAGTAATGGCGGCTGATGTTGTAAAAATTAAAGGAGCTGTTTCTGTTCAGGGGCAACAGATTGACGTCGTCGTGAAAGACGGCAAAGTCAAGGTCGACGGTGCGAATGTCGTGAAGACAGACATTGGGTGCTCCAACGGCGTCATCCATGTGATTGACAGTGTCATTCTGCCGGCTGATAAAGACATCGTAGACACCGCGGTCGCGGCTGATTCGTTTAAGACATTGGCTGCAGCATTGACCGCTGCCAGTCTCATTGACACTCTAAAGGGCGAAGGCCCATTCACAGTCTTCGCACCTACCGACGAAGCGTTCGCAAAGTTGCCAGCGGGAACAGTCGAAAGCCTGTTGCTTTCAGAGAACAAGGAAAAGCTGATTGCAGTGCTGACCTACCATGTGGTGGCAGGCAAAGTTCTGGCGAGTGATGTCGTGAAGTTGACATCCGCCAAGACGGTGAACGGTAAAGAAGCGACTGTCAAAGTGAGTGACAAAGGCGTCATGGTAGTAGCTGTCCATTGTGCGCAGCGTGAAGTGTTCGATGAGATTTCGCATCGTTAGGGAGAAGCGAGTCGAGAACGGGCGCTCGACGCGTGTGGCCGCTGTCGTGGGCGTGCAGGCTTTGGCCTG
>Ga0169931_10012566_pt1 | contig 11716 bp, 11 predicted proteins | sample Kivu_15m_20L_FD_129675 | JGI IMG/M metagenome (GOLD analysis project Ga0169931, IMG submission 129675) | Freshwater microbial communities from Lake Kivu, Western Province, Rwanda to study Microbial Dark Matter (Phase II) - Kivu_15m_20L... | ecosystem: Environmental > Aquatic > Freshwater > Lake... | reverse complement strand
TGAGCCCGACGCCCTGGCGCGTGATACTGAGGTAGAGACACGATTGCGGGCCCTGGGTATCGCCATGGTGCGCGTGAAAGACCAGTCCATCTTCGAGCGGCAAGAGGTACTCACCGGCGCAGGTCGACCGTTTTCGGTCTTTACGCCCTACAAGAATGCCTGGCTCAAGCGCCTGACCACGGCAGACTATGCAGAACGCGCCTGCACCAACCTGCATGGCGACAGGCTCTATCGGGGGCCAGAAATACGGCAGGCCATTCCTTCTCTCGAATCGATGGGCTTTGACCCCGCTGCGCAAGCGTCGCTACGGCTTGGGGCAGGCCCCGAGGCAGCCAACACTCTCTTAGAGGAATTCCTCCCCCGTATGGGGCGCTACAAGGAGGCGCGGGACTTTCCAGCGGTAAAGGGTCCCTCCTACCTCTCGGTACACCTGCGGTTTGGCACCATCAGCATTCGCGCATTGGTCCGTGCGGCGCTTGAAGTTTCAGCCCTGCGGCCGGACGAGGCACTGGGCGCCCAGTCTTGGTTGTCCGAACTCATCTGGCGGGATTTCTATATGCAGATCCTGTCGAATTTCCCGAAGGTGGTACGGCGCAGCTTTCGTCCTGAATACGACCGCGTGGCCTGGCGGATTGGCCAAGCAGGCGAGGCGTTTCTGGGCGGTCGGCCCTGGCAGCAGGGCACAGCCGGCGATAGCGCACCAGACAATTTTTCAGACCCCGCGGTCTTTGCCAGAGACTTCACCGCCTGGTGCGAAGGACGCACGGGCTACCCGCTGGTAGACGCGGCGATGCGGCAGTTGAATCAGACGGGCTACATGCATAACCGTCTGCGGATGGTGGTGGCGAGCTTTCTCACCAAAGACTTAGAGATCCATTGGGTCGAAGGCGAGCGGTACTTTGCCCGCCAGCTCAACGATTTTGACCTCTCGGCCAACAACGGCGGCTGGCAATGGGCGGCCTCGACAGGCTGCGACTCCCAGCCCTACTTTCGCATCTTTAACCCCATTAGCCAGAGCGAAAAGTTTGACCCGAAGGGGGAGTTTATTGCCCGCTATGTGCCGGAGTTGGCGCTGCTACCCGCCCGGTATCGGCACGCGCCCTGGATGGCGCCCCCGCTGGTACTGCAGGAGACTGGGGTCCGAATTGGGGAGACCTACCCTGCGCCGATTGTCGACCACGACGACGCCCGCAAACGTACCCTTGCGCGTTTTTCTGTGGTGAAGGCGGCGGCTACGCCTTAAGAATTCACGCGAGCGCTGCGCTAACGACCCTGTGCTGGCGTTCTACACCTTGCGCCAGGAAAACTGACACGAAGCCCTAGATTTCCACCATCTCGAAGTCGGACTTCTGCGCCCCGCATTCGGGACAGGTGAAAGTGATGGGCACATCCTCCCAGGCGGTTCCTGGCGCGATACCTTCTTCGGGAAGGCCTGCCGCCTCGTCGTAGATCCATCCGCAGATCAAGCACATGTAAGTCTTCATCAGTCTGGGGCCCTAAAATGCTGTCAAAACCAACATTCTAAACTTTCAGGGAGACCCACCACCATGACCCAGCCCTCTATTGCGGCCAGCGAGGCCCTCTTCGCCCAGGCCCAGAAGACCATTCCCGGCGGCGTGAATTCGCCCGTTCGGGCCTTCCGATCGGTGGGTGGCACCCCGCGATTCTTCACCAAGGCGCAGGGGCCCTATCTCTGGGATGCCGACGGCAATCGTTATGTGGACACCATCTGCTCCTGGGGGCCCGCCATCGTGGGGCATGCGCATCCTGAGGTCATCGATGCGGTACAGCAGGCTGCAGAAGGGGGGTTGTCGTTCGGGGCCCCAACCCGGGGCGAGGTGGAGTTGGCTGAGTGGGTGCGCGACCATCTGCCCTCCATGGAGATGATGCGCCTCACCTCCAGTGGTACCGAGGCCACGATGTCCGCAATCCGCGTGGCACGGGGATACACGGGTCGAAACAAGATTGTGAAGTTTGAGGGCTGCTACCACGGCCACGTGGATAGCCTTTTGGTCAAGGCGGGATCCGGACTTCTAACCTTTGGCAACCCCACCTCGGCAGGCGTTCCCGAGTCGTTTGCCGCCGAAACACTGGTGCTCGATTACAACGACATTGCGGGCGTGAAGGCCTGCTTTGCGGCCCATGGCAAAGACATCGCCGCCGTGATTGTTGAGCCCATCGCAGGCAATATGAACCTCGTGCGGCCCGTCCCGGGCTTTCTCGAGACACTACGGGCCGAATGCACCCAGGCAGGGGCGGTGCTGATTTTTGATGAGGTGATGACCGGATTTCGGGTAGGCGCACAGGGCGTGCAGGGTCTCACGGGTATTGCGCCAGATATGACCACGCTGGGCAAAGTCATTGGCGGGGGCATGCCGCTGGGAGCCTTTGGGGGAAGAAAAGAGATTATGCAGATGGTGGCGCCCCTAGGGCCGGTCTATCAGGCGGGCACCCTTTCCGGTAACCCCGTGGCAGTGGCGGCCGGCCTTGCGACGCTCAAGATTGTGTCGCAGCCGAAGTTTTTTGAGACCCTCACCCAGATTACCGCAGACTGCATGCAGGGCCTGGTGAAGGCGGCGCGGTCAGCAGGTATTGAGAACTTTTCGGCCGACAGCGTGGGGGGCATGTTTGGCATCTACTTCAGCACAGGCCTGCCCAAGACCCTCGACGATGTCACCGCAAGCGACCGTGAGATGTTCAACCGGTTCTTTCATGCGATGCTCGATCGTGGCGTCTATCTCGCGCCGTCGGCCTACGAGGCAGGGTTTTTGTCTATTCAGCACCAGGGCGAGCCTCTGGAAATCTTGCACGAGGCCGCCGAGGCGTCGTTTAAGGCAATCCGCGCCCACTAAAGGCCGAAGCGCGGCGACCGGGCACCAGTAGCCATGGCGGGTCGCTTCGCCCCCTCTCCCACAGGGCCGCTGCACCTCGGATCGCTGGCCACAGCGCTTGCAAGCTATCTCGATGCCAAGGCCCATGGCCTGCAGTGGTGGCTACGGATGGAAGACCTCGACCCGCCGCGCGAACCGCCGGGCGCGGCGGAGACCATTCTTGCGCAACTCTCGGACCACGGCCTTCGCTGCGATGTTTGGCCAGCGGCGCGAGGCGGTCGTGTCAATGGCGTGCTCTATCAGAGCGATCGTGCGCAACGGCCTCTGCTGTCGCCAAGCGATTCGCCAGGCGAGCACACTGCAGGCGATCCGCGCAGCGCCTATGCTGAGGCGCTAGATCGACTGATTGGTGCGCACCAGGCCTTTCGATGTCGCTGCAGCCGCAGCCAGCTGACGGGCTTGGCCGCGGCACAGGGTATCGCCTTCACAGAGGACGGCGAGGCGCTCTACCCGGGCCGCTGCCGGCCACCGGCGCCCGCGGTAGCGCCCCAGGAGCGGCATGCCTGGCGCTTCTTTGACCCGACCGCCCCCCAACAAGACAACTTTGTGATGAAACGGGCCGATGGGTTCTGGGCCTACCATCTGGCCGTGGTGGTTGATGATGCCTCCCAGGGGGTTACGCGCATTGTGCGCGGTGCAGATCTGGCCTCGGCCCTGCCCAGGCATCGGGCCTTACAACGCGCCCTGGGTCTTCTCGAGCCGGTGGTGGTGCATGTGCCGGTGGTGGTCAATGCCCTGGGGCAGAAGCTCTCTAAGCAGACCCGCGCCCCGGCCTTGGGCGGCACGTTGGCAGAAATTCGTAACCAGCGACAGGCGGCCTGGAATCACCTTCTCACGCAGATGCCGGCAGACTGGCTGGCAAAAGTAACGCCCACGGCCGAGGCATTTCTCGCCTAGGCCCTGCACGTTACTTGGGCTTACCCCCCAGCAACACCGGCACCACCCCAGGCTTACGCAGGCCCGAAAAGAGGCCGCCCATACCGGGCCGAGGCGCCGACATCTTCGCGCCACTGGCTTCAGTTGGGCTGCTTGCCGTACCAGCTGCCTGGGCAGTCGCCCCCACAGACCCCAACGCCGCTGCGGGCGGCTCTTGATAGGGCTGAGAAAAAAGCGGATCTGCAGGTGGGGCGGACGGGCGCGTAGCCCCCGACGCACGGCCGCCATAGCTCGAACGCCGCTCAGTATCACGGCGATCGGTATCGCGCCGATCGGAGGCGGCTCGTTCATCGCGACGGCCATAGCCTGCAGGCGCGGAAGACTCCGACAAATCGAGTTGCAGCGACTCGCGGCCGAGCTTTTTCCCCACCAGGGATTCCACATCGGCCACCAGGCGCTCATCCAGACTCGTCATCAGCGAGATGGCCTGGCCAGACGCACCGGCACGGCCCGTGCGGCCAATACGATGCACGTAGTCTTCCGGCGAATAGGGAATGTCGTAATTAATCACGGCCGGTAACTCGGCAATGTCGAGCCCGCGGGCGGCCACATCGGTGGCCACCAGCACCTCAATCTGACCCTGCTTAAAGTTTTCGAGGGTCACCAGGCGTTCGCCCTGGCTCTTGTCCCCATGAATGGCATCGGCCGCAATCCCTTCACGAATCAATTCGCGGGCCAGTCGACTCGCACCAATCTTGGTATTGGTAAAGACGATGACCTGCTTAAGCCCCTGCTGCTTAATGATCTGTACCACCGCCTGGCGCTTATGTTCTGCCCGTTCGACCTTATAGACCTTCTGGGTGACATTCTCTGCAGTGGCGTTACGACGGGCCACCTCGACGGTGACGGGGTTGTCTTTCAAAAAGGTCTTCGCGAGTTTACGAATCTCGGGCGAGAAGGTGGCCGAGAACAGCAGGCTCTGACGGGAGGCCGGCAAGAGATTCACGATGCGCTGCAGGTCGGGAAGAAACCCCATATCGAGCATGCGGTCGGCCTCATCGAGCACCAAGAGAGAGACCTGCGAGAGGTTAAGCGTCTTCTGCTGCACATGGTCGAGGAGTCGACCCGGCGTAGCGATGAGAATCTCAACCCCTGACCGCAAGGCGGCGGTCTGTGGCGCCATATCCATACCACCGAAGACCACCGTGCTGCGCAACTGGGTGTAGCGGGCGTACTGCGACACGTTTTGATAGATCTGATCGGCCAGTTCGCGGGTGGGCGCGAGCATCAGCGCACGCACCGGATGCCGAGCCGGCGAGGCACTCGCGCTGGCTAACGGAATGAGGCGATGCAAGATAGGCAGGGTGAAGGCGGCGGTCTTTCCGGTGCCCGTCTGGGCAGCGCCCATGACGTCCATACCCGCCAGCACGTGCGGGATGGCCTGTTCCTGAATGGGGGTTGGCGTGGTATAGCCCGCCTCGGCAATGGCCCGCAGCAAGTCTGCGTGCAGGCCCAATTCATTAAATTGCATTCGGGCATTATCCATGATTATGAACACAACGCTGCGGGCCAGCTTCCCGGCTATTTTTGTTTTGATCTGGAGTACGGGCTTTATCGTCGCCCGTTATGGCATGCCCTATGCCGAGCCCATGACCTTTCTCACCCTGCGTTACCTCGGGGTCATCGCCCTCATGCTGCCGCTGGTCTGGCTCATGAAGGCCCCCTGGCCGCACCGGGCGCTTGCCTGGAGGATCGCGCTGGCGGGCGTATTGATGCAGGCGGGCTACCTGGGTGGAGTCTGGGCGGCGGTGAAAGACGGCATGACCGCAGGGCTTGCGGCGCTGATCGTGGGCCTACAGCCCATCATGACGGCCTGCCTGGCAGGCCTAGTGCAGGAGCGGCTCGATGCGCGTCAGTGGTTGGGGCTCGCGCTCGGGCTTTTGGGTGTGGCCCTTGTGGTCTGGGCCAAGATCGACCTCATTGGCCTCACAGCAGTGAGCCTTGGCTTTGCGATTCTCGCGCTCGTGAGCATCACGGCCGGCACGCTCTATCAGAAACGCGCCTGCCCCCACTTCGACCTACGGACCGGAAGCATCATTCAGTTTGCCGCCTCCGCGGCGGTGAGCCTGCCCTTTGTCTTTCTCTTCGAGACCCGAGAAATTATTTGGCATCCCCATATGATCGGCGCGTTGCTCTGGTCGATATTCGCCATCTCGTTAGGCGCCATCTCGCTGCTCTTTGTGCTCATTCGCGAAGGGGCCGCGACCCAGGTTACGGGCCTTCTCTATCTCACACCGCCCACGACCGCGGTGATGGCCTGGCTGCTCTTTGATGAGCCCATCACCGCACTGACCGTGCTGGGTATGGGAGCGGCTGCGGTAGGGGTCTGGCTCGTGATGCGCAGCCCGGTCGCAGGCGCATCAGGGGCCCCGGAAGGCTCGGCAGCCTCCGACCCCTCGAGCACTAAGCCAACATCGCCTGGGTCGTAATAAACACTGCCAACAAAATAACGGTTACCCAGCCGAGTCGCTCGACCCAGCGGAACAACCAGGCCTCCATGGCAGGCCCCCCCCAGCGCATGAGCAGGGCCACGAGATAAAACCGGCCGCCCCGGCCCACCAGTGAGGCGAGTACAAAGGGCACGAGCGCCATACCGGCCACCCCCGCCGCCACCGTGAAGACCTTGTAGGGAATCGGGGAGAAGCCCGCGACCAGTACCGCCCAGAATCCCCAGTCGAGAAACCACTGCTGAGCCGTCTGAAAAGCCGGCCAATAGTGACTCTGTTCCAACCAGGGAGAGAGCCAGTCAAAGGCCACTGCCCCCAAGAAATACCCAAAGAGCCCACCCAACACAGAGGTCACGGTGGTAATGGTGGCAAACCAGACTGCCCGATCGGGCCGCGCCAGGCTCATGGGAGCGAGCATCACATCAGGCGGAATCGGGAAGAACGAGGACTCAGCAAAACTCAGAATGCCCAGCAGCCATGGTGCGCGCCGATGGCGTGACCACTGCATGACATGGAGATAAAGGCGCGAGAAAAGGCGAGGCACGCCCTGGATCTTACAATCGAACCATGTCTACGCCCCATCCATCCCCGGAGCCCACGGTCCCTGCTTCCGACGTGCAGGCGCAGCAGGCCTTTCGACGAGGGGCGCGTGCCGCCCTGGCCGCGCCCGCTGCCGTTCTTTTTGCCGGCATGATGGGCTTTGGTGCATTAAGCCAGAGTGTTGGTATGTCATTTCTGGGCAGCATCGCGGCAAGTGCGCTCATCTATGCCCTACCGGGTCAGATTGTCATGGCTGAAATGATGGCGGTGGGCACAACAGGCCTTCTGGTGAGCCTTGCCGCGGCACTCACCGCCGCACGCTTCCTGCCGATGACGCTTACGGTCATGCCGCAGATTCCGTCGCACCATCGGTCCGGTGTGGCCTTCTTTATGGCCCATCTACTGGCGATGACCTCCTGGGCCATCGCCGTGCGCGAGTTTCCGAGGCTTGCGCCCGATGACCGTCGACCCTATTTCTTGGGATTTGGCCTTGTCTGTTGGGGTGTCTGCATCCCCGGTACCGCGTTGGGCTACCTCTTGGCCGGTCACGTGCCGGGGCCCCTGACCCTGGCCCTGGTCTTCCTCAATCCCCTCTTTTTTCTGCTGAACTTCACCGAGGTACGCCCTCTAGGTTTTCGACTCGCGATACTTTTTGGCGCTGTACTGGGTCCTCTTACCTACCTGCTCACGCCTGGCTACAGCCTTCTACTCTCGGGCCTGCTCGGCGGAAGTCTCGCGTATGGGCTGCATCGATACATCCGCAACCAGCAAGCGGAACGCCCATGAACGAACTCATTCTTGTTCTCGCGGCGGCCCTCGGCACCTACAGCTGGCGTTTTCTCGGCGTGGTCTTGTCCGGTCGCATCCGAACTGACTCCGAATTTTTTCAATGGATTTCCTGCGTCACCTATGCGATGGTGGCGGGCCTCGTCCTTCGCATTGTTATCTTGCCGGTGGGCCTGCTTGCTCAGATCCCGTTGTTTGCACGACTGGTCTGTATTGGGGTGGCTCTTGTCGTCATGGTCTGGCCCTACCGACCGTTTCGTGGGTTGGTACCGGCCATTCTCGTGGGTGCAGTCCTGATGGTCGGCGCGGGGCTACACTTTGTCGCACCTGCCTAGGCAATCACTGGAGCGCTACCTATGACCGAGGCCCTTGCCCCCTTCTTTGCTGCCCTCTTACTCGCCTATCTGTTGGAGCCTCTGGCAACACGCTTCGAATCCCTTGGTATGGCGCGGGCCCTGGCAAGCCTGGCGGCCATTGTGGTGGGGCTGATTCTGGTGATTGGGCTCGTAGCCATCGCTGTACCCATCATTCATCACGAGTTTCTCCAGTTGCGCGAACGACTGCCTGATGCGCTCAGTGCTGTCTATGCACAGATCTACCCGTGGCTCCTGCAGTTGGGCCTACCGGTCGACGACAGCGCGGCGCTGCGGGAACGACTGATAGAGGCGCTCAAGGACCAATCAGGGTCGGTCTCCACGACCCTCTGGTCGACACTACAGTCGGGCCTCGGGATGCTGATTGCCCTCGTAGGCTGGCTCGTCCTTGTGCCGGTCGTGATCTTCTTTCTGCTCAAAGACTGGCTACAGATTTTATTTAAGGCCCTGGATTTTTTTCCCCCGCGACAACGGGGCATGATTCAGGAAACCAGCCAGGAGATTCATCAGACGCTGAGGGCATACCTGCAGGGCCAACTCCTTGTTATGGCCTCGATGGCGGGCTTCTATGCGGTGGCCCTCTGGATCGGTGGGCTCTCCAACTGGTTCTCCATTGGCCTGCTCTCCGGGTTACTCGTCTTCATTCCGTACGTGGGTTATGCAGTCTCGCTCGTCGTCGCTGGCGTGTCAGCCATTTTGGAGTTGGGGTTGGGGCAGGGCCTGCTGGTGGTTCTGGTCGTCTATGGATTGGGGCAGGTACTCGAGAGTTTTGTGCTCACCCCAAAGATCGTAGGCGATCGGATCGGACTGCATCCGCTGGCGGTTTTACTCGCCTTAGTGCTCTTTGGCAGTCTGTTGGGGTTTATTGGCGTGCTCTTGGCGCTGCCGCTCGCCGCCGTCTTGGTGGTACTGGGGCGCCGAGTATTACGCGCCTGGCATGAAGAAGACTCTGAGCAGAAAGACCCGAATCACCGCGTATAACGGCGGCGGCGCTAGCGCTCGGGCGTTGCTGGTGGGTCTGCTGGTATGGTGTACACCGTTCGATGTGGGAAAGGGATTTCAATACCCTCTGCATCGAAATCGCGCTTGAGTCGACGCAAAAACTCGCGACGCACCACCGCCTGCTCCAGGGCCGCCGTCTTTAATCGGCAGCGAATGACCACTGCCGAATCGGCCCACTGCTCCACCCCGGCAATATCGAGATCGTCGAGAATCTTGTGGCCCTGTAACGGGTCGGCGCGCAAGGCAGCGGCACAGCGCCGCATCACGGCATAGACACGGTCGATGTCTTCCTTGTAGGCCACACCGATATCCATGACCGCATAGGCAAAGAGCCGGCTGCGATTGGTTACCGTGGCAATGGTGCCATTGGGCACATAGTGCACAGCCCCCTCATAGTCGCGCAGCCGCACATACCGTAGGGTGAGTTCTTCCACGATGCCCGACTTCCCCGAGATCTCAACAATATCTCCGACACGAATCTGGTTCTCAATCAGCATCACAAACCCGGTGAAATAGTCTTTCACCAGACTCTGGGCGCCAAAGCCCACAGCGAGCCCTACCACCCCTGCGGTGGCCAGAATCGGCGCAATCGAGATGCCCACCTCGGCCAACACCAGCATGATGGTGACCACGGTAATGACCACCGAGGCGATATACCGAAAGACCCGCTGCAGGGTTTCTAGGCGCCGCTGTTCTTCCGGGCCCTCGGCCCTGGCAATGAGTCGTTGATGAAAGACCCCAATGAGACGGCTAATCGCCCATCCCCCAACCCAGGCGAGCATCAGGATGGCCACCACATTGATGAACGAGACGAGGCCGAGCACCCAGGGCGCAAAGGCCCCGAGATCTAATTCCTTTGCCAGTTGTAAGGCGAACTCTTTGAGCATGACGCTCTTCAGTGTACGGGCAACGACCTGCTAAAAGGCCATACTCACCATTTCTTGACGCAGTCGATAGGCACGGGAATCCACCACCTCAACATCATTCCAACTCAGAGACTGCCCCTGGGCCACGGGACGAACGAGTTTGATGCCATGGGCCAGGCCCAGTGGGAGACCATTGATCTCGCGTGAGGTCTGGGCGGGCAAGAGTTTGCCCCAAACGGTATAGCCCCCCTCGCCGTCGAGCACCTCGCCCACACGAAGATCACGCTTGGCGGTGGCCACCACATCGGCCACCCAGCCGCGGGCCACCCCGGTGGCCTCGCCCCGTAAGGCGACACTGGCTACCGACTGACCCACTTCAAGGCCGATAAGGTGCCAACGTTTGTAGAGTGTGAAGTACCTACCCGAGGGGTCTGTGTGGGCGTTGTACTCCTCAAAGCAATTTTTGATGTACTCAGTCTCGGCCTCTACCGTGACCCAGACCCCCATGCGAATGTCATACGGAATGACGCGACCGTCTTTTTCTAAAGAAGAAATGACCTCCACCATGCCCTTACGCTCGAGCACACCGCCCTCGGCGATCGGCCGCGTAACAAAGGGAATGTCTTCGACGCTGGCAGGCGGATAAAGCAGGCCGTTGCTCGGTACGCCAAGGCCTGTGGCATTGGCCACCGCAGTGGATTCGATGGAGGGCTTGGAGCCATCGAGAAAGCTATTGAACATCTTTGGGTTTAAACCGCCACGGGCCGCCTGCTCGGGCGTAAGACCGTAGTATCCCCAGACCGTCTCGGGGGTCGACTGTGCAAAGTGTGGCAACCACTTATGCCCCCGGCCTGCGGCCACCACCGGAAAGCCACAGGTACGGGCCCAGTCGACCAGATCGCAGATGAGCGCTGGCTGATCACCGAAGGCCAGAGAATAGACACGGCCTTTTTGCTCTGCACGACGGGCCAGTAGCGGGCCGCAAAAGGCATCGGCCTCGACCGTCACGTTGACCACATGCTTGTCATGATCAAAGGCCGCCAGAATGTGGTCGACCGCCGCAATAGGATGGCCTGTTGATTCAACAATGACATCGATGGCGGGGTGACTTACCAGGGCCTGCCAGTCTTCCGAAATATAAGTGCTGCCGTTTTGAAGGGCTTCGTCAAAAGACCGTGCCTGGGTCTGGCTCTCCGGCCAGCCTACCCGGGCAAGGTTCATACGGGCACCATCCACAGAGAGGTCGGCGATTCCTACAACATGGATACCCGGAGTGCGCGGTACCTGGGCCAGGTACATGGAGCCAAACTTGCCTGCGCCAATGAGGCCGACCCGAATGGGCCGGCCCTCGGCCTGACGCTTACACAACTGAACATGCAGACTCATGCGGCGATCCGATCTAAAGAAGTCTGAAGCGCCGAGGCAGGCATGCCTTTGGCCCAGGGCAGGTCGACCGGATAGTCTTTAATAAGACAGTCGTCGGGCAGGCAGTCAATCGGTGTGAAGTCGCGATGGGCAATGTACTCGGGGCGCTTATGGCGTTGAATATGGTTGCTCACAGCGCAGAGGCTTAGGTAGACGCTTACCCGATTCCAAGGCGATAAATTACTGGTGGACGCATGCACCAGGCAGCTATGAAAAAGAATCATGGATCCTGCGGGACCCTGCGGGCTCACAATGCCCCCATTGCGACCGCCGGCCCGCTCCACGAGTTGTGAGATAAGCGCATGGTCGATGGTCCACAAGGGATAGCTCGTGGTGGTGAGGTCGTGACCGGCCTCGAGCACTCCTTTTTTGTGGCTTCCCGGAATAAACATCAGAGGCCCATTGAACTCATTGACCTCATCAAGAAAGATCGCCACATTCATGGCACG
>Ga0169931_10012564_pt1 | contig 11718 bp, 15 predicted proteins | sample Kivu_15m_20L_FD_129675 | JGI IMG/M metagenome (GOLD analysis project Ga0169931, IMG submission 129675) | Freshwater microbial communities from Lake Kivu, Western Province, Rwanda to study Microbial Dark Matter (Phase II) - Kivu_15m_20L... | ecosystem: Environmental > Aquatic > Freshwater > Lake... | reverse complement strand
GGCGAGTTGCTCTTGAGTTGATGCGGGTAGAGAGGTAAAGCGGGTAGCCTAGCAATAACAATCTTAAAAGCATTTTTTAGGTATTTGTATAGTAAAATAGGTATTTCTATCATAAATGAGGTAGAAATATAGTGATATAGATGGTTTGGAGCTGTAGCCTAAGGGAACTAGCTAGAATATCGACTTTTAAGAATGAGATTGCGTTTTACAAGTAGGAAAGGAAACAGTTTACTTCTGCTTTTAGGGAAGTGAGCATCAACTACTACAGGTAAATAATCAGCAATACAGGTACATCATATACAATAAAGGTATGTTTAAGAATATCTTCTTTAGGACGTATGTGGTGCGGCAACAGTCCACTATAATAGACTATACAGCTAGAATCTGCTGTTACTTAATGCTTGTTAGCAGATATAGCTGATTCATCAGTATTGCTAGATATAGTAGTCGATAGCTCAGTTCCACCTGCCCACCCAGACCTGCATACAAAAATACTTGTAAGCAATATACTAACAACTCATTTTGGCTGATTTTGACGGTATAATGTCCAAAAATAATGGCTTTAAAACCCTCCTTTCCCTCTTCCGCTTCAACTCCTAATAATACAAAAGATAGCTACAGCTGTACTTCAAAGTGTTCAAAAGAGTATAGTAGCGAGTAATAGACCGCATCGTGACGATAGTAAACGAAGTGATTGCTGATCGCGGCAAGGAAATAAACGCTAAGCTGGGCAAGGCCAAAGAACATATAGGAGAGATGCTTGTTTTCAAGAAATCAGTAAGAAAAATATTTTAAGTTGTAGAAACCAATACTTTTAAAATATAGGAAATGATGGAAAAAGCATTCAGAAAGTTGTTGGATAGTATATAGATATCTAAGAGTCTGGCCTAGTTTACTGATTTCACCATAAGGGAGTGTATGCATACAGTAATATAGGTCTTAGGCTTAAACTCGACGACTAGGAGTGCTAGCTACGATTCAAAGACATTTCCCTATTGTTAACCAGCACATCAGCCAAGGATTCCTACCTCCTTTACCACCAGGAACACATGGCCAAACGATTGCTCGATGGACTATTGTAGCCGAGAGTAGACATTTAAACTCTTTTCCTGAAGATGCTGGTGAATAATTTGGGCACCAAGATGGTCGATCAACACTCGGGCATGATCAGAGATATATAAAATAGCAATAAAGCCACGTAACAACTTGTAAAAAGACTGCCTTTTGTGAGTTATAGATGGGATCTAAAGGTAGTCAACAGTGCAGTGTGGCCTTAATCGTTCTCTAAAGTCAGATTCACCTTCATGTACAAGTTGTTGTAGATAGATAACCACCTCTCTACCTGAAGGGTCATTTGTTGCAGTTAAAAGAGATGTATCAATAGAATTTTGGGTTTAGTTTGAAGTGGAAGCTAGAAAGAGGCACATCTTTGTTCGAGGGACACTTAAGCAAAGGCAAATATCGTTTCCAGGCTTAAAACATCATTATGATCATACTGCTCCATCTATCATAGAAAGACAACTATAGACTGACCTTCGGAGAGTTGAAGGAAATCATCGACGACGGAAAAACTTAGAATCAGATATCACCCGTACAGAACTACCTCAAGATACTAGTATAGAATGGATTAGTCATCAGAGGAGAGGGTAAAATTGTATCTGATTCTTTTTCGCCTTAGTAGCAGTTGGTAGTCAACATGAACTACATGCCCAAATAGAAATCAAAGCCCAACCAGTCCATAATAATCCGTCCCTCGCCTTAACTCTCTAAATTCTTTAACCAAGTGAGCATTTAGTAGGGAAAAATCCTTAAAGACCGTGAGAAGTTGATTGACGCAGTGTTGGTGAAACTGCTAAAGCACTCGCACGCGACGGGCAACAACAGCATAACATTCACCTAGTTGTATTAAGGAATAACTACCCACTCTTTTTTGAGCAACTTCAATTTCCCACAAATTACAGTAAAGAAGCGATTGGAGGAGCTGATTAACAAGGAGTACTGCGTGAGAGACGAGGAAGATAGGAAGGTCTATCATTATATAGCGTGATGGTGTATAATAATGCAATCGATTAGCATAGTAGTAATAGCTTTTAGGAGTGATTTTTATAGTAAATCAGGTTAGTTTATAACTTACGTTTTTTCGTTTGCTTCTTCCATTTCTGACTACCATCAAGACCACTGGGCAAGCTGAGTTACATACTATAGACCTGATATCAACCATAAATTAATGTTTACTTTGATCATTGTGTGCTGCCATTAAGCCTGTATCAATATCTTCTCATAGCTTTTTGATTGCTGATTTGTCTAGATGTTTGAATATTGAAGATAGCCGTGAACATGTTATGACGAATATACAGCTGACGCATTCAAATATGGATAGTTTTGCTTAGATAAACTATTATCAAGCAAGTTTATATGCAGTTAGGCCATCTGTCTAATTGGCGTTATGAATACATGCATGCATGCTTGTGTTTCAAACTGAGAGTATAAACAGCTAGATAAGCAAATAAAGACTATAATGTACACTATGATCACAACGAGTCCACCCTAGTCTCATTGCTCTTCCTTCTCTACAGTTATCTGGCCCTCTTCCTTTGCCTCCTCATTCGCTCCTTTTCCTCTACTATTTCCTCAAGAGACGTCATCATGCGTCTATCTTGCTATCTGGGGCCTATTTCGCTTTGTGTGTCTTCGATTCCTTCGAAACTATCGCAGTTTCCCATATAAAACTGAATATTATATTATTTATACGCGTATAGCCAATACAAACTTATATACCCACCTCACTGAATATCCAAACTACAAAACACACTCTATTAACAAAAACATCAATAAATACATACGAAAGACCCAAATCGTACAAAAGTAGGCCTTTTGATGGTATACTTTATGATTAGCCTAGCTGACGTTATTTGAGTCATAACAGCATATACTACATATACATATTCAGGCTTAAAGATCAATATAATGCAAAAATCAACAGTCGCTGACTACGCTACTGCTCTCCTACGACTAGTCCTCCTCCTGAATTATCTGCTGCCTCCTCAGGGCGTACTTCTTCCGCCTCATCGACTACGCACTCACCTGCATACTCAAGTCCTAGTCACAACACAACCCGTCATCCACTGCCACCTACTACTGATATTCTCCATTGTTGATTGTCCTCTATTATCTGCTGTTATACATGAGTTTTTCTTATCTAGAGCTGCCCATATACCGTTCCTCCCTGCTGCTACCCATGTGCTTGTCCTACCGATGTTCTTCGTTAAAAGGGGAGGCTTGTTCGTTCTGAGATGCTTTGATATCTATTCTCCTGACCAGATACTTCTGGATATCTCTTTTGAACTAGTGCAGGTCGGGCAAATGGACTTAGAACATTTACAATTAGAGATAGTCAGTCCGAAGATAAGCCACCTTCTGCTAGTTGTCCATGGTTCGAAACCTAGAGTTGAACTTAAGCTACTTCTTTCGCACCTATAAATTATTACGGTAGTTTTAGAACTAGCCCTGGATGTCCTTCTTCCTCTGCTAAAAAAATGTGACATTATCCTGTATTTCGTTGTAAATGAGGTTGAGTATCTGTTGTATGTACTGTGCGTGTTTGCGCACCTACAGGTCGAGCAGCATAAGACAATACTTTTCGTGCATTTGTGAACGAATGCGCAGTTACTATGCCTACTGGTTGATGGGCGAGTGCGAGGAGGGCTAGGGGTGGTCGCAGAAGAGACCGTGCAGTTTGGGAGATACGCATTTTTAGGTGATTACTTTTTTCATGAAGCAGGCCAACTAACGACCCAGCTTCTTCTAGGGTTTATTCATCAGGCTATAACGGTATTATAAAGCACAAAATAGACACAAACTAGCATACATAAGACAAACTAGCATGCATAAGACTAAGTAGCATGCATAACACTTACATGTAGAATGATAGCAATAACAGTTGATCTTGACCAAGTAAGTTAGATTAAATTAGACTAGCCAATAGCAGATAAGCTTATATTTATACGATAAATAAGGTATAAAGGGACGATAATCATGGATAGAATATCGATTTGAACTCCTTGCACGATAGTTCCAGCATAGCGTTATAACTTTATAAATCTGTATTCATATACATCTACCAAAGTCTTGTCCGAAGCAAGTATATTCCCGCATGTCCATGTCCTTGTTGCTCCTACACACGCCCCTCACCTCGTAAAACAGTCCCTGCTTGAACTATTTGAGCTCGTTCTACTGCTCCACAAGCACTTCCACGTTCATTTTGGCTGAATGGGAGAGCAGTTACCTTATGGGTTGGTCTACAGGATGATGGAGTGACGCTTAGGGTTGTACTCAACTAGTTTTCCAACTACGGTAGCAGCCATTTGTGTGCGTAGATGGTGGGGCAGGTAGCGAGGGTAGAGCTCTATGTCCATTTGGCGGCAACTAGTATATATTACAATATTTACAACAATAACAGCATTAATAGAGAAATAAGATCAAATATCTAATATATAGTCTCAAAAGTTGATATTTGTATATGATGTTTAAACATTCTAACTATTGCTTTTTGACTAGTATAAACATTCTAACTATTGCTTTTTGACTAAATCATTATTTTTATTAAAAACAAGCCTTTTGACTACATATTTTGTTATTGAAGAGTCATTTAACATAATTTATTAAAATTGTGTATTTTTATAATAAAATGGAAAACAAGAGCGACTCACAGGCCATTCCCAACTTCCAACGCGACGTCATCATACCTCAGATATACGACTTATAGAACATAAAGCTGATTCAGAGTTGCAGCTACCCCTAGAGTCCCACCAATCCAGTCAAACAACTGCGCAAACAACAGATAGGCAAAGTCATATAGTCCATCATAAACAAGCCTAAACCCTAAATACGACCACCAAGTCCAACAGCCAAGCACAACAAGTACGGTAGTGGAGTAAGAGCTAGGCCTAAGACTGCAAAAGAACCATCTAATCGTTTTTAAATCAACCGATAATCAGTTTACCAGAGTTTGTTAGGACAGACCGTTTCATAGAAATAGGGTGAGTAGCTGTAGATTGCCTTGGATGAGCGACTAGGCTAGCTGATTCTGAGCATGTAGGACAACTACTCCTCCACCCACTAGAGAATAACCAGTGTGCTGTAGAAAGTCAAGTGTTTTCTCAACGACAAGTAGCTTAAACTACGCAAGGAAGAGGTCAGTCGATACATGAACGTGGCCAGTCAGGGCAGTACATCGAGGAAGTTCACTATAGGGCAAATCACGCCAGTCAAAGGCATGTTGCAGGAAATATAGTAAATGCAACGGAAGACTACTAAGATCAAAAAGAGGGCACAGTCAGCCGCACCCAAGAGGAGTTTTCAGAAAACTTAAGAGTTCTTCGTAAGACAGAATAGACAGAGAACTGCAGATAGGCCTCTAAGCACCCTTCATGCCAAACAAACAATAACTTTATAGAAAGACAAATCGAGATAGATAATAAGAAGTATAAACAGCTACTTCCAATAATAAGAAAGGGAAAAACAAATGTTCGAGCGCAAACTAGGCACCATGAAGGGCGAGTGGGGAGAAAAGAGCCAAATCAGGAAGACGTTCAGTAGAACTGACTTCAACAAGATCACGGCGAGCACTTTGGAGATACTGAGGGATAAGAGACTGAAGGATAAGGCCATGAAAAACATTGATAAACAAATTTTCGCAGATTGACTAGCATTAGTATCATTACAGATTAGCATATGGTTATGTTTTTGCTATTATTTGATTTAGATTCGTCTTTATTATAAATCTAAGTAAATGCAAGGCAAACTGTAGATATGGACAGTCCTACTAGCACTCTTGGTTCTTTGTGTTTGTGAGAACAATCAAGGAATAGTGTTCGTTTACCCCTAGTAAGTACATAAACCATGGTGCACATAAGATGCTGATTTTCTTTAGTTCAAGGCTGCGTAGGAGAGTCTGTTTGATGCTAGGGCTGCCTCCATGGGCTGGGTAACCATCTAAATGTACGCATCTACTCAATAAGGACCCACTTTGTCAAGGGAATCATATAGTTCATCAACGGCAAGAAAGAGTACCTTACCAACATCATCAACAATTCCATCTCCAACGGCATCCAGTTTATCGCTATCTTTGTAATGCAACTACTGCTACTATCAGCCATGACAGTCTACTGGTGCATGGGTATTTTTTCAAACAAAGCCTAAAGCGATGAAAGGAGAGGCATTTAGTTGCCAGCTAGGACCCAGATCGGAATGGCAGGCATGGTGGTCGGCCTGCTACTAGTAACCTCTTTCTGCATTTATGGTACTATGCTGTTTATTCAGGCATAGGTAGTTCGCACAAGATCACAAGGACAGTTGACTTCATCACTTGCCGACTAGCCATGCAAAACGTCGATTTTCTTCATTAGCAATCAAATGCCACTCTGGAGAAGGGAACAGTTGCCTTTGCGCAGTAGATAGTCAAATTCCAAGCATATGCCTAGAAAAGAGTGAAACAGCTCACACCTCTATACAATAGCAGTCAGCTCAAGTAGCTGGCAGTCAAGACTCGATAGCTGCTCAAAGCCATGTAGAGTTCTAGTAAGTACTCTTCTTTTTTGAACGATCTCAACTCAACTGCAATCAATATGGACCTGGCTGTGAGCATTTTGGGTGGATTGAATCAGCAAATAGTATATTACAATGACACCATATAGTACTTGCGTCAGGTGTTGCTGGCTATGAAATTTTTATTCGGCAACGTGGACAAGTTCGGAAGCAGATACATCGGATTCGACAATATTTCTGCGTTTTTGACAAATCTAACCACAAAATCGCTAATAGTATTCGTTATTGTGGGTCTGATAGCTGTTGTTGGGGTATTCTGGGTGACTGTTAGCGACAAACAGGAATTCTACTATATCAAGCACATCGGCCAGTACTTGATAGGGGTGTGCTGTTTGATGGCCATCTTAGTTGCCATAATAAACTCTGTTTTGATTCCTTTTTTGTTCGCTAACAACCAATACGTTCACTACTTCAGAGCATCTCCTGGCAACGTCAAAGGTACATCTGCTTGCATATAGGGGAGTTCGCTAATGCCCAGGGAATAAATGGTTACCTGGTCTAGATTATATCCCACTTCTTCTCCAACGCCTAGGGCAGTGTATGGCACTACTACGATTCCTCGCTGCTCAATAACCTGCTGATACTCCAACAAATCCTACCATCCCTCACAGTATAACATACAAAACTACTGTAGCTGTAGGCACAAGCCCAGAGCAGCTAGGTCGCCTAAAGCATTAGTCTGTTGATGACTGCTTAGTTGTAGAAACTAATCAAGACTGCCCTGTAGAGTGTAAATGGTATTATATACTAAATGCGTGATCCCAACGGGTTGATTGGCAAGTTGGATACTCGTGCACTTGGTAAGCAACAAGTGGAACCTGTAGTAGCTTAGGGAATGCTTAGATACGTCTTCAATCGTATGTACGATATGCGGGTGGTCTTCGGAGGGTGTGGAGTTGCTCTCATGCTGATGCTGGCATCCACTGCCCTGGTGAGGCAGATCCACAAGAGCTATGTGAAGCTGTAGGGTGTAAAGAATGCAGTGGAGTAAATGGTGTAGCCTTAACACCACTAATAGGATATTGTGTAGTCTTAGCACAACTAGGAGCATATGGTGTAGTCTTAGAACAACTACTAGGATTAGCATCAACAGTTATCGGAAAGTAGTGGCTGATATATATATCAAAGAAATCTTATTAAACATATGAATGTGAAAATGCAATATTACAGAATATCAATCGGATAGAATTCGATGCGCTATCATTTTCTATTAATGCAGACCGTTTTAAGCTATTTATTTTAACCATGCTTTGATATTATTGTTTTAGACAGGTTTCATCTAGTGAAGCTTTGCCAATAATTGCAGTATATATTGTTTGTGCTAGTGGGACTACTTGCTCCATGTTACCAGAGTGAGCTATATACTATCTATGTGTTTGTGGTTTAGCAAATCGACTCTGTTCTATGCTACTAGCATAATAAATTATGTGATTCGTGCAAGTTATTGCTTTATATTCTGATTGTTATTCAGCATGATTTCTAGTACTGTTTATATCAAATGTTATGTGCTTGTATTGTCTAGTGCTTACAGGAATGCCTGCCTATACTAACTATCTGCCGGAGTAGTTAGATCTATCACTAGATTCATCAAATATGCCATTTATTGCTTGTGTTCTGAATCTTGCTGAAACTAAAGCAAAAGGTGTTTCATTAGTTGTTGTTTATTGCTGAGTGAATCACGCTTCAATCTCTACAACTGCTACTCTGCTGTCTATGTAACATTTTTATTTTCAATAGCCATCTTATTGCTATTATTTTATATATTTTTGTGCTGTTATTCTATTCTACTGTACTTGGAGCTCAGCATACTCGGTTTCCTCTAGCTCACCGATTCCTCCTTCCTCACCTACTACTCCCTAGTATTATACACGTCCCTTATAAAACTGTATGCACCCATGGCGTCGACTGGCGGAAATCCCTGATTTCGAGTGTAAGGTGCCGCACCTACTCCCTGCTTGGCCAGTCCAGAGTTAGTGTAGTGCAACAATCGCTACAAAACTACTATCCACGTCCACTTCTCCCCCACTTCCCTCGCAGAAAAGTAAAACTAAGCCTACGACGTTCTCAGCTTGAAGGCGCATGGAGTCATTTCTTATTGGTTTTTTAGGTAGGTTTTGATGGATCGCAGAGTGCACAGTTAGATGACGTCGGTCATGTGTTGTGCAGTGGAGTCAGTGAAGGTGACCAGGTAGCTGTGGGTGAGCACTACCCACCTTTGTCGCCACTCACGCAGGTACTTGGATCGTTTGAGGAGAGTGCCCTCGTGGATGCGTTTGTTTTTGAGTTAATGCTAAATGGGCCTAAGGCTCATGCTGTCACCAACCACTATTATAATTGATATGATAGATGGACATTTATATCACTAGGATGGCCTCTGATAAGTGAGTAGATATTGATATGATAGATTGACATTTATATCGTTAGGATATCTTATGAGCTACATCAAACATCGTTAAAAGATAGAATAAAAAGAGTTAATATAAAATGTAGTTTATGGCATATAACTTGATTTAAACTAAACAAAGAAATAAATAACTTTATGTTTCATAACACTATCATTAGTAATCATAGGGCTAGTCTTCGTAAATAACATCCATTCTCTCCCATCCTTTTCTGCCTTTCTCCTTCATCTTTTCCTTCGTCTTTTCGTTCTATATCTACGCCTGCATAGTAATGGCCTCCTGCGCCTCTATCCTCTGTTCCCACAACTACTAGGTATCCCCGTACACTTCCAGCACGTTGTAGTATCTGTCATTATTTCGAATGTCCTTCATCTTGGCGTTGACTTTGAACACTGCCCTCTGCAAGTTGAGTCTAGCCAGCAAAGTCTATCTAAACGAGGAGTAGTCCTCCAGGTACATCTTCATGCCAGCTTATGGCTTACAGTCCAACAGCAACTGCGTTATCTATGAGTTGAGTTTGACTGGTAGCTATATTTCTTAATCGATAAGGAAACACTTGATGTTCCACATCACCTGCACCTATCGCTGACAAGTGCAACACAAAATGCGCTGATTGTCCACTTTGGGCTATGTATTCTATCTGCCCATAGGCGAAGTCTAACAGTGACTGCATTTGGCATAAAATATCTTGCGCAATGTCTCCATCTTGAAGTCAGGACTGCTGCTAAAGGGCAGTAGTTTAATCATGAGGTAGCCAAATGCGTAGAAATAAAGCACTTTCTAGGACGATGTCTGTGCCTGCACGATCATACTCTACAGTGAATATACTTTCTAATCCTGTTTTAGTTGTAGTTTTTTGAGTCGCGCTTCAAAGCAGTTTTAGTCCAACTACTATATATCTAAATCTTCATTCTGTTCTACTTTGGTATTATACTTGATCGATTGCAGCGTAGCCTGGCCCTTGTATATTTTGACCTTCATGGGGCCAAACATGTAAGTATTGCCTATCTACACACTATCAGTCACATCTTTCCACAACAGTATTTCTATACTATTGCCGTTGCGGTCTTTGGCAGTAAAAGATCTTCCTATTTCATTCCTAAGCATGCTCATCTTGTATACCTTGGCCACCACGAAACATCTAGCCTCGTATATGCCGTCCACTGTGTACTCATTAGGGTCGAACTCCACCATAGGCTTCTAGTTCTTCTAGGGCTTAGGCTTGATCTATGTATAGCTTTGAAACTGTGATCTTTTCAAGTAATCATCTTCAGGCTGCCTAAACTAAAACTTGCCCATAGACTTTATTTAAGGCCCTTTATAAGTGACACTGAAAGGATCACTGTCCTATGATTTGCTAGTCTGCTTGCTGAAATTCAAGTTCTAAGGGTTGTCGGCTGGTTTTTCCTACTTTGATGTTTGCTTGCTGGGAATGTACTATTTGCTGCTCTTGTCGTGGGCATTTATGTACCCAGGTCTGCCCTCAAGATTGGTCAGTTTGACTATATTGGACTTTTCAACGATTTTAAGCTAGAGTTGATTGGATTTGTTATGGCTTTGAAGGGTTGGGTCTTCAAAACGGTACCAGCTACCTTCCTGGATCATATCCTTGTACTTGTCCACCATTTATTTAAAGAAAACTACTTGTATTGTGCTGCCATACTAGTCTTCGATTTAAATATTCATGAAGGAATTAATCTTGTTGGGTTTGCTCAGTACTTTGGCCCTTATAGTGGCTGCTAATCTGCCCATCTTCATCTCCTTCACTTTCGATATAGAAACGATATCAAAGTCACCCAAATTAAATACTTTTTTGCTCACTTCAAACATCTAACTAACCACACAACTACCTTCTTGCTCAGGTACTAAGCGTAGCTAATCGGATCGCCTATCTGCTTGACGATCCTAATGTTGAATAGTTAAAAATTGGCTAGCCTGAAGCAAGGTGGGGAGTGCTCGATGCGCACGTCTTCGAGCTGGAACTTGATGACTGAGAATAGTTTGAAGGCAGGACCCTAGGCCAGTCGTATTTTGGCCTGACCTTGTAGGTATCCCTTGAGGTAGGTGTAGCCATCGCTGAGAGTGAGACTGCATAGTGAGGTGGCTACCTGGTGTCTTAGTATTTGGACTGGTCGACGTCGATGACTTGTAGGAAGAACTGCTGACCTTCGAAGTTCTCGTTGAAAAGGGAGTGGATGCCTTAGAGAGTGAGGGAGTCGTGGGAATTGCCGTTTATCATGTATTGAAATATATTATGTTACCCGCCAATCACAAATCAAATATATACTAGCATCTACCTTGAAGCTCATCCATTAAAATCATCAATAAGAGAACTCTTTGCGATAACAAAACAGATTTATAAGCAAAAAAGTATAACAGGTAAACATAATACAACTCGAACATACGTTCAACTTTAAATACTTTAATTTACTAAAATTTGTATTATTTGATCATCTTTTTATATTATTAGGCTTTTGTTTTTGTGTATTTGTATAATATTAAGTGAGGTTATATGAGTGAGTTGGATAAAGCCATAGCATCTTCAAACTGGCTCAGCCACATTGCTGCCAAGTTCGGAGACCGACCTCCACAGCATTACTTGCCACTGCGCCAAGACCTGCCCTGTGACGTGTAGCACTACCAAGGCAAGTACAGTCAACAGCCGGACTTCTTATACTTCAAGAACATGCTGAAGATGTAAAACTACGCT
>Ga0169931_10012563_pt1 | contig 11718 bp, 11 predicted proteins | sample Kivu_15m_20L_FD_129675 | JGI IMG/M metagenome (GOLD analysis project Ga0169931, IMG submission 129675) | Freshwater microbial communities from Lake Kivu, Western Province, Rwanda to study Microbial Dark Matter (Phase II) - Kivu_15m_20L... | ecosystem: Environmental > Aquatic > Freshwater > Lake... | reverse complement strand
CTGACCGGTCCGATCTACGAGATCGGCGTGCAGCATTTCAATCTCCACCGGTTCGGAAAGTCCGGAGCGGAAATGGGACTCGCGCTGCTTCAGGCGCTTGATGGTCGGCCCGTCAAGCGATTTCTGGAACTGGGTTGCGGTCCGGGCTACAAGATGTATCCGGTACTCGATGCCCATCCCGAAGCCGATGCGCACGGCATCGATCTTTCTGCTGCCCTGTTGCGCTATGCGTATCGCCGTGCCATCGATCACCAGCGCACGGTCCGCTATGCCCAGATGAATGCCGAGACTCTCTCGTTTGATGATCAGAGCTTCGATCTGGTCTACAACATGATTCTGCTGCACGAGGTCCCTGTCTCGGCCACCCGGAGGATCTTGCGGGAGGCACTCAGGGTGCTTGAACCAGGCGGTGTCTATTGCGATCTTGATCTGCCCGCCTACCGCGATCTCGATCCCTTCACCGCGTTCATGATGGATTGGGACAATGACCATAATGGTGAGCCATTCTGGCGCGCCTATCACGAACTCGACATGCGGCAGGAGTTGCTCGATGCAGGATTCGATCGGGTCGAATTCCGCAGCGTGACGAGCGAGGCGCTGCGCAAGCGGGGCAACTACCAGGGCAAGTGGTCCTACCGGGTGGTGATGGGGTTCAAGGCATGAGTAGCCCTGACTTCATTGCCGATCTCTCGAAGACCGAGTTGCTGCGTCTGATCGTGGCCTTGTCGGCCGAGGTTCATGCGCTGTCAGACCGGATGAGAGGATTGGAGGGAGTCTTGACCGAGCGCGGTATTGCGCTCGATGTGCTGGATGCGCCGACGGATCCAGCGGCCTTTGATCCCGTGAGAAAAGCCGCGCGCGACGACTTCGTGCAGCGGGTCTTCGGGTCGCTGACGCGACTCGGATGAGCACATCAAAAGGGGAGGGGAGATGGAACGTCGATCGTTTTTGGGAAGCTCGGCTGCGGCGGGTGCCGCGCTGGCCGCACCGCGGCTCGTTTCGGCGCAGGCATCGCGCGTACTTCGATTTGTACCGCAGTCCGATATCGTCGGGCTTGATCCGGTCTGGACGCCGACCTATCCGACCCGGGATCACTCGCTTCTGGTGTTCGATCAGTTGTACGGTCAGGATGCTCAATTCCGGGTGCAGCCTCAGATGGTCGAAGGCCACCGGATCGAGGACGACGGCAAGAGGTGGACCCTGAGCTTGCGGACGGGCTTGCGTTTTCACGACAACACGCCTGTTCTCGCCCGCGACTGCGTCGCGAGCATTCAGCGCTGGGCCAAGCGCGATCCGGCCGGTGCGTCGTTGATGGAGCGCACCGCCGAGCTGACTGCGGCCAATGATCGCGACATCGTCTTTCGCCTGCATCGCCCGTTTCCGTTGCTGCCCGAAGTTCTCGGCAAGCTGTATCCGCGGCTGTGCGTAATGATGCCCGAGCGTTTGGCCAACACCGATCCGGCCAAGCAGGTGACCGAGATGGTGGGAAGCGGCCCGTACCGCTTTCGTGCCGATGAGCGAGTCGCCGGTTCACGCCTCGCCTATGAACGTTTTGCAGCTTATCAGCCCAGGGCGCAGGGCGCGACCAGCGGCACGGCCGGACCCAAGGTCGCGCATTTTGATCGTGTTGAGTGGCAGATCATCCCTGACCCTTCGACGGCCATGTCTGCGCTGCAGAGTGGCGAGATCGACTGGTGGCTGATGCCGGACCCCGACCTGCTTGCGCCGATGCGCCGAAATCGCAAGCTGACGATCAGTCAGATCGATCCGACGGGTCAGGTCGGGACGCTGCGCTTCAACCATCTCACAGCGCCGTTCAACAACCCAGCCATACGTCGCGCATTCATGCGTTGCGTGGTCCAGGCTGATTTCATGACGGCCGTTGTCGGGCCGGATCCGACGCGGTGGAAAGACGGCCTTGGGTTTTTCATGCCCGATTCGCCATCGGCCAGCAAGGCCGGGATGGAGGCGCTGGCCAATCTGCCGCGGGATGCGGCGGCCGCCCGACGCGAGCTCGAGGCGGCGGGTTATCGCGGCGAGAAAGTGGTCCTGCTGATGCCGACCGACATCGCCAATCTGCGAGCCCTGGGAGCGATGTGTGGCGACCTGATGAAGCGGATCGGCATGAATGTCGATATCCAGTCCATGGGTTGGAACACTCTGGTTCAGCGGCGGTTCAAGCAGGATCCTGTCGAAAATGGCGGCTGGAGCGTTTTTTGCACCTTCTGGAACGGTCTGGATCAATTTTCGCCGGCAGGTCATGCGTTTCTGCGAGGCAATGGGCAACCGACCGGGCCCGGCTGGCCGACCAGCGAGCGTATCGAGACCCTGCGCAATCAATGGCTGGACGCCTCCGATGAATCGACGCAGCGCAAGCTTGCCGAGGCCTTGCAAGTTGCCGCCTATCAGGATGTTCCTTATGTGCCGCTGGGCCAGATGTTCCATTACACGGCCTACAGCAGCCAGCTCACCGGCATGCCCGGGATCGTGCCGGCGTTCTGGGGGGTCAGGCGCAGCTGATCTTCTCAACGGTACAGGTGGCAGGCGGTCCAGTGACCCGGTCTGTGCTCGGTCAGGGCGGGGATTGTCGTTTTGCATTCGGCCCTGACATGGGGGCAGCGGGTGTGGAAGTGACAGCCCGGGGGCGGCTCGATCGGGCTCGGGATCTCGCCCGTCACGGTGATGCGATTGCGTCTTCGTCCTGCGGCGGGGATGGGGATGGCAGCCAGCAAGGCTTGGGTATAGGGATGCATCGGATCGGCAAACAATGATCGTCGGTCAGCGATTTCGACGATGCGGCCCAGATACATCACGGCGACACGATGCGTCAGATGCTCGACGATGGCCATGTCGTGGCTGATGAACAGCAGGGTAAGCCCGCGCTCGCGCTGAAGGTCGCTGAGCAGGTTGACCACCTGTGCCTTCACAGAAACGTCGAGCGCCGACACCGGCTCGTCACAGACGATCAAGACGGGCTCGGTTGCGAGCGCGCGCGCGATGCCGATGCGCTGGCGCTGGCCGCCGGAAAATTCGTGGGGATACCGGTCGATCGCGCCTTCGGGCAGTCGTACCGTATCGAGCAATGCCTTCACCCGTGAGACCATCTCCCTTTCGCCACGTACGAGTTGGAAATTTCGCAGCGGCTCGGCGATGATGTCGCGGATCCGCATGCGCGGATTGAGCGACGAGAATGGGTCCTGAAATACGATCTGGGCGCGTCTTCGATGAGGTCTCATCGCCTCGGCGTCAAGTCTGTGGATCGCCTGGCCTTCGAGATGAATTTCGCCACTCGTGGGCTCGAGCAGCCTCAAGATGAGGCGACCGACCGTGGACTTTCCGCAACCACTCTCTCCGACCAGCGACAAGGTCTCGGCGTGCCCAATCGAAAAGCTCACGTCGTCGACCGCATGCACGTGACGCTTGATCATGGAAAAGAGCGAGCGCTTGACCGGGAAATATTTCCGCAGATTGCGGACCTCTAGGACCGGTTGCGTCGCAGTTTTCATTGGGCGGACCCGAAAGGATGATGACAGGCGACAAGATGGCCCGTGTTGACCGGCTTCATTATTGGCGAGTCCTCACGGCAACGCTGGGTCGCGGCTGAACAACGCGGTGCGAAGGCGCAGCCTGGCAATGGGCGTGACAGTGACGGGACGATCCCGGGTATCTCGTGGAGTCTGTCGGGCGGATTCGTCTGTAGAGATGCTCCCAGCCGCGGCAAAGCCCGCAATAAACCCCGCGTGTAGTGATGGGCGGCCGAATCGAAGATCGCCTCGATCGTTGCGGTCTCAACGATCCTCCCGGCGTACATCACGATCACCCGCTCGGCCATATCGGCGACCACCCCGAGATCGTGCGTGATCAGCAGGATCGCGGTGCCGGTTGCATCCCGCAAATCTCTCATCAACTCCAGAATCTGCGCCTGCATCGTCACGTCCAGGGCCGTGGTCGGTTCGTCGGCCACGAGCAACTGTGGGCTGCATGCCAGCGCCATCGCGATCATCACACGTTGTCGCATGCCCCCGGATAGCTGATGTGGATACTCTGAGGCGCGCCGACGGGCTTCAGGAATCTGGACTTTTGCCAGCATTTCGATCGCGTGCTCGGAAGCGGCGCGACGGTCGAGTCCTTGATGCCGCCTCAGGGTTTCAGCGATCTGGCGGCCTATGGTCAGGACGGGATTGAGGCTGGTCATGGGCTCCTGAAAGATCATCGAGATCGAGTTTCCGCGAATGGCCTGCATCTCGGCTTCGGAGAGATCGAGCAGTTCCCGGCCCCTCAATCGAATCGAGCCGGTCATCCTCGCGGGTGGGACAGGCAAGAGGCGCAGGATGGACATTGCTGTCACCGATTTGCCGCAACCGCTTTCGCCAACGATCGCCACAGTCTCGCCCTCGGCAATCGAGAAGGAAATATCCTCGACCGCTCGAACCTCGGTGTCATCGCTGACGAATCGGGTACTCAAATGCTCGATGGCCAGCATCGGGACGGAATCACTCATGGCCTTTTCGCCGCCCGTGGATCTAGCATGTCCCGAAGCGCATCGCCGATCAGATTGACGGACAGCACCGTGACCGACAGGAATACAGCGGCGTAGAACACGATGTAAGGTGAAACCTGCCAGAGGGCTCGCCCCTCCGCGATGATGTTGCCCCACGACGGAATGGTCGCTGGCGTGCCCGCACCGATGAAGGAGAGGATGGATTCGGTGATGATCGCGGCAGCGCAGATGTAGGTGGCCTGCACGATCAGTGGGGCCAGCGAGTTGGGCAGGATATGCCGCCCGATCACCAGCATGGGTCGGGTGCCGGAAGCAATCGCGGCTTCGACGAAGGCTTGCTCGCGCAGGGATAGGACAACGGATCGTACGATGCGCGCAACACGCGGGATCTCTGCAATCGTGATTGCAAGGATCACGTTCTGTACCGAGCCACGAGTCAGCGCCGTGAGCGAGATGGCGAGCAGAATCGACGGGATGGACATGATTCCGTCCATGATGCGCATCAGCACCGCGTCGACCTTGCGAAAATAGCCGCACAGCAACCCGATCGCAAGTCCACAAATCGAGGCAATCACAGCGACGCTGACGCCCACGGTCAGCGATACGCGGGTCCCGTATATGACGCGCGACCAGAGATCGCGACCCAGCATATCTGTGCCGAACCAGGCTTGCGCCGAGGGAGGTTGCAGGCGTTTTGCCGGGGCGAGCGACTCGGGGTCCACGGTCCCCAGCCAAGGCGCGAAGAGCGCAATGCAGACAATCACGGTGAGCAGTGAGAGGCCGATGGCCAGCGTGGGGTAGCGCTTGAGTCGTCTGAGAGCCCGCCACGAGAGGCGAGTCGCGGTGGCATCCGAAGTCGCGGATGTTGCGGTTGCGTTCAATACCGAATCCTTGGGTCAAAGACCGTGTAGAGGAGGTCGACCAGCAGATTGACCAGAACGTAACTGAAGGAAAAGAGTAGTACCGTCCCCTGTATGACCGGATAGTCGCGCTTCAGGATGGCGTCGACCACCAGTCGTCCCAGGCCAGGGATGGCGAATACGCTTTCGGTCACTACGGCTCCGCCAATCAGCAGGGCCACACCGAGCCCGACCACGGTCGCGATCGGCACGGCGGCATTTTTCAGGGCATGGACGAACAGGATCGGCGGCATCGCCAGACCCTTGGAGCGCGCGGTCCGGATGTAGTCCTGCGACAGGACCTCCAGCATCGTTGCGCGGGTCATGCGAGCAAGAAGCGCAATGTAGACCGATCCGAGTGCGAGGGCTGGCAGGATCAGGCTCTCCAGAAAGGGCCTGAAGCCCTTGGCCAGTGGCGAGTAGCCCTGCACGGGCAACCAATCGAGTTCGACAGCAAATACAAAAGCGAGCAGGTAGGACGTGACAAAGACAGGCACCGAGAAACCCAGGACGGCGAAGAGCATCACGCTTCGGTCTATCCAGGTGCCGGCCTTCCAGGCCGCGAGAATCCCCAGCGGAATGGCAACCGATACCGAAATCACCAGCGTGAGCAGCATCAGGCTCAGGGTTGGTTCGATGCGCTGCGCAATCATGTGGCTGACCGGCAGGCTGGTGAAGATCGAGGTGCCCAGGTCCCCTCGGGCAATCTGCAGCAACCAGTCGCCGAAGCGGATCAGGAAGGGGCGATCCAGGCCCAGTAATGCGCGGATACGTGCCACATCATCTGGACTGGCCTGATCTCCCGCAATCACGATCGCTGGATCACCCGGCGAGAGGTAGAGCAGCGAAAACACGAACAAGGCAACCACCAGCATCACCGGTATCGTCGCGAGCACGCGTTGGATCACGTAACGTAGCATTGGGTGATTGCTCAGCGAGCCTGGGATTTCTGTGAGCGCTCCATGGGTGCCCTGGGCTGTGGAAGATCAACCCCAGCAGTGTAGGCAGTTGCCGTGCACTGGGCAATCGGGTCGTGCGCGCAGCGCGCGCGCAGGGCATGCGGCCGCGGCAAGGCGATCAGTTCACGCAGCGCGGTCGGGTGCTGTCCGCAGGCCCATCGCTTGAGGCACAAATTGCTTCAGCAGGGGGCGAGGGTGTCTCCGCAAATGGATTGACGGCTGTCACGCCAGTCCAGGAGAAACCGTCTTGAAGGTCCTCCGACAACAGCACTCGGCACCGGCGCTCTGCCGCTACAGCCCGTTGTTCGGATCCCAGAAAACGGTCGAGCGCGGCAGTCGCGGCTATCCGCCCGCTTGAAGCGCCCGATGCAGCACGTCCACGCCGAGCATGAAGTCGGCGAGTGCCATCGCCTCGTGCGGATTGTGCGAGCCGTGGTCGTTGCGGATGAACACCATGCCGCAGGGCACGCCGGCATTGGCGAAAACGGCGGCGTCGTGGCCGGCACCGCTGGCGATGGTCTCGATCTCCAGTCCAGCGCTTCGTCCGGCGGCAGTGAGGCGATCGATCCACGCCGCATCCATTTCGGCGGGCTCGGCGTAGAGGCGGCGGTCGAACTGGAACTCGACCCCGCGCTCGGCGGCGATGTCCTCGCACTCCCCACGCATCAGCTTGTAGAACTGCTCCAGTGTCTCGCGGCTCTGGCTGCGCACCTCGAAGCTGAAGCCAACTTCGCCGGGGATCACCGAGATGGCGTGACTTTCCGGGTTGGTCGAGACCATCCCGCAGGTCATGACCAAGTCCATACCCATCTGCTGCAGCACCCGCCAGTGCTCGTCCAGACGCGAGAGCAGCTCCGCCACGGCGAGCACGGCATCCTTGCGCAGCCAACGTGGCACCGCTCCCGAATGGCCCGCCTCGCCCTTGGCGAGCACGCGCGCATGCCGGATGTTGCCGCGGATGCCGGTGACGACTGCCACTGGCCAACCGCGCGCGACCATCGCCGGGCCCTGCTCGATGTGCAATTCGAGGTAGGCGGCGATTCCGGTCACGTCCATCAGGGCCTCCCCGCGCGCGATTCGGTCGACTGGCATGCCCAGCGCCTCGAACGCGCCGCGCAGGGTCGTGCCTGTCCTGCGGTGCTTCAGATCCAGATCGTCCTGGCTGAGCTTGCCAAGCAGGCCCAGCGAGCCCATGTAGGCTTTGCCGAACCACGCACTCTCCTCGCCGCGCAGTGCGAGCACGCGCACGGGCTGAGGCGGTGCCGTGCCGGTCTCGCGGTAGTGGGCGAGCACCAGAAGGCCTGCGACCACTCCGGCAAGGCCGTCGAAATTGCCACCCTGCGGCACTGAGTCGAGGTGCGAACCAATCAGGATCGGCTTGCCGGGCAATTCGTCGGCCAGGCGCAGGATGAGGTTCTGCCCGGCATCGCGTTCGGCAACCAGGCCGGCCTCGCGTGCGTGGCGCTCGATGATCGCCATGGCGAGCTCCTCACCCTCGCCGTAGCTCGCGCGGGTGATCCCGACGCCGTCGAACGTGGCGGCGTGCACCGCGTCAAAGAGCCGCTGTGCGACGCCTGAGAGACGTTCCAGGTCGAGCGCCGGCACCGCGCTCATCTTGCGCCACCGTGCGCGCGGGGGAATGCTCCCGCGCCCCCATGCGCGATCGACCACGCGATCGGGTCGGCGAGAAAGGTCTTGATCTCTTTTGCGCGCTCGGGTTCAAAATAGTTGACCGACTTGGTGACGGCGAAGATGTCCTGCCACGTCGCCAGTGCGTGCAGCGTAATGCCGCTGTCGGCGTATGCCCGGCGGCTCTGCGGATAGATGTCGTAATTGAAGAGGACGAACACGTGCTCGACGCTCGCACCCGCTTCGCGCAAGGCACGGGCCGCCCCGATCTTCGATAGTCCGTCAGTGGTGAGGTCATCGACCAGCAGACAGCGCGCATCCGGGGGGAGCTCGCCCTCGATCTGCGCGTTCACGCCCCAGCCGATTGACTTCTTGCGCACGTAGACCATCGGCAGGTCGAGCCGATCGGCGATCCACGCGGCAAACGGAATGCCCGAGGTCTCCGTGCCCGCCACCACGTTGACTCGATCGATCAGGCGCTCGCGCAGGAGCGCCGCAGCATGGTCCATCAGTTGTCGCCGCAGGTCGGGGCGCGACATGAGGCGATGGCAGTCGACGTAGACGGGGCTCGCCCAGCCGGTGGTGTAGACGAAGGGCCGTCCCTCGTAGACCAGCACGGCGCGAATCGCGAGCAAGGCCTGCGCGGTGTCTGCCGCGACGGTCGTGGCATCGACGTGCGAGGGGGATGGGCTCATGGTTGAATGCTCCTACGGTGCCGAGGCGGGTATGGTAAGACTGGCGCAAAGCGGTTTCGTGATAACCATGCTACCTCGCCGCGTCCGAGCGGCGCAGCCTCAAGGAGATTCCCATGCGTGATTTCGTCGGCTACGGCCCCGAGGCGCCCAATCCCTGCTGGCCGGGCGGCGCGCGCCTGGCGCTGCAGTTTGCCCTGAACTACGAGGAAGGTGCCGAGCGCAGTGTGCTCGACGGCGATCTGCGGGATGAACTCGGGCTCGCCGAAGTGCCCGGAGGCCGGCTGCCGGCGGGGGAGCGCGATCTCGCCTACGAGTCGATGTACGAGTTCGGCAGCAGGGTTGGAGTCTGGCGGATCCTGCGCCTATTTGCCGAGCGGCAGCTGCCGCTCACGCTCTTTGCGGCGGCCCGTGCACTTGAGCGCAATCCACAGGTTGCGCTTGCGGCGACGCGCGCCGGCCATGACATCTGCTGCCATGGCTGGCTCTGGATCGAGCCTTTCAGGCTGACCGAGGATGAGGAGCGCGAGCAGATCGTCCGGGCTGTGGCCTCGATCCAGGCACTGACTGGCGAGCGGCCCCAGGGATGGTACTGCCGTTACGGCCCCAGCGACCGTACCCGCAGGCTACTGGTCGAGGAAGGCGGTTTTCTCTACGACTCCGACGCCTACAACGACGAGTTGCCCTACTGGGTGCAGTGGGGTGGACGGTCGCATCTGGTGGTGCCCTACACCATGGACGCCAACGACGGGAAGTACGCGGCACCGGCAGGTTTCGTGAGTGGCGATGACTTTTTCACCTACCTTAAGGACAGTTTTGACCAGCTGTACCTGGAGGGCGCGGACAGTGCGCGCATGATGTCGGTGGGCCTGCACGCGCGCATCTCGGGGCGGCCGGGTCGGGCGCGCGCGCTGGCGCGCTTCCTCGACTATGTGGCAGGGCATCCCGATGTCTGGATCTGCCGCCGCATCGACATCGCCCGTCACTGGATCGCTCAGCATCCAACGCCTGCGGCAGAGGATTGACACCCTCGATCCAGCCCCCTAACCTCGCATCGCCATCAAGGAGTGCCCCACCATGCGTACGTCCAAAGCCCCTGATCTCCATCGCCGCCTCTGGCTTGCCGCATCGGCGAGCAGCCTCGTTGCTCCAGCGATTGCTTTCGCGCAGGATCGCTACCCCTCGCGCGCGATCCGTATCGTGGTCGGGTTCGCGCCGGGCGGACCGACCGACATTCAGGCCCGTCGGCTGGCGGCCCGGCTCTCGCCCATCCTCGGACAGAACGTTGTGGTGGACAACAAGCCGGGTGCGGCGACCACCATCGCGGTGGCCGAAGTCGCCCGTGCGCCCGCTGACGGCTACACGCTCTACTTCGGCGGATCAGGTGCCTACGCGACCACGCCGGTGACCTTGCCGAGTCTGCCGTATGACCCCTTGCGTGATCTGGCCCCGGTCGCATTGACAGGCGAGGAGCAAATCGCGATCGCGGTCCATCCGTCCGTGCCAGCCACGACGCTGGGAGAGCTGGTCGTACTCGTGCGCGCCAATCCTGACAAGTACTCGTTTGCCAGTTCGGGCGCCGGCAACATCACGCATCTGACCGGCGAGTTGCTCAAGCATCGCGCCGGTAAACTGGCGCTTACGCACGTTGCCTACAAGGGCGCGGCCCCTGCAGTCAACGATGTACTCGCGGGTCATGTGGCGGTTGTGATCGGCGGCCTGGGCAGTGTTTATCCTCACCACAAGGCTGGCAAGCTGCGTGTGCTCGCGATCACCTCCGAGAGCCGTGCGTCTTACGCACCGGAGATTCCGACCTCAGCCGAGTCCGGCATGAAGGGCCTGATCTCGGGCAGCACGCTCGCACTGCTCGCGCCCGGCGCAACGCCGTCGGCGATCATCGATGCGCTCGCACAGGCCGTCTCCCGGGTGATGGCTGATCCGGCGCATCTGCAGGAGATGCGTCAGGCCTCGATCGAACCGGTCATCGGTTCGACGCCAGCCAGCACACGGGCGCTGCTCGTGCGCGAGATCGGGATGTGGGCCGAGCTCGTTCGCTCGACGGGCCTCAAGCTGGGATAAACGTGGGCTGACCGGTCAGCGTTGCGGCACGGCAGGCTGCTGCTGGCGCCACGCGTTCACGATCTGCTCACCGGTCGCGCACCACACGCCAGGCTGGCGCAGGATGTACGCCAGCGCGCGTTCGAAGGGGTCGATCCGGTGGGGCTGACCGGTGATGAATGGATGCACGGCGATGTTCATCACCCGTCCGCCCTCCGCGTAGAGTGTCTCGAACTCGTCGATCATCTTGTTCGCAAAGGCCTCGCCTTCCATGCCGCGTCGCCAGCATATGCTGTCGTTGATCTCCATGCTGTAAGGCAGCGAGATCAGCTCGCCGCGGCGCACGCGGACTGGCGTGGGCTGATCATCGTGGTAGAGGTCGCACAGATAGCCAATGCCGGCCTCGGCGACCAGGTCGGGTGTGCGTCTCGTGTTCGATGCGGCGGGTGAAAACCAGCCCGGGAGCCCGCGACCCGTGTGCCGGCGATGAATCTCCTGGCACACTTCGATCGCGGCCCGTTCCTCATCCTCGGAAAAGTTCCAGTGGTAGCGGCTGTTGTAGAGACCATGTGACATGAACTCCCAGCCGCGTTCGAGCATCGCCTGTGCGATCGGGGGGTACATGTCGAGCACCGCCATCGACAGTGATACCGTGCAGCGCACCGCCAGCCGGTCGAAGACCTCCAGCAGCCGCCAGAAGCCCGCCCGGTTGCCATAGTCGCGCAGCCCGTAGCCGAGGATGTCCGGGTGCGGAACGCGCGGCCAGGGGTCGCGAACCCGCACCTGCGCCGGCAGGTACTCGTAATGCTCGACATTGGGCGCCACCCAGAGTGCCAGCCGCGCCCCGCCTGGCCACTGCACCGGGGCCCGGTCCGGCATCGCGCTGTAGTCGAGCCGTTCGGCCATCGCGATCGGCGCTGTGTTCGGGTTCATGGCCGTGCTCCGTTTCGCTCCGATCCGCCCGCCTGCCCGGCACGCTG
>Ga0169931_10012562_pt1 | contig 11719 bp, 8 predicted proteins | sample Kivu_15m_20L_FD_129675 | JGI IMG/M metagenome (GOLD analysis project Ga0169931, IMG submission 129675) | Freshwater microbial communities from Lake Kivu, Western Province, Rwanda to study Microbial Dark Matter (Phase II) - Kivu_15m_20L... | ecosystem: Environmental > Aquatic > Freshwater > Lake ... | reverse complement strand
GATGCTTCGCCCCAATTACTTGAGATTCGCCATCGAATAAAATCGTTAAGAAATCAGATTAATCGAAATTTTGATCGAGAATTACGGAAGTTATTGAAAGATCAGATTTTAGGCGATGTAACCGAAGGATTTATCAATGAGCGAAGGGTTCTTTCCGTTCAATCTTCCTACAAGCGCAAAGTTCCGGGAAATGTCCATGGATCCAGCAAAACAGGAAGTCTTACGTATGTAGAACCGCAAGCGAATGTCCCATTAAATAATGAAATGGAATTTCTATTGGATGACGAACGCAAGGAAATTCAACGAATTTTGAGGCAGTTGACAAGTGAAATTTCAATCTACTACAAACTGATTAAATCTTATCAGCAGTGTTTAGTTGACTTTGATTTCCTAAATGCAAAATGTCGTTTGGCTTTAGATATGAATGCTGTTCTACCATTAATTAATCGAAAAACTGAATTTGATTATTTGGAAGCATTTCACCCTATTTTAAGGAATTCAAATTCATTGGTTAAAAAAGAGACAAAATCTCAATCCATCAGAATGAATGCTACTCAGAGAATGGTAGTAATTTCTGGTCCAAATGCCGGTGGAAAAAGTATAACCTTGAAAACAGTTGGTTTACTTCAACTCATGCTCCAATCCGGTTTGTTGCTACCTGTTAATGAAACTAGTAAAGCATGTTTTTTTCAACAGATATATTCAGACATTGGAGATAATCAATCCATTGAAAATGAACTGTCTACATATTCGTATCGCTTGCAGCGTATGAACCAATTTTTGAAGGTATCAAACCATCGGACACTTTTACTTTTGGATGAATTTGGTACAGGTTCAGACCCTGAATTAGGCGGGGCTTTAGCAGAAGTTTTCTTTGAAGAATTGTATAAAAAATCTGCTTTTGCAGTAATAACGACACATTACAGTAATATAAAATTAAAAGCAAATGCCCTGAAAAATGCAGTAAATGGATGTATGCTTTTTAATACTTCAACCCTCAAACCAAAATATGAATTTGCTTTGGGTCAACCAGGTAGTTCCTTTACCTTTGAAGTAGCAAAAATGAATGGGATTAATCCAGATTTAATCTCATCAGCAAAGGGATTATTGGATGAAAAAAAGGTGATGTTAGATTGTCTTTTAAATGAGTTACAAAGTAATAAAAATGAACTAGATAGGCTAATTCAAGAAAATAAAGAATCTCAGGTAAAGGCTCACGAAGCTAGAAATCTTTTTATACAGAAAAAGGAACATTATGAAAATCGGATAAAATCTCAACAATCCCTGATAGAACAGAATAACAAGCTTTTATCTGTGGGTAAAAAAATGATGTATTTTATTGAGAAATTTAATCTGAAATATCAGAAAAAAGATGCCAATATGGTGCTTTGGGAGGAGGTTAAAAACTTTATGAAATTGGAAAAGCTGAAAACCCAAGTAAAGATTCAAAAGAAAAAATCAGAATACACAACAGTAAATGTCAATAAGCCAAACCAAATAAAACAGGATTCTTTTAATCAACAGATGATAACGTTGGGTTCTTCCGTTCAGGTAATTGGAACTAACCAAATTGGAATTGTACAAAATATTACAGGTAAGTACGTCGAGGTTATTTTTGGAAACAGTCTTTTAAAAGTGCAGCTTCAAAAACTACGGTTTTTAAAATAGAAAATATTGGGTTAAAAGAATGCGTTTCTATCGGATAATATTTCAATAGTTCCAAGATTAAAATCAACCCCGAAAACTTTAGGAATTGTTCTCGAACAATGCCTTGACCAAAGACCTAATGAATTTGATCCAGTATTTAATAGTGCCAACCAATCACCTTCTTTTGGTGAACTCAGTAGTTGCTCTTTTATTAAATAATCGCCTGCAAAACAAAGTGGCCCTGCAATATCATACTTTTGTTTTTCTTCGTTTTTTTCTTCGCCTTGATCAGTAAATGTTTTGAAGGAAATTCCTCGTGGTTTGCTGTAGGCATCACGCATTAAATAATCGGCACCTAAATGAATAAAAACTACATTTTTATATCCTCTTTTAAGTGCGTATTCAATTTGAGAAAATGCATAGCCTGTGTAGAAATAACACCATTGACCGAATTCTGTTATTAATTGATATTTTTTTAAATTCGGAAGTAATTCATTCATTTTAAATGCATATTCTTGCATTCTCGAAGCGGAATTTGTTTCTAATTTTTCAGGTGGTAATCCTCCTCCAATATCTAAAAATTGGATTCGACGAGTAATTCCAAATTGGGAAAGTAATTCATTTGCTTCATCCGCTAATTCTACTAGTTTTTGAATAGCGGAAATAGATGAATCCAAATTGGTCATATGGCTACCCGCATGCACATGCAATTGAGTAACAGGAAATTCCAAAATTGCCTTCAGAAGTTCTTCTCTTTGGGAAATTGGAACACCAAATTTTGATTCGTCGTTACTTACTTGGTAAAGTGAAGGAGAACCAGGATCAATCATTGGATTGATGCGAATTCCTATGGTAAATGAAGGGTTTTCTGGAATGCGTTTCAGCTCTTCCAAGCAATTAACATTTAATTTGATGCCCGAAAATTTTTCGTGACAAAGTCTAATTTCTCTTCGTGTTTTTACGGGTGAATCGAAGATAATTTTATCGAATGAAATTCCTGCCAGAACAGCAAGTTGTACTTCCTCAATGGAGGCAGCTTCAAGTCCAAATCCTAGACTAACGACACGTTTTAATACTTCGGGATGTGGATTGGTTTTGATTGCAATTGCATGCAGTGTATCTTTAGGAAATGCTTCTTTTAAATGATTAAGGTAACTATCAAGTTGGTTCCAAGATTGAAAAATTACAGACGTATCTTCAATACCAATCAGATTTTCTGAAATAGTTTTTTTTACTGCCCACGATGCTTCATTTTCCAGAGAAATCATTCAAATAAGTTTGCTACTGATTCTTCAATAATTTCTATCATCCGCAAGTCATTAAATGGTTCAAAGCGTCTGTTGAGTAATTGTCTTCTTACAGAATAAGAACCAATGGCTAACCGAATGAATGATTTATCTCCATATTGAACGGGTTGCCCTAAAAATACACGATTGAACCCATCAAGCCCTTTGTGTTCACTGAGAACTAAGTAATCAAATAATTTTTTAAGCTCTATATTATTCAGTGCCTTCTCATTCACTAAAACCATAAATGAAACAATACTATCATTTGTTAATTCCATATTCGGCATTAATTGAAAAGTATCGCTTTGAGCTAATCGACCTGTAACTACTTGGTTCCAACGTCTAATTAGTGCATTCGATTCATCTTGAGGAAATGAAAGATAGGCTTCCATTTCACGAAGTGCCACTTCCCAGCGTAATCGTAGACCGAAATTCTTGTATTCAGGAAGATTTTCTCGAATATTACTCAAACTCTCAGGAAAATCAAATGCTGAAAAAATACGATCAAAAAATTTTGCTGCTTTACCTGAAATTTGTTTTAATTTTTCTGTCCACTGAACCGGAACCAACAATGCTCCACAAAATGGAGGCGCTTGATAGAACTTAGAACCGGTAACCATCATCATAACACCTTTGTTAATGAGTTCATGAATTAAATTGCGATCGGTTCGAAATTGACACATGTCTACAACCCACATAATTTCAGGAAATTCATCAATTATATGCAAGTCATCTTTAATTCCTGATTTACTGCCAAACACTAAATTACCCACGATGGGAGCGTTCGGATTTTGTTCAATAATCTTTCGAATTGATTCGTTTCGATCTGCGATATGGCCGCTTTTTTCTCTTGCAGCTAAATAATGAACTTGAGACTGTATTTCTGAAGAAAGTTTTTCTCCCATAGGAATCCTATCTCCTAATTGATTCCATTCAGAGTAGTAAGATAATTCAGCGGCAAGTTTCGATCCAGAACCAAGCTCTTCAGGGCATGAAACAATGTTGACAATTGGTTTGCCTGGCATAAACATAGTTTGAAAGAGAAGTGGCAAATACATCATATCGCTACCGCTCGGGCCATAGTAAACATCAAAATTTACATTCGAGTCGCTTAATAAATCATGAAGTCGTTTGGTTTGGTCTTCTACAATCTGACCGTATAAATTTTCGTTGTATTTTTTTAAAAATTCAAGACTAACTTCATATCCAAATGGTGTAAAAGTCCCACATGTACACGAACCTCTTTGAAATAGAGATTCAAAAATAACTGGATTTAAATGGTATTTATTAGCATTTGTTTCAGGGCGTAAAAAAATACGTTCATCACATCCGGATGTTATTATTTTTATTAATTCGTCAGTTTCGGAAATCATTACATGAATTTTTTTCTTTGAAATCTTCTTTTGTCGCCCGTTGTTTTGCATTCAAAAGTAATCCAACAATGATGAGTATCGTGAGTTAGTTGACATGTAGAATGTTGAAGTTTCGCTAACCATTCTTGATCAATATGATATTCGGCCTCAAATTCAAAGTCACCCGTATTGAAATAGCGAGTCATTTTAACGGTTTCTTTATCAATAATTTCAATATGATGCCAGGCGCATTCTCCAATCCCACCTAAAAATTGAGCTTCTTTTATAACTTTTTCAGGTTTAGACTCGGGTGGAAAATAGTGACCAGGCAATACATCGGAGGGTAATTCTTGAGAGGATTTACTTTTAAATGACTCATAACTTTTCAAAATAAGTTCTTTTAATGAGTGACTAATTTTATTGGAAAAATAATTTCCTTTTCCGTTTTGCCAAATAATAAATTTTCCGTCTTCCGATCCTGCTAATACATTGAAATAAGGAGTAGGAGCCAAGGTTACTGGCAAAATGAAATATTTGCGGTTAGCTGTTTTTTTGGACCAACCTGCCAACATAGCTTGGGCTACAAATCTTGCGCAATTTAAGTGTGATCTAACTAAAGCATTATATCTGACATAACCGCGATTAATAATCGAGTGGATATATTTAAATAAAGCAATAGGGTTTGTTTCATGATTAATTGATGCGAAAAGCGGACCGTCACCATGAGTGGCATGTTTAATACTTTCCAATTCAGCACATAATTCTTCTAGGTTTGTTAATTTTCCGTTGTCAGACCATTGTGGCTTTGTGTGGAGAGTTAATTTAGGATCAGTTTCGGCAGATCTTGTGCGTCCATAACCCATAGGTGTAATGTATCTCCCGAAATCATAATAAAGAAATTGATTGTCTAATGCAACAACCATAGCAGCATGACCTACCTTAAAATTGATATTCTTTACTACTCCTAATTTTCTGAGAACAACCCAAATTTTTTCTTGTCCACGCGCTGTCATCTCAGGCCAAGCTAATGGTATTACGGCAGAGTTTTTATTCTTAGATAAAAAATCAAACGTATAATCGAGGGATTCAGAATTTAATTTTAGTGTAAGGGACATCTATAAACAGAAGTAATAATAGAAAGTCAAAAATAATTAAAAATTGATTCATTTAATTTCTTATTTGGCTTCTAAAGAACTGTAAAAAGTAAAATTCTTAATTTAATGTGAGGTAAGCGCAAAAAATAAAAAAGCAAACTAACGTTTGCTAGTTTGCTTTGAATCTATGAACAATAAAGTTTATTTAGAAGCTAAATCAGAATTTTGCTTTACAATGGTTTGCCCATAGGCATCACAAGTTGCTTTACCACCAGCACCACAAGAGGTCATAATGCCCGCAACGAATAATAAACTCAAAAGTGTTAAAGTAATTTTTGTTTTCATAATAGTTGTTGTTTGTTGCTTCACTTTAACGAATAACTTCAATTAAAGTTACATATAGGGATAAAATTACTTAAAAAAAGTTATTCGTACAATATAAAAGATAAACTTTTTGGGATAATCAGTATTTCTACTTACTTAAATTGATTCTAAATTAAATTTAAGGGGTTTCTTTGACAAAACTATGACAATCGAACTAATTTCAATTCTGAACTTTGTATTCTGTGGAAAAAGTTTTGATAGATTCGTTTTATAATTTAGCTTTTACGCATCGCTTGCTGGCGGTCAATCAAATTGGATTGCTACACATTGATCCTTCAGAGCAAAAAACAAGATTATCTGAACTTAAAGCCAACTGCAATATATCTGAATTACTCTTTCTTTCAACATGTAACAGGGTTGAATTTATGTTGGTAACCACTGAAGAAGTTAATTCAGCTTTCATACAAAATTTACTGAATAAATTATATCCAAACCTTGATAGCGTTGAATTAGAAAATTTTTCCTCTAATTGCGAATTGTATGCCGGTCAAAATGCAGTAAATCATATTTTTTCCGTTGCTTCTAGCATTGATTCAATGGTTCTTGGTGAAAGAGAAATTATTACACAAGTACGTAATGCATATGAATTATCGCGAAAAAACAATTTAACAGGAGACTTTCTTCGAATTGTTATTAAACATACCATTGAGACTGCAAAGAGGGTATACACAGAGACATCAATTGCGACTAAACCTGTTTCAGTTGTTTCATTGGCGTATCACAAATTGAAAGCACATAGATTAGATTTAAACTCAAGGATTTTAATTGTTGGAGCAGGAACAACAAACTCTAATTTATGTCGCTTCCTTAAAAAACACGGTTTTAAGAATTTTACAGTTTGTAACAGAACAGAGAGTAAAGCACAGACTTTAGCAAAAGAATTGAATGGAAATTATTTGTCGTTGGCAGATTTACCAAACCACAAGGCTGGATTTGATATACTTTTAACGTGTACTGCTACCGATCATCATCTCATCGGACAAAAAATGTACGAGCAAATTTTGAATGGTGAAAAGGATAAAAAAATGGTAATTGACTTAGCAATTCCACAAGATTTGAATCCTGATTTACTTACTAATCATAAAATTAACTACATTTCAATTGATCTTCTCCAAAAAGAATCCAATGATAATTTGAGAGAAAGGACCAAAGAGATTGAAAGCGTTGAATTAATTCTTTCAGAAGCAATAAATTCGTTTGAATATATTTTGAAAGAAAGGTCAGTTGAATTAGCTATGAAGGAAGTGCCTCAACAAATTAAGGAAATAAAATCATCTGCGTTAAATCAAGTTTTTAAAGATGAAATTGATTCTATGGATGATCACTCGAAGGAGGTTCTTGAAAAAATCTTGGGTTACATGGAAAAAAAATACATCAGTGGCCCCATGAAACTGGCTAAAGATATATTGATACAGAATTCCTAACTATGCATATTAGAATTGGCACAAGAGGAAGTGAGTTGGCGCTCTGGCAAGCCTACAATGTGAAACAACGTTTGGAGCAACATGGCAATTCTGTGAGCATTATCATTATTAAAACACAAGGAGATAAAATTCAAGACCTAAGCTTTGATAAACTGGAAGGGAAAGGCTTTTTTACAAAAGAAATTGAAACAGCATTACTTTCCAACGAGGTTGATTTAGCCGTTCATTCACACAAAGATTTAGAAACGTCTCCGCCCGAAGGATTGATAATTGCAGCTGTGACAGAACGAGAAGATCCTTCAGAGCTTTTACTCATTTCAAAAGACAGCGTTGATACTTCTCAAAATTGGGATTTAAAAATGAATTCTTCTATTGGAACTTCATCTGCACGAAGGAAATCGGTAGTTGTCTCACAACGAAATGATTTATCAATAAAAGAATTACGAGGAAATGTGCCAACGCGAATTCAAAAATTGAGAGAAGGTCAATACGATGCAATTATCTTAGCAAAAGCTGGTGTAACTCGTTTGGAAATCAATCTTTCTGAATTTCATGTGGTTGAGTTAGATCCTAAATCCTTTGTTCCTGCCCCCGCTCAGGGGGTCTTGGCTTTACAGATTCGCAAAAATGAAACCGAGTTGTGGCAAGAAATTCAGAAATTAAATCACCCACTTGTTGAAAATCAAATTGCAGTTGAACGCAAGGTATTGAATTTAATGCAAGGCGGTTGTCAACTTCCACTAGGTGTTTATTGTGACTTGGAAAATGTTTTTGTGTCTTATACAAATGATTGGAAAAACGGAGCTAAGAGATTTATTTTCCCTTTTTTAAATAGACCTAATTTAGCAGAAGAAATAGTTGCGACCTTAAAAGCAAATGCCTGATTTTTCAATTTTTATAAGTCGCAACCAGGAGGATGTTCAAGAACTTCGTAATTGGAGTGATAGTCAAAACCTTGAACTAATTTCGAAGTCACTCATACAGTTCGAATCTGTTTCTTTTGAGATACCTGAAAATTGGGATGTAATTTTTTTTCCAAGTCCGCGAGCTGTTGATTTTTTCTTTCGACAACCTACCAATTTAAACTTTTCCAACAAGAAATTTGCTTCTGCAGGAAAGGGAACGGTATTAGCACTTCAAAAATGGGTGGAAAAGGTAGATTTTGTTCCGAAAAATTCGGGAAAAATTAATGAAGTTCAACATGAATTTGCGGAATGGCTTCAGGGAAGAAAAGTATTATTTGTAGGGTCAAACCAGTCAAAAAAAAGTATTTTGACCAATCTTCCTTCCAGTCAATATGAATTTGTTCAGGTGTATTATACTAAGTTCAAATTAGAGGAAATAGCCCCTTGTCAATTGTATATTTTCTCAAGCCCGAGTAATGTAAAATCCTTTTTAACGAGGAATCAACTCCCAACTTCTTCTAAGGTAATTTCCTGGGGTCAATCAACAACTAATGAATTGAAAAAGAATGGGATAAACCCAATATTTGAACTAAAATCAAGTGAGCTTTCTGAATTAATTCAATTTCTATCGGAAAGTTTTAACGATTAGTTTTTACTCTTTCAAGTAAAACCTCCTGGTGCAACGGAGTCCCATCTAAAATATGATTAATAAGTTCTTCGCTTAATAATGGAGCAATCATGTACCCCTTGGTTCCTAGTCCGTTGAAAATAAAGTTATCTTTATATGTTGGATGTTCGCCTATAAAGGGTCTTCGGTCAAATGTTGTTGGACGAATTCCAGCAGTGTGTTCAATTATTTTAGGTGAATTATTTGTTAAAACCTGAAAATTCTCAAGAATTAGTTGCTTCCCCTCTAAAGTTGGTGAATCATCCTCCGCGTTCCACTCGTAGGTTGATCCAATTTTAAAAATAGCATTTCCAATTGGTAAAACAAAGCATTTTCGATTCAAAGATTCTACTTCTGGAATATCTTCTGATGAAATAGTCAACAATTGACCTTTTGTAGATTTAATATCCAAATATGCAAAAAGAGGATTATTTTTAACGCTACTTCCTTCGCAAAAAATCACTTTATCGTAGGCTTCGTTATTGTATTTTTTCAACTCTGGATTATACCTTTCATGATCAAATTCTTCATGAATTAGTTTATTGTTTGAAGATAAATATTCCAGACAACAAGACATAAAAAGATCAGAATCAACCCAATAGCATTGTTTTACACGACCTGAACCAAAAGGTGAATTGACTTGACTATACGAATCGTCTTCAGCAGAAATTACTTCTAAGTATTGGTTGTAATCAGCACGACTTTGTTTTTTTTTCCATTCTGATCGTTCTTGTTCAGACGAAAAGAGTCGTCGTAATTTTAGAGAGTGAATAAATGATTGGTTGGTTTCTTTTTCAACTTTTTTATAAAAATTAAGTAAAGAAGACATGAATTCATCTACTCTCCAGGATTTTGTTGTTCGACGAAAAACAATCGGATTAATCATTCCGGCAGCTGTTCGTGTAGAGTTGTTATCCCCTTTATCAATTAAATTAAACGAGATGTTTCTTTCCAATAAGTTTAATGCCGTAGATAATCCGGCTATGCCTCCACCAATAATTAGTATTTTCATTTTGTTATTGCTAGGGTAATTAAACTGATTTTTACATTTGGATTTCTATCGAGGATTGTTTTAGCAAGTCTTTCCAATGTTGCCCCTGTTGTAAGCACATCATCAATAAGTGCAATGTGTTTAAGTGAATTATCGGTTAATAGTGATGAAAATGTATTTTCACTCGTTGTCCATCGCTCCCACATTGATTTTTTGGTTTGACTTTGTGTGTGTTTTAATTTCTTTACTTCAGTTGATTGAATAGGGATAGTTGTAATTTCTGAAATTCCTTTTGCGATCATTTCTGCTTGGTTGTATCCTCTACTAAATTTTTTCTTGGGGTGTATAGGAACAGGAATCAACGCATCTATGTCTTGAAAACTCTCTAGATTCATGATCCTTTCACCAATCTTTCTTCCAAATTGTATCCCTATTTGAGGATTGTTTTTGTATTTTAGGGTATGTAAAATAGATTGAACTACTGTATTTTCTTCGAAATAGTAAAGCGAAAAAGTTTTGTGTAGAAGAATTTTCCCCCAGAATAGTTTATCCATTTTAGTTTGTTCTGTATAATTTTCAAAAAAAGTGTAGGAAATAGTAGACAGGCAGTTTAAGCAAACAACAGATTCTTTTACAATGAGTTCAGCATAGCAATGAATGCATTTTTCAGGAAACAACAAGTGTAAAAAGGAATTCGAAATAGGTGAGATTTGTTTAAACATTGATATGCCTAGCATTTAAATGAAGTTAACACAATCATGTTAAAAATTATGTGAGAAATATATTGAATAAGTTTTCAAACTTAACGAAATTAGATGAGATTTTTGAGGGATTAAAGTGTTAATCTTTTTTTAAAAACAAAGATTGACTTTTTTATTTTTTTGTGTGAATATCTTTCACTTTAGTGTTAATAAACCCACAAACAGTTACCTCTCTTGGGATTGCGATTTTAGATGTTAATAACATTGAAAAATTGTTGATTTTTTTTATTGCGAAACGTCAGAATTTTGACAAATTTTGTATGCCCGAATGATTTGAAAGTGTGTTTGAATAAAACCAACTTAAACGACGCAAGGGAAATACATATCTTATTGAAAAATAAAAGCTTAGATGTAAATAATTTACATCGCCGAATTATTTTTCTCTAGATTGAAAAGTGATTGAATGATTAAAAATAATAAAGGATGACACAACAGGAACCAATTTTAGAAGAAAACAAAAATCGCTTTGTGCTCTTCCCGATTCAGCACAATGACATTTGGAATTTTTATAAAAAAGCAGAAGCAAGTTTTTGGACGGCAGAAGAAATAGACCTTTCTCCGGATTTAATTGATTGGGAAAACAAGTTGAACGATGATGAGCGTCATTTTATAAAGCATGTATTGGCATTTTTTGCTGCCTCAGACGGTATAGTGAATGAAAATCTTGCAGAGAATTTTCTTTCTGAGGTTCAATATACAGAAGCCAAATTTTTCTATGGGTTCCAAGTAGCTATGGAGAACATTCATTCAGAGACTTATTCTTTGTTGATAGACACATATATTAGAGACACAAAAGAAAAGAATCATCTTTTCAATGCAATGGAAACGTTAGATTGCGTAAAGAAAAAAGCTGAATGGGCTTTGAGATGGATTGATAAAGGCTCATTTGCAGAGAGATTAGTGGCTTTCGCAGCAGTCGAAGGAATATTCTTTTCAGGATCTTTTTGTTCAATTTTTTGGTTGAAAAAACGAGGATTAATGCCTGGGTTAACATTTTCTAATGAGTTGATTTCTAGAGATGAGGGTTTACATTGTGACTTTGCGTGTTTGTTATACAACAACCATGTGGTAAATAAATTATCAAAAGAAGATATTCGTCAAATCATCACTGATGCAGTTGAAATTGAAAAGGAATTTGTTACAGATGCTCTTCCAGTTCGTTTAATCGGGATGAATAGTGATTTAATGAGTCAATATATTGAGTTCGT
>Ga0169931_10012560_pt1 | contig 11722 bp, 11 predicted proteins | sample Kivu_15m_20L_FD_129675 | JGI IMG/M metagenome (GOLD analysis project Ga0169931, IMG submission 129675) | Freshwater microbial communities from Lake Kivu, Western Province, Rwanda to study Microbial Dark Matter (Phase II) - Kivu_15m_20L... | ecosystem: Environmental > Aquatic > Freshwater > Lake... | reverse complement strand
GGGGGACGTGGACTCGAACCACGATAGGCAGAGTCAGAATCTGCAGTCCTACCATTAGACGATCCCCCAGCAGGGCCGTCCTGCCGTCCCGTCGGACGGCTGCCTCGGAAGGCGGCGGACGATATAGGCCGGTCGAAGGATCGACACAAGCCTGTCCTGGGCTACACTCGCCGTGGGGTCTTCCGCGGCCGGCGGAGTCGCGGGGGTGGGACCGGTCTGGCGATCTTTTGCGGGTGCGGGCATGGCCGGCGTCGAGAGGGGACATGGCGGCGAGGGCGGCGTCTTCGCGGCGCTCGACCTCGGCACGAACACGTGCCGGCTGCTGGTCGCGCGGCCGGCAGGTTCCGGTTTCCGCGTGGTCGACGCGTTCTCGCGCATCGTGCGGCTGGGGGAGCGGCTCGCCACCACGGGCGCGCTCGGCATCGACGCCATGGCGCGGGCCGCCGAGGCCCTCGATGTCTGCGCCCAGAAGCTCAGGCGGCACGGCGTCACCCATTTCCGAGGCGTCGCGACCGAGGCCTGCCGCAAGGCGCGCAACGGTGCCGAGTTCCTCGAGAACGTCACCCGCGAGACCGGCATGGCGCTCGAGATCATCGCCGCGCGCGAGGAGGCGGAGCTGGCCGTGGCGAGCTGCGCGCCGCTGCTCGACCCGCATATCCCGCGCGCCGTTCTGTTCGACATCGGCGGCGGCTCGACCGAGGTCACGTGGCTGCTGTACCACGGTCGCGGCGGCTGGGAGATGGTGGACGCCATCTCGATCCCCTGCGGCGTGGTCGGCTACGCGGAACGCTTCGGCGGGGACGCCATGACGCAGGCCGACTACCTGCGCATGGTCGCGGAAGTGGCCGAGCAGCTCGCGCCCTTCGAGACGCGCAACCGCATCGTGCAGCACGTCGCCGCCGGCGCCGTCCAGATGCTGGGCACGTCGGGGACGGTGACGACGCTCTCCGGCATCAAGCTCGGCCTGCCGCGCTACGACCGCCGGGTCGTCGACGGGTCCTGGCTCGACTTCACCGACGTCGTCGGCCTGAGCCACGCGCTGGCCAGCCTCGACTTCGCCGGGCGTGCGGCGAAGCCCTGCATCGGCGCGGAACGTGCCGACCTCGTCGTGGCGGGCTGCGCCATCCTCGAGGCGATCTGCCGGACCTGGCCGGTGGGCCGGCTCCGCGTCGCCGATCGCGGGCTGCGCGAGGGCATCATCCTCGGCCTGATGGCGCGCGCGGCGCGAAGGGATGGCTGGCGTCGTGGCTGAGCGCGGCGGCGGCAAGGCAGGCGGCGCGAATCGCGGCCACGAGAAGCTGCGCGACGGGCGCGAGCGCAGCGCGTCGTCGCGCCGCTGGCTGACGCGCCAGCTCAACGACCCCTATGTCGCGCGTGCGCGGGCCGGCGGCTACCGCAGCCGCGCGGCCTTCAAGCTCTCGGAGATCGACGACGCGCATCGCCTGCTGAAGCCGGGCATGGCCGTGGCGGACCTCGGCGCCGCGCCCGGCGGCTGGTCGCAGGTGGCCGCGGAGCGCGTGCGCTCGCGCGAGGGCGGGGGCCGCGTCGTCGCGATCGACCTGCAACTCGTCGACCCGATCCCGGGCGTCGAGATCCTGCAGGGCGACTTCCTCGAGGACGCCGTCTTCGCGCGCGTCGCCGAGGCGACCGGCGGGCGCGTCGACATCGTGCTGAGCGACCTCGCGCCCTCGGCCTCGGGCCAGCCGGACATCGACCACCTGCGCATCCTCAACCTCGCCGAGGCCGCGCTCGACTTCGCCCTGCGCTTCCTTGCGCCCGGCGGCGCCTTCGTCGCGAAGATGCTCCAGGGCAGCGGCGAGCGGGGCTTCGTCGACGCCCTGCGCCGGCATTTCGACCAGGTGGCGCGCGCGAAGCCGCCATCGAGCCGGCGCGAATCGTCGGAATTCTTCCTCGTCGCGAAGGGGCGCAAGGCGGGTTCCGGCGGCTTGTAGCCGCGGCGCTTCCGTGTATGATGCGCCGCCATTTTCCGCCGCCAGGAGATGGCATGCAGATCCGTGAAGCCCTGACCTTCGACGACGTGCTGCTGCAGCCCGCGCGCTCCGCCGTGCTGCCCGCCGACGTCGACACGCGCACGCGCCTGACGAACAGGATCCAGCTCGGCATTCCCCTGCTTTCGGCGGCCATGGACACGGTCACGGAGAGCGGGCTCGCCATCGCGATGGCGCAGGCCGGCGGCCTCGGCGTCATCCACCGCAACCTCGACATCGGCCAGCAGGCCGACGAGGTGCGCAAGGTGAAGAAGTTCGAGTCGGGCATGGTGGTGAACCCCGTCACGATCGGCCCGGACCAGACGCTGGCCGATGCGCTGCGGCTGATGGCGGACCACCATATCTCCGGCATCCCGGTGGTCGAGCCGGGCACGCGCCGGCTCGCAGGCATCCTGACCAACCGCGACGTGCGCTTCGCCTCCAACCCGGGCCAGCCCGTGCGCGAGCTGATGACCCACGAGGGGCTGGTAACCGTGAAGGAGGGCGTGAGCCGCGACGAGGCGAAGCGCCTGCTGCACCAGCATCGCATCGAGAAGCTGCTCGTCGTCGACGAGAGCTATCGCTGCATCGGCCTCATCACCGTGAAGGACATCGAGAAGGCGCAGCGCTTCCCGAGCGCCAGCAAGGACGAGAAGGGCCGCCTGCGCGCAGCCGCCGCGGTCGGCGTGGGCGACAAGGCGGTGGCGCGCGCCGAGGCGCTGTTCGACGCCGAGGTCGACGTCGTCATCGTCGACACGGCGCATGGCCATTCCGAGGGCGTGCTGTCGACCGTCGACCGGGTGCGCAAGCTTCGCAACTCGACGCAGGTCGTCGCCGGCAACGTCGCCACCGCCGACGGCACGCGCGCGCTGATCGACGCGGGCGCGGACGCGGTCAAGGTCGGCATCGGCCCCGGCTCGATCTGCACGACGCGCATCGTCGCCGGCGTCGGCGTGCCGCAGCTCACGGCCGTCATCGATTGCGTCGAGGCGGCGCGCAAGCGCGGCATCCCCGTCGTGTCCGATGGCGGCATCAAGTACTCGGGCGACCTCGCCAAGGCGATCGGCGCGGGCGCCGACTGCGCGATGCTCGGCTCGCTCTTCGCGGGCACGGACGAGGCGCCGGGCGAGGTGATCCTCTACCAGGGCCGCTCCTACAAGTCCTATCGCGGCATGGGCTCGGTCGGCGCGATGGCGCGCGGCTCGGCCGACCGCTACTTCCAGCAGGACATCAAGGACTCGCTCAAGCTGGTGCCGGAGGGCATCGAGGGGCGCGTGCCCTACAAGGGGCCCGTCGGCGCCGTCGTCCACCAGCTGGTGGGCGGGCTGCGCGCGGCGATGGGCTACACGGGCAACGCGACCATCGCCGACATGCAGCGCAACTGCAGCTTCGTGCGCATCACGAGCGCGGGGCTGCGCGAGAGCCACGTCCACGACGTGACGATCACGCGCGAGTCGCCGAACTACCGCGTCGAGCTGTGACGCCGGGCGCCCGCGCCCAAGCCGCGATCGAGCTCCTCGACGCGATCGAGGCGGCGCGCGGCCCGGCGGATCTCTGCGCGCAATCCTATTTCCGTGCGCGGCGCTTCATCGGCTCGAAGGACCGCGCCGCCATCGCTGCGCTCGCCTATGGTGTGCTGCGGCGGCGCGCGCAGCTCGACTGGTGGATCGCGCGGGTCGGCGGCGGGCAGGGCACGACGCGCGCGCGTGCCATCGCCGCGCTGCTCGTGCTGCAGGGCTGGAGCCTCGCGCAGCTCTCCGACGGCTTCGACGGCGACCGCTTCCGTCCCGCCGCGCTGTCGATGCGCGAGCGCGCGATGGCGGAGGCGCTCGCGGGACGCTCGATCGACCATCCCGAGCAGCCCCCGGAGGTGCGCGCCAACGTGCCCGCCTGGCTCTGGCCCGCGCTCGAGGCCCGCTTCGGGCGCGCCAGCGCCGAGGAACTCGCGGCGATGGAGGAAGAGGCGCCGCTCGACCTGCGCGTGAACGCCCTGCGTGCCACGCGCGACGAGGCACGCCGCGCGCTGGCGGCGGACGGCATCGTCGCCGAGCCGACTGGGATCTCGCCGCTTGGCCTGCGCCTCGCCTCGCGCCAGCCGCTCTCCGCCACGCGCGCGCATCGCGAGGGACTGGTCGAGATCCAGGACGAGGGCTCGCAGCTTGCCGCCGCCCTCGTCGGCGCGCGGCCCGGCATGCGGGTCTGCGACTTCTGCGCCGGCGCCGGGGGCAAGACCCTCGCGCTCGCCGCGGCGATGGAGAACACGGGCAGGCTGGTCGCGTGCGACACGGTCGCGCGCCGGCTGGACGGCGCGACCGCCCGGCTGCGCCGCGCCGGCGTCTCGAACGCGGAGCGCAGGCTGCTCGCCACGGAGCGCGATCCCTGGGTCAAGCGCCACAAGGCGAGCTTCGACCGCGTGCTGGTCGACGCGCCCTGCACCGGCACGGGGACGTGGCGGCGCAATCCCGACGCGCGCTGGTTCCTGTCGCCGACCGACCTTTCGGAGCTGGTGGCAAAGCAGGCGCGCATCCTCGACAGCGCCAGCCGGCTCGTGCGGCCCGGCGGCAGGCTCGTCTACGTGACCTGCTCGCTGCTGCCGGACGAGGACGAGGCCCAGGTCGATGCCTTCCTCGCGGGGCATCCCGGGTTCAGGCGCGTGCCGCTCGCCGACGCCTGGCGCGAGGCGATCGGAGGCGCGCCGCCGGTCGACGGCGAGGACCTCGTCCTGACGCCGCGCAGCGAGGGCACGGACGGGTTCTTCGTGTCGGTGCTGGAGCGCGTCGAGCCGGTGGATGCCGCTCCAGCAGAGGCGCCAGCCGCCAGCAGCTGAGCCCTGCCTTGTCGCTCGGGGCGGGGCGGAGTATTCCTCGCCGCGCCGCACGGCTCGCGTGCGGTCGTCCTGCCGCGGGAGCGCAAGTGGCCAGTCCTTCGACGCCGACGGGTTCCGGCCCGTCCTCCGCCGCCCATGAACGGGTCCTGATCCTCGATTTCGGCAGCCAGGTCACCCAGCTGATCGCGCGGCGCGTGCGCGAGGCGCATGTCTACTGCGAGATCCATCCCAACGACGTGTCCGACGACTTCGTGCGCGGCTTCGCGCCGAAGGCGATCATCCTCTCCGGCAGCCACGCCAGCACCTACGAGGACCAGGACCTGCGCGCCCCGGCGGCGGTCTGGCAACTCGGCGTGCCGGTGCTCGGCATCTGCTACGGGATGTTCACCATGGCCGTGCAGCAGGGCGGGCAGGTCGAGGCCAGCGCCAAGCGCGAGTTCGGCTATGCCGAGGTCGAGGTGCATGGCCGCACGCGGCTGCTCGACGGCATCGCGGACTTCGCCGGCCCCGGCGGCGCGCCGATGCTCAAGGTCTGGATGAGCCATGGCGACAAGGTCACGGCGCTGCCGCCGGGCTTCGCGCTGATGGCGAGCACGCCGAGCTGCCCGATCGCCGGCATGGCGGACGAGGCGCGCGGCTACTACGGCGTCCAGTTCCACCCCGAGGTGACGCATACCGTGCTCGGCCGCCAGGTCATCGAGCGCTTCGTGCTCGGCATCGCCGGCGCGCGCGCCGACTGGGTGATGCGCGACCACATCGAGGAGGCGGTCGCGCTCATCCGCGAGCAGGTCGGCGACGACGAGGTGGTGCTGGGCCTGTCCGGAGGCGTGGATTCGAGCGTCGCCGCGGCGCTCATCCACCGCGCGATCGGCGACCGGCTCACCTGCGTCTTCGTCGACCACGGGCTGCTGCGCCTCGACGAGGGACGGATGGTGATGGAGATGTTCGCCGGCCGGCTCCTCGCGAAGGTGGTGCATGTCGATGCGTCCGCGCAGTTCTTCGCCGCGCTCGCCGGCGTCTCCGACCCGGAGGCCAAGCGCAAGATCATCGGCCGCGAGTTCGTCGATGTCTTCCAGCGCGAGGCGCGCAAGCTCGGCCGCGCGCGCTGGCTCGCGCAGGGGACGATCTATCCCGACGTCGTGGAATCCGGTGGCGCGAAGACGAAGAAGGCGACCTCGATCAAGAGCCACCACAACGTGGGCGGCCTGCCGGAGACGCTGGGGCTGCGCCTGCTCGAGCCGCTGCGCGACCTGTTCAAGGACGAGGTGCGCGAGCTCGGCGTCGCGCTCGGCCTGCCGCGCGAGATGGTCCATCGCCATCCCTTCCCGGGCCCGGGACTCGGCGTGCGCATGCTGGGCGAGATCGTGCCCGCCCACGTGAAGCTGCTGCAGCGCGCCGACGCGATCTTCATCGACGAGCTGCGCGCCACGGTCGATCCCGCGGATGGCCGCAACTGGTACGACAAGACCAGCCAGGCCTTCGCCGTCTTCCTGCCCGTGAAAAGCGTCGGCGTGATGGGCGACGGGCGGACCTACGACAACGTCGTGGCGCTGCGCGCGGTGCTGACCAGCGACTTCATGACGGCCGACGTCGCCGAGCTGCCCTATGCGCTGCTCAAGAAGGTCGCCGGGCGCATCATCAACGAGGTCAAGGGCATCAATCGCGTCACCTTCGACGTGACCTCGAAGCCCCCCGGCACGATCGAGTGGGAGTAGGCCGCGAGGCGCGAAGGCGCGCGGCCACGGAAGGACACCATGGACCTCGCCGCGATCGGCATGCTGCGCGCGCTCGACCTCGCGGGGACCTGCGTCTTCGCGCTGAGCGGTGCCGCGCTCGCGGTGCGCGCGCGCATGGACCTGTTCGGCGTGCTCGTGCTGGCCATCGTCACGGCGGTGTCGGGGGGCATCATCCGCGACCTGCTGGTCGGCGTGGTGCCACCGGCGGCGATCTCCGACTGGCGGCCCGTCGCGATCGCGGTGCTCGCGGGCGGCGCGTGCTTCCTGCTGCCCGCGGCGCTCGACCGCTTCCGCCATCCGGTCCAGGCCTTCGACGCCGCGGGCCTTGGCCTGTTCGCGGCCACCGGCGCGCAGGCCGCGCTCGACCACGGCCTCAACGCGCCGATGGCCGCGGTGCTGGGCATGGTGAGCGCGATCGGCGGCGGCATCGTGCGCGACGTGCTGATGGCGCGCGTGCCGGTCGTCCTCGTGTCCGAGATCTACGCGGTCGCCGCGCTCGCCGGTGCCGCGACCGTCGTCGCCGCCTCCTCGCTCGGCGTGGCGCAGGCCGTGGGCACCGCGGCGGGCGCGCTGCTCTGCTTCTTCCTGCGCATGATGGCGATCTATCGCGGCTGGCGCCTGCCGGTCGCGGCGCGCCTGGGGCCGGCGCCGCCGGCCGGGCGCGAAGGCGAGGCGAAGGACGGCGAGGGCCGCAAGGAGGATTGAATGCGCGTCGTCATCCACGGGATCCGCAATTGCGGGACGATGAAGAAGGCCTTCGACTGGCTCGATGCCGCGGGCGTCGCCCATGAGTTCCACGACTACAAGGTCGCTGGCCTCGACCGTACGTTGCTCGCGGGCTGGGTCGCGAAGATCGGCTGGGAGGTGCTGATCAACCGCTCGGGCATGACGTTCCGAAAGCTCGACGAGGCCAGCAAGCGCGACCTTACGGAAGCGAAGGCGATGGCGCTGATGCTCGCGCAGCCGGGCATGGTGCGCCGGCCGGTGCTTGCGGCGGGCGACGAACTGCTCGTGGGCTTCGACCCCGCGCGCTACGCGGCGGCCTTCGCGAAGCGCCGCGGCTGAGCGCGGCGCGCGCGGCTCAGCGCTTCTCGGCGTCGAGGATGGCGCGCAGCTTGGCCAGGATCTCGTCGATGCTGCGCGCCTGCGCCAGCCTGCGGTCGCCGGCGAAGACCACGAAGTCGCCGTTGCGGTTCGCCCGCGGCCGGTACTTGGCGATCACGTAGAGCGGCCAGTCGCGCGACGAGCGGAAGACCGCGAAGCCGGCGTGGCGGGGCTGCTGCTCGATCGCGTAGTCGCGCCACTCCCCGCGCGAGACGCGCTCGGCGTAGAGCGCGAGGATCGCGCGCAGCTCGCGCCTGTCGAAGAAGGGGGCCGAGCCGGCGTTGCGGAAATCGCGAAGCGCGAGGAGCGTTCCCATGCGGTGAAGGCCGTCGTTCGACCGAGGCTCCGATCCCGGTCACGGCGACATCGCCGTGCCCGTCGCATGTCACGTTGGAGAAACTCAGCGCGCCTGTCCAGCGCCCGGGCGCAGCCGGCCCGGAGGCATGGCGGGATCCGGCGCGGTGTAGCAGGTGACGTCGGCGATCGACTTGTAGCAGACCGGCTCGACGGGCGGCGGCGGCAGGTCGCGGCAGACGGGCTTGCGCTCGAACACGCGCATGGGCTCGCAGTCCTGGTCCGAGAGCGACGACATCGCCCAGCCGGTGATGCTGCGGCCGCTGGTCCGGTAGTTGTTGTTCTCCACCAACCCGGCCACGGGGACCTCGCAGCCGCCGAGCAGGAGGAGGACCGTGGCGAGGGGGGCGAGGAGGAGACGCATCCGTCGCTCATGCCACGGCGCGTGCTAAGCGGAGGTTAATCCCGGGACCGGGCCGCGGCGAGGTCGCGGAAACCGTACTTTTTTTTAAGCGCTTCCGCGCCGCCGCCTTGATCCCAAGCGGTTTGCCTGAAGACGGTCCGATGGCTATGTTGTCGCCGTTTTCGTCCCCCCGATCCGCGAGCAGTGCCTTGGCAGACATCTTCAACGAGGTCGACGAAGACCTGCGGCGCGACAGGGCGGAGCGGCTCTGGAGGAAATACGGCAAGCACGTCATGGCGCTGGCGATCGCCATCGTGCTTGGCACGGCGGGCTGGACCTGGTGGGTGGACCACCAGCGCAAGCAGGCCGCGGCGCAGGGCGAGCGCTTCTTCGCCGCCGTAGCGCTGGCGGAGGGCGAGCAGTGGCAGAAGGCCGTCGACGCCTTCGCCGCCATCGGCCGCGAAGGCGGCAGCTACGCGCTGGTGGCGCGACTGCACGAGGCGGCGGCGCGCGCGCGGCACGCCGATCTCCCTGGCGCGCTCGCCGCCTACCGCGCCGTGGCGGCGGACGGGGCGGCCGACCCGGACCTGCGCGACGCCGCGCTGCTGCTCGGCGCGCTGTCCGGGGTGGAGACGCTGCCCGCCGCCGAGGTCGACGCGATGCTGGAACGCCTGTCGGCCTCCGCCTCCCCGTGGCGCTTCACGGCCCTCGAGATCCGTGCCGCCGCCGCCCTGCGCGCGAAGGACGAGGCGAAGGCGCGCGAGATGCTGACGCGCATCGCCGACGATGCCGGGGCCCCGACGAGCCTCCGGGCCCGCGCCACCGAGATGCTGCAGGCGCTCGGCGGCTGATGTACCTCCGCGCCGCCTCACACGCAGCGCTGCTCGTCGCCGTCCTCGCGCTTGGCGGCTGCGAGACCTTCGACCGCTATTTCGGCGCGCCGCCGAAGAAGCCGTTGCCCGGCGAGCGCGTCGCGGTGCTCCGCAACGAGACGAAGATCGAGCCGGACCAGCGGATAGCCGAGCTTGCCGTCGTGCTTCCCGAAGCGACGGCGAACGCCGCCTGGCCGCAGCCCGGCGGGACGCCCGCCCATGCCATGCAGCATCTCCAGGTCGCCGGCATCGGCGTGGCCTGGCGCACGGGGATCGGCTCCGGGGCATCGCGCGACGGGCGCGTGACGAGCGGGCCGGTGGTGGCGGACGACCGTGTCTACACGCTCGACGCGGGGACCTCCCTGCGCGCCACCGACGCGGCGCGCGGTACCTCGATCTGGAGGGTCGATGTCGAGGCTCCCGGATCGCGCTCGACCGCCGGCGGCGGCGGGATCGCGGTCGCCGGCGGCAGCATCTATGTCGCGACCGGGCAGGCGCAGGTCCTCGCGCTCGATGCCGCGACCGGCAAGGAGGCGTGGCGCACCACGCTCACGGCCCCGCTGCGCTCGGGGCCCACCGTCGCGGGCAACCGGCTGTTCGCGATCTCGGTCGACAACCAGGTGCACGCGCTCGATGCCCAGACGGGCCGCAAGCTCTGGTCGCATGCGGGGATCACCGAGAACGCAGGGTTCTTCGGAGCCTCGAGCCCCGCGGTCGAGGGCAACGTTGTCGTCGCGTCCTTCTCCTCCGGCGAGATCTTCGCGCTGCGCGCCGAGTCCGGGCGCGTCTCCTGGGCCGACTCCCTGTCGGGCGCAATGCGGGCCGATGCCGTGTCCGCGCTGTCCGACGTGCGCGGGCTCCCCGTCATCGACCGCGGCACCGTCTTCGCCGTGAGCCATTCCGGCCTCATGGCCGCGATCGACCTGCGCAGCGGCGCGCGCATCTGGGAGCAGGGCGTCGGCAGCTTCGAGACCCCGTGGCTGGCGGGCGACTTCCTGTTCGCCACGACGCCGGACGCGGAGGTCGTCGCCATCCACCGCCGCGACGGGCGCGTGCGCTGGGTGTCGGCGCTCGAGAGGTTCGCGGAGCCGCAGAGGCAGCGCGGGCGCATCGTGTGGACCGGGCCGATCGTTGTCGGCAAGCGCGTGCTCGTGTTCAGCTCGGCCGGCCAGGCCGTGACGCTTTCGCCGGAGACCGGCGAGGTGATGGAGCGCCTGCGCATGCCCGGCGGCGTGACGCTAGCGCCGGCCGTGGCCGGCGGGACGATCTACGTCGTCACCGACGACGCCAGCCTCGTCGCGCTGCGCTGACGATGTCCGACCCGGACAACGCGGCCGGCACGGCGCGCGCGCGGCCCTTCTCCGTCGCCATCGTCGGGCGACCGAATGTCGGCAAGTCTACCCTCTTCAACCGGCTGACGGGCCGGCGCCTGGCGCTCGTCGACGACACGCCGGGCCTGACGCGCGACCGGCGCGAGGGCCGGGCCAGGCTCGGCGCGCTCCGTTTCCGCGTCTTCGACACCGCAGGGTTCGAGGACGCGGAGGGGCGCAGCCTCGAGGCGCGCATGCGCCGGCAGACCGAGGCCGCGGCGAAGGAGGCGGACCTCGTCCTGCTGGTGATCGACGCGCGGGAGGGCGTGACATCGCTTGACCGCGAATTTGCCCGCGTGCTGCGGCGCATCGGCTGCCGGGTGATGCTGATCGCCAACAAGTGCGAAGGCAAGGCCGGCATCCCCGGGCTGGCCGAGGGGCATGGCCTCGGCTTCGGCAATCCCGTGCCGGTCTCGGCGGAGCATGCCGAGGGTTTCGCCGGGCTGCAGGAGGCGATCCGCGCCGCGATGCCGCGCGCCGAGGATGGCGAGGACCGGGCGCAGCCGCCGGCGGACGACGAGGAACCCGACATCGCCTCGCTGCCGCCCGAGCAGCGGCCGATCCGCCTCGCGATCATCGGCCGCCCGAACGTGGGCAAGTCGACGCTGGTCAACCGCCTCCTCGGCGAGGACCGGATGCTGACGGGCCCCGAGGCCGGGATCACCCGCGACGCCGTCGAGACGCAATGGAGCTGGCGAGGCCGGCCGCTGCGGCTCGTCGACACGGCGGGGCTGCGCCGTCGCGCGCGCATCGACGATCGCCTCGAGCGGCTTTCCGTCTCCGATACGCTGCGCGTGGTGCGCGAATGCCAGGTGGCGGCACTCGTGCTCGACGCCGAGCAGATGCTGGAGAAGCAGGACCTGCAGATCGCCCGCCTCGTCGTCGAGGAGGGGCGCGCGCTGGTCGTGGTCGTCAACAAGTGGGACCTCGTGGACGACCCGCAGGCGGCGCTGCGGCGGCTGCGCGACCGCATCGAGATCTCGCTGCCGCAGGTACGCGGCGTTCGCTTCGCCACGGTGTCGGCGCTGCATGGCCGCCGGCTCGACGACGTCGCGAAGGCGGTGCTCGAGGCCTTCGACACCTGGAACACGGAGGTTCCGACGTCGAAGCTGAACCGCTGGCTGGAGG
>Ga0169931_10012559_pt1 | contig 11723 bp, 10 predicted proteins | sample Kivu_15m_20L_FD_129675 | JGI IMG/M metagenome (GOLD analysis project Ga0169931, IMG submission 129675) | Freshwater microbial communities from Lake Kivu, Western Province, Rwanda to study Microbial Dark Matter (Phase II) - Kivu_15m_20L... | ecosystem: Environmental > Aquatic > Freshwater > Lake... | reverse complement strand
CTGCGGATCGGGGTGGTGCTGAGCCCCACCGGTGGGGCTCTCGAAAAGATGTTGCTCCCCTTCAAGCTTGGACTGGGCGGGCGACTGGGGAGCGGACGGCAATGGTTTCCCTGGATTCATCTGGCGGATATTGTTGGATTGATCGAGTTCGCCCTGGCCAACCCGACTCTCGCCGGACCGGTCAACGGTGTCGCGCCGGGGATCGTCAACAATGAGGCCTTCACTCGGATCCTCGCCACGACGCTTCACCGTCCCGTTTTTTTGCCAGTTCCGGAGTTTGCCCTGCGGTTGGTGACCGGAGAGATGGCGGCCGTAGTGCTCGCCAGTCAGCGGGTCGCGCCGGCGGCGGCCCTCGCGGCTGGTTACGGGTTTCGCTTTCCCTCGCTCGAATCGGCCCTCTGTGACCTGCTCGTCTCTCCGATCAGGGGCTAGAGAATAGGAAGCAGGGGGAAGAGGTCAGGGAGGACCGTTCTTGCGAGAGCTGGAACGGACGAATTGGTAAGGAGAAGAAGAGAATGAAGACCTATCTGCTGGAGCGGGAACAGATTGTTCCGAAATCGCGAGAAGAGGCTTTTGCGTTCTTCAGCGACGCGTTCAACCTGGAGCGGATCACGCCGCCCTTCCTGCGGTTTCGCATTCTGACGTCGCCGCCAATTCGGATGGAAGCCGGTACTCTCATCGAGTATCGGTTGGCGCTCTTCGGCATCGGATTTCGCTGGAAGACGCTGATCGAGTCATGGGAACCGGAGACGCATTTCGTCGACCGCCAGCTGAAGGGGCCCTACTCCCTGTGGCACCATACCCACACATTTGAGGAGATCGCTCCTGGGCGGACCCGGATGCGGGATCTGGTGTGCTACCGCCTGCCGATGGGGCCATTTGGATGGATCGCCCATCGACTCTTCGTCCGGCGTATGCTCGACCAGATCTTCGACTACCGTGCGGTCGCGACGGCGCAGATCCTGGGCAGGGTCGAGGAGGATGCCGCCCACTCGAAAGCAACGACGGCCAGTGTCGCCCAGACGGCTGGCGCTCGCGGATAATCGGTAAAAAGAAGACCGGGAGGGAGCTGTTGGAAGGATTGGATCGATGGATGACCGACCCACGGGTGACGGTTCGACGTCCGGGCCCGCCGGCGACGGATGGATGCTGCGTCGTCTACTGTATGCAGCGGGCACAGCGGGGACTGGACAACCCGGCGCTCGATCTGGCGATCGAGATGGGGAATCTGCTGAAGCAGCCGGTGCTCGTCTTCTTTGGGCTGCACCCGAAATACCCACGCGCCAACCTTCGTCACTACGCGTTTCTGATCGACGGGCTCGAGGAGACGCGGCGACGGGTCGAGGAGCGGGGGGCCATCTTTCTCTTCCGACCTTACCCGGCCCACGACCTGATCGCGTTCTGTCGCGAGGTGAGCCCCTCCCTCGTCATTGGCGACGAGAACCCGATGCGGGAGCCGGAAGGATGGCGGTGCAGCGCCGCCCGTCAACTGACGGTCCCCTTCTGGACCGTCGATGCCGACGTCGTCGTTCCGACCCGGCTCTTCCCGAAGGAGGAGTATGCGGCGCGCACGATCCGTCCGAAGATCCATCGCCTCTTGCCGCAATTTCTGCAACGCGGGTCAGAGCCGGCCGCGCAGGTCCGGTGGCCCTCGAATCGTCCGCTGCCGAAGAGCGAGCCGATCGATCGGGAGAGGTTGCTGCGTGAGCTGCCGCTCGACCGTGCGGTCGGTGCGGTCCAGGGAGCAAGGGGAGGAACCGCCGCCGGGCTTGCCCGACTCGAGACCTTTCTCGATCGAATCTTGCGAGAGTATGACACCGCGCGCAACCTGCCCCCGATCGAGGGGACGAGTCAGCTCTCGGCCTACCTCCATTTTGGCCAGCTCGGGCCACTGACGATCGCGCTGGCGGTCGCGAAGCGGGCCGGTGTGCCGGAGGCGGCCCGGGCCGCGTTCCTCGAGGAGCTGATCGTCCGTCGGGAGCTGGCGATCAACTACGTCGCACGAAATCCCTATTATGACAGTCTGCAGGGATGCCACGGCTGGGCGGTCCAGACCCTGACCCGCCACGCCGGCGATCCGCGCCCTTATCTCTACTCTCTCGAACAGTTTGAGCAGGCGGCGACCCACGATCCGCTCTGGAACGCCGCGCAGCGGGAGATGGTGGTCTCCGGGCGGATGCACGGGTATCTGCGGATGTACTGGGCGAAGAAGATCCTCGAGTGGACGCGCCACCCTGAGGAGGCCTTTTCATTTGCGGTTCACCTCAACGATCGCTACCAGTTGGATGGGAGAGACCCGAATGGGTATACTGGCATCGCCTGGGCGATTGGTGGCAAGCACGACCGGCCCTGGGGGCCAGAGCGTCCGATCTTCGGACTGATTCGATATATGGTGGCCTCCGGTTGTGCACGGAAGTTCAGCATTGCCGGCTACCTCGATCGGGTGGCGGCACTCGAACGATTGAACTCCTGACCCGGTCAAGGCCGGGGCCGAGGACTTCGGGATCGTCTCTTCGATCGGTCCGGGCGTAGGAAACGGTTCTTCTGGGAAGGGGAGACAAGGAGCGCATGGCGCAAGTGGAGCAGGGCAGGGAGGGCGAGCGGATGGTTGGGATGGGCGCCGAGGCGATCCGCCCCGCGCCGTTGGTCTGGAGCCTCGAGACCTGGCAACGGCTCGACGCGGAGACGCGCCAGCGGGCCCTGGCCATCTCTCCTGACGACGAGTCCTGGCGGTACACCGCCGCGCGGGCTCGCACAGTCTTAAAGACCTACAGCACCAGCTTCTTCATCGTCACCCGCTTTCTCCCGCCTGCCAAACGGGCCCAGGTCGAGGCGATCTATGCCGCGGTTCGTTACCCGGACGAGGTCGTCGACTCCTTCCCTCTCCCGCTGGAAGAGCGGTCGAACCTTCTCGAGGAGTGGGCCGAAGGCTATGAGCGGGCTCTACGGATTCAGACTTTCCGAGAGACGTTGCGTGAGGGGGTTCCGGTCTTCGTCGCCGCCTTCGCCGAGGTGGTTCGGGAAGCGGAGATTCCCCACGAGCACTATCGCGCCTTTCTCGAGGCGATGCGTCTCGACCTCCGTCCGCGCCCCTTCGCCACCCTCGACGACCTGATCGATTCCTACATCTACGGCAGCGCGATCGTCGTCGGCTACTTTCTGGCATATGTCTACGGCTCGCCGACTCCAGCAGACTTTCCAAGAGCCCTCGAGAGCGCCCGGGACCTGGGGATTGCGCTCCAATTGACCAATTTTCTACGGGATGTCGCCGAGGATCAGCGTCGGGGAAGGGTCTACCTTCCACAGGACCTCCTGCGGCAGGCGGGGATCGAGCGGATGGACGCGACAGACCCGGCTCAACTGGCGCCCCTCAATCAGGTCCTCGGCCATTTGACGGCGCTGACGGAAGAGTACTACAACCGGTCGGAAGCGACGCTCGACGCCTTCAACCCCGATAGCCGGGTGGCGATTCGAGCGTGCATCGACGTCTATCGGCAACTCAATCGGCAGATTGCCACCAGTCCGCGGGGCATTCTGCACCGGGAGAGCGTCCCGATGCGCGAGAAGTTTCGAGTGCTTCCCAACAGCAAGTATTGGCGATTGCCGTTGGCCTTCCTGCGGCCCTGACCCTCCCCCAGGGGAGAGAAGAGAGAGTGGTGGGCAATGACGACAAGCGTGACAGTGGCCAGGTCTGGACGAGAGGTGATCGTCGTGGGTGGGGGGCTCGGGGGCCTCAGCGCCGCGATTCACCTGCAGCTGGCAGGGTACGCGGTGACCCTCTACGAGGCGAACGACCGGGTCGGCGGCCGGGCCAATCAGATCTGCCGCGACGGATTCACGTTCGATACGGGGCCGTCGCTGCTCAACTATCCGTGGGTCTTCGAGGATCTCTTTGCCGCGGCGGGTCGCCGCTTCACGGACTATGTCGAACCGATCGCGGTCGATCCCTCGGTGCGGTTTCAGTGGAGAGATGGCACGACCTTCACGCTCTCCTCCAACCTCCAGCGGCTGCTCTCCGAATGTGAGCGCATCGAGCCCGGATCGCGTCCGAAGATGCTGGCCTTTCTCGAGGACGCGTCGATCAAATACCGCATGTCCTTCGAGAAGCTGGTCAATCGCAACGAGGACAATCCGTTGCAGTGGTTCCGCGCATTGAGCCTGGCTGAGATGGCGCGGTTGAGCATCTGGCGCTCGCTCGATGGGGAGTTGGGCCGTTTCTTTCGTCGGCGGTATATTCGGGAGGCGTTCGGCTCCTACGGGATGTATCTCGGAGGCTCCCCTTACGATCTGCCGGGGCTCTTCACCATTCTCTCCTACGGCGAGCTGGCCTATGGGCTCTGGCTGCCCAAAGGGGGCATCTACGGTCTGGTCGAGGGGATTGCACGATTGGCCCGCGAGGTTGGCGTGCGGATCGTCACCAGTGCGCCGGTGGCGCGGATCCTCGAGGTCGGGGGCAAGGTCACAGGGGTCGAACTGCGTTCGGGAGAGGTCGTCTCCGCCTCGATCGTGGTCTCGAATGTCGATGTTCCGATGACCCAGGCCGAACTGCTCGTGTCGGCAGGCCGACCGCGTCAGGCACCCAGGGTACCGAAGATGACCCCCGGGGTCATGACCTTCTACTGGGGGATCCGTGGACGGGTCGAGCGGCTCGGCCACCACACGATCTTCCTGCCGCAGGACTTCCGGCGCGCCTTCGATGAGCTGCTTAAGCAGAAGAAGATCCCGGAGGATCTCCCCTTCTACACCTCCGTGCCCTCCGACACAGACCCGGACCTCGCGCCACCGGGCGACACGGCGATGTTTGTGCTGGTCCCGACTCCGCTCCTCAGCGAGATGCCGAGTCTGGATGCGCCGGAGACAGTCGCCAGGGTTCGACAACAGGTGCTCGACCGGCTGACGGCGGATCGCATCGATCTCGACCCTTCGCGAATCGCCTTCGAGGAGGTACTGACTCCAGGCGAGTGGCGCCGGCGGTTTGGCCTCTACGATGGGTCGGCTTTCGGGGCGGCCCACACCCTCTTTCAGGTCGGACCGTTCCGCGCGCGAAACTATTCGTCGGAGATCGATGGCCTGTTTTACGTCGGGGCGAGTACGACGCCCGGCACGGGGATGCCGATGGTCGTCCTCGGCGGAAAATTGACCGCGGAGAGAGTGAAAGCACGTGTACATTGAGCGCTACGGCACGGGGGCGCGGACCTATTTCGGCCTTCACGGCTGGAGTGGAAGCCATTCGACCTTTGCCCCACTGGCAAAGCATCTCCCCGCGGGGGCAACGCTGCTCTCGCCGGACCTTCCCGGGTACGGGGGGAGCCGCGCGTCGAGGCCGGAGGAGTTAGGGCAGGTCGCGGATGTTTTGGCGGCGGCGCTCGAAGAGGTCGAGTCCGAGACCTTGACGTTGATCGGGAACTGCAGCGGCGCGCTGCTCGGGCTGGCCGCGCTCGAGCGAAAGCCTTCGCTCCAGAAACGGGTCGAGAGGCTCGCGCTGATCGACCCCTTCGCGTACACCCCCTGGTATTTTCAACTCTTTATGGCGCCCTTGCTCGGGAAGGTGGCCTACTACAGCACGTTTGCCAACCCGTTGGGACGTGTCGTGACCAACCTCTCGCTGCGGGGCCATCGGACGGATGAGACAGACCTGACCCATTCGTTCCGGGGGATCGACCACGAGGTCTCCTACAGGTACCTGGAGATTCTGACGGGCATCGGGAGCATCGAGCGCTGGGCCAATATCGAATTGGAGACGGATCTGATCCACGGGGCGCGCACCTTCTCCGCGATCAAGCGGTCGATGGAGATGTGGCAGCGGATGTGGCCCCACGCGAGGGTGCATACGTTGGCGTCGGCCGGGCATCTCCCGATCCTGGAGTCGACTGAAGAGTTGAGTCGCCTTCTTTTCCGTTGATCTTGTCGGAGACCTGTCTATGTCGGAGAAGCTGGCTGCCTATATTGACACCTACCGTGGCGAAGTGGAGGCCGCGTTGACCCGCCACCTCCCCCTGAGTCGCCAGGAACGGGCGGTCGCCCTCAACGAGGCCCTGCGGTATTCACTCTTTCCCGGGGGAAAGCGGTGGCGGCCAATCCTGGCCCTGCTCGGAGCCGAGGTGGTTGGAGCGGATCCCCGGCAGGCGCTGCCGGCAGCTTGCGCGATGGAGTACCTCCATACCAGTTCGATCATCCTCGACGACCTGCCGGCGATGGACGACGCCGATCTGCGGCGGGGCCGACAGTCGCTCCACCGGGTTCACGGCGAGAGCCTCGCGCTTCTGACGGCCCTGGCCTTGCTCAACCAGTCCTATGGGTTGTTGGTCGAGGCGGCCCTCGTCAATGGTTGCCACGAGGCCGGCTTGCGGTTGGTTCGGGAGGCGGTGGCGAGCATCGGTGCGGACGGGATGATTGGGGGCCAGGTCGTCGACCTGGTGCTCCAGGGAGGGGGGCAGGGAGGGGAGTCGCTGGCGAGCCGCAATCTCAAGACGACCGCGTTGATGCGGTTGACGCTGGTCGCGGGAGCGCTCGCTTGCGGGACGACGCCTGCTGAGACTGCAGTCCTGGCCCGTTTCGGGGAAGACCTCGGAATGGCCTACCAGATCTGTGATGATCTCCTGGATGAGTTGGCCGGGAGCGAAGCGCTGGGAAAGCCGGCGCGGCAGGACGCCCGCCATGCCCGGTCGAACTATCTTGTCGAGTTTGGGGCCGAAACGGCCCATCAGATGGCCAGTCGGTTGGTGGAGGCGGGACTGGCCAGCCTGCGTCAGCAATTTGGCCCTCGGCCAGCCATCGGGCTGATCGAGGACGCCTCCCGGATGATTTTGGGCGGGATGGGCCATCTGGCCTCCGTGCGGGGATAGCCGAAGCGCTCTCCCAGGGGGCGGCCCGCTCGTCGAGGTGAATACTGTTTGGTTATGTGTACGCGGGGTAAGATCAGATTTCTTCCATCTTTATTCCGGAGACGACTCCTTGTCCTGGCGGCGGTGATCCTCACCTTCTTTCCGCTGTCGATCGACTCGCTGGCGGAGGATGGGAGAGGCCTCCACCCGCCGGCCCTGGACCACACCAGAAGTGATCACGGCGGCGAGGAGCGGGCCGTAGGGGGCCTCGCCAGCGATTTCGCCCTCAAGGATCAATACAACCAGCTCGCGAGCTATCGATTTCCCCCCGAGCGGGTGACGGTCCTCATCTTTGGCGACCGGAAAGGGTCGGAGCAGATCGAGGGATGGGTTCGACCCTTATGGGATCGGTATCAAACGCGAATCGATCAGCGCGGGGTCGCGGTCCTCTCATCGGTTCCATCAATGGTCCGAGGGCTGGTCCGAACGATCTTTCGGAGCCAGGTCAAGTACTCTGTCCTGCTCGATTGGAAGGGGGATGTCTCGCAGGCCTATGGGTACCAGAACGGCCGGTCGAACCTGATCCTCATCGACCGGCAGGGACGGATTGTCCTGCGCTTGCACGGCGCGGCGGAGGCGGCTTCCCTCGGGCAGCTCTACACCCGGATCGATCGCTTGCTGAGCGACCAATGAGCTCTTGTTGGCTCGACGAGAGTGGGATGAGATGACATTACTCCTGCTGGGGGGCTGCCTCTTTCTGCTGGGCATCACCTTCGCGAACGTCGTGGGATGGCCGGCTCCGGTGAGGCGGGGGGGGGCTCCGTCCGGCTCCGTCGGGGTCCTCATTCCCGCCCGGAATGAGGCCTCTCAACTGCCAGCCTGCCTGGAGTCGATTCTGGGCCAGGGGAGCTGCGTGGCGGAGATCCTCGTCTACGATGACCACTCGACCGACGCGACTCCGCGGATCGTTCTGGAAACGGCGAAGCGGGATCCCCGATTGCGCCTGCTCGCGCCCGTCCCATTGCCGGAGGGATGGACCGGCAAGAACTTCGCGTGCGCGCAACTGGCGGCAGCCGCGACGGCTCCGACGCTGCTCTTCCTCGACGCGGATGCTCGCCTCCTGCCCGGGGCGATCGATCGCCTGCAAGCGGAGATGGTCCGCCGCCGGCTCCAGTTTCTCTCGTGTTGGCCCGGGCTGGTGCTCGACTCCTTCTGGGAGAGGACACTGATGCCGATGCTCAATCTGGTGGTCTTCTCGATCTATCCGGCGCCGCTCTCGCTGATCTTTGGCTATGTCTCGCTGGCCCTGGCGCACGGCGCCTGCCTGATGATCGATCGCGAGAGCTATTTCGCCCTCGGCGGACATACGGCCGTGCGCGATCAGATCTTTGAAGATACGCGTCTCGCTCAGCTCTGGCGGAGGCGGGGGCGCCGCGGGCTCTGCCTCGATGGCCAGTCGATCGTGCGGGTGCGGATGTACGATTCACTGGCGGGAATCTGGAGCGGCTTCCAGAAGAACTTCTATCCGGCATTCGAGTCATCGGTCAGTTTCTGGGTCTTTCTCGCCGTTCACGCGGTCTTCTTTCTCGGCCCATTCGTCGGGCTGCTCTTTCTCCCGACGGAGTCGGCCTTGTTGGGCGCGGCGATGGCGGTGCTGGGGATCCGGGGGCTGCTGGCGCTGCGCTTTCGCCAGCCGCTCTGGAGCGTGCTGCTCCACCCGGTCGCGGAAGGAATGCTCCTTGCGCTGGGGTTGCAGTCCTGGTGGCGCTGCCGAACCGGGCGCGGGGTCGAGTGGAAGGGGCGTCGGTACTGGCAGCGGGAAGGGCGGTCCTGAACGGGCAGGGGGGCCGGGAAGAGACTTTCGTGGAAGAGATCGGTCGGGAGGATTGGCAGTGAAGCAAAAAAGAGTGGTGGTGATCGGGGGGGGCTTGAGCGGACTGGCGGTGGCCGTTCGACTGGCGGCACGCGGCGCGTCGGTAACCGTGTGTGAGCAGGGTCCCTCGTTTGGCGGCAAGATGAATCGCTGGGAGTCCGCCGGCTTTCGTTTCGACACGGGTCCGTCGTTGATCACCATGCCCTGGATCTTCGCCGACCTCTTCGCCGCAGCGGGAAGCCGGATCGAAGACTACCTGCGAATCGTTCCGGTCCATCCGATCTGTGAATACATCTACCCGGATGGGACCCGCTTCACTTACACCGCCTCGATCCCCGACTGGCTCGAGACGGTTCGTCAACTCGACCGGCGGGATGTCGATGGCTTCCTGCGCTTTTTGCGCCTGGGAGCGCAACTCTACGAGCTCTCCAAAGACACGTTTCTCCGCCATCGCCCGGCCGATTGGGTTCAGCGAACCAACCCGGGCAGTCTTCGCTATATGCCCTGGCGGTACGGCTGGGGAAACTATGACCGGATGGTCGAAGCCCATTTTCACAGCCCGCACCTGCGCCAGCTCTACAACCGCTACCCGACCTACGTCGGGTCATCACCTTATCGATCGCCGGCGACATTCGCCCTCATTCCCTATCTCGAGTACACCTTTGGCGGGTGGTACATTGAGGGAGGTCTCCACCAGATCGTCGAGGGGCTCGTTGCCCTGGCCCGGGAGAAGGGGGCGACAATGCTGCTCGACGCTCCCGTCGAACAGATCGAGCGGTCCGGCCGCCGGGTGACGGGAGTGGTTCTGCGCGATGGGACTCGCCTGCCCGCCGACGTCGTGGTCATGAATGGGGAGGCGGCCAACGCCCGCGGGATGCTCCAGGAGCGGCCCGCGCCGAGCGAGCTTCCAGAGGCGGAGCGCTCGATGTCGGGGCTGGTCTTTCTCATGGGCATTCGTCGAACGATGCCCGATCTTCATCACCACGCGATCTTCTTCTCCGAGGACTACCGGCGCGAATTCCAGGAGATCTTCGACGAACGGCGATTTCCAAGCGATCCGACCGTCTATCTCAACACCGCCAGTCGGAGCGACCGCGGCGTCGTTCCCGGCGGCGAGGGGGAGACGCTCTTCGTCATGGCCAACGCTCCGGCCAATGACGCGGATCAATGGGGAGAGGAGTCTCTTCAGGAAGCTCGGCAGCGGGTCCTCGGCCGTTTACGGGCGAGCGGCTTTCCCGACATCACCCCGGAGATCGCTGTCGAGAATGTCTGGACCCCGCGCCGAATCGCCACCCGCTACCGGATGCCCGGCGGCGCGATCTATGGAACCCATTCCCACGGCTGGAAGCGGGCTTTTCTTCGACCTGGGAACCGGGATCCCCACTATCAAGGCCTTTACTACGTTGGTGGAAGCACCCATCCCGGTGGGGGGACCCCAACCGTGCTGATCTCGGCGCAAATCACCGCGGAATTGATTGAGCGAAATGAGCGATAACTGGATTCGTCGGATCAACAGCTGGTTCCCCTCTACGGCATCGATTCCGCCCTCGAGAAGATGGTGGGTGCGCGCCCTCTTCGTCGCCTATCTGGTGATGTGGGGGGGAGGGATAGGCCACTACGCGCTCGTCGGCAAACCCCCTCTCGACGCGCCATGGGCGGCGTCCCTCTTTCTGCTCCTCGCCGGTCTGATCGTCGCCGCGACCTCCCGTCGAGGCGAAGTCGGCGTGCTCCTCACGGCCGCGGCAATCGGATTTGCCGCCGAGGTGGTCGGTGTTCGCTATGGGTTTCTCTTCAGCGAGTATGCCTATACGGATGTGCTCCTTCCACATCTCTGGAAGGTCCCGGTGGTGATGTTGAGTGCCTGGATGGTGCTCGTCGCCTATACCAGGGAGCTCTACCTCCACGTTCACTGGCCGGGGTCGCCGCGGCTGGTCGGCGCGTTGGTTGGGGCGCTCTGGATGACGGCGATCGATCTGGTGATCGACCCCCTCGCGGCCAATCAGCTGGGCTATTGGCGCTGGGTGGGCACGGGGCCTTACTATGGGATTCCCACCCACAATTTCCTCGGCTGGTTCGTCGTCAGCCTGCTCATCTTTCTCCTGCTGCCCGGCCCACGCGAGCATCACCCTTGGGCGTTGATGGTCGGAAGGAGCATCCTCCTCTTCTTCTCGCTGATCGCGCTCTCGTTTCAACTCTGGCTGGCGGGCGGGGTTGGTCTCCTCCTCTGCCTGCTCGACCTCGGGCTCCGTCGGACCCTCTCTCCTCGCTGAACCAGTGCAGCTGGCTCAGCGGAGGAAACGTCAAGTGCCCAGAGGATAGTTCTAAAAAATATTTGTGTTCTTGAGCTTGGCCTGGGAGGTTGCGCCCCGTATAATCGTCGACATTCAAAGAGTTAGCAGGTCCGCGAGTTCAGTCTGGCCGGGAGAGCAGCGTGCCCTCGCAGGTGCGGGCCGCCATCCGAGATTGATCATCCGACAGAAAGACAGACGATGCTATGAAAATTATCGTGCTGAAAGAGACGGAGCCGTTGGAGACACGGGTGGCCTTGATCCCGGCGGCGGTCAAAAAACTGGTCGATATGAAGGCGGAGGTCTCGGTCGAGCGCGGAGCGGGGCTCGAGGCCGGGGCGACGGATGCCGAGTACGAAGCGGCGGGGGCGAGTGTTTCGAGTGACCGGGCCGGCCTCCTGGCGGGGGCGGATCTGCTGGCCTCGGTCGGGTGCCCGACCGAAGAGACCCTGGGGGCGCTTCGGGAAGGTGCGACGGTGATTGCCCACGTTCGTCCGTTCGACGCGCCCAGCCGCCTGGCGCCAGCGATTGCGCGTCGCCAGAAGATTCTGGCGATGGAGATGGTCCCGCGTTCGACCATTGCGCAGAAGATGGACGCGCTCAGCTCGCAGGCCAACCTCGCGGGATATGCGGCGGTGGTCGTCGCCACCGAGCGGTTGACGCGAATTCTACCGATGATGACGACGCCGGCCGGGACGATCTCGCCGGCGAAAGTCTTCATCATCGGGGCCGGCGTGG
>Ga0169931_10012558_pt1 | contig 11725 bp, 8 predicted proteins | sample Kivu_15m_20L_FD_129675 | JGI IMG/M metagenome (GOLD analysis project Ga0169931, IMG submission 129675) | Freshwater microbial communities from Lake Kivu, Western Province, Rwanda to study Microbial Dark Matter (Phase II) - Kivu_15m_20L... | ecosystem: Environmental > Aquatic > Freshwater > Lake ... | reverse complement strand
GGCCTCTCTACTTCTGCCTAAATTCCTAGCCGCCAAGCTTATCCCTCACAAACCCCCGGATACACTACCCTTGACGGCCTAAATCTAAATCTGGATCCAAGTAAAACTTGTGACTGTCCAGCTCAAGAACTGCGAAAGTTGGAGCAACAGGCCCTGACCGCCCAAAAGAATGGCCACGAAGACGCGGCGCGCCTAGCCATGACCAAGGCCATTCAAATCGAGCAGCTCTTGCCCCAGCTCGAAAGCCAGGTGCAGCAGGCCGAAAAGTTTGTCCAGGCCTCCAAGGACAAACTCAACCGCGAGCGGCTCAAGCTAGAGCAGTACAAGACCGACATGGAAAACATGAAGGATCTGGCCGAGATCAACAGCGCCCTAGAATCCATTGCCCAGGTCAACAACGAGTTTGACATCGGCTCGGCCCGCTCCTCCTTTGAGTCGGCCAAAAATGCGGTCGAAGGTCGCCACCTGCGCAGCAACGCCATGGCCGAACTCTCTGAAAACCCCAATGAAAAGCTGGCGGCAGACCTCGACCAAATGACCCTTGATGACGAGGTCTCGCGTCGCCTGCAAATGCTACAAGGCACCACCCCTAAGGAACTGGCGGAGTAACCCTAACCTATGACTAACGACAATACTTCGGTCAAGCGCAGCGGCCCGCCGCCGATTGTCTTTATTTTGCTGCTGGTGGGTCTGCTGGGCGGAGCCTATTGGTTCTTTTTCCGCAAGCCCAAGGTGGCCCCCGTCGTCACCCCCCCTGGCCTAGAAGCGCCCCAGGCGGGCACGAACACCCCCGGAGCCCCGGCCAACTTTGCCCTCCAGCCCAGCGTGGCGGCGGGCACCACCGTCTCGATCGATGGCTCCACCAGCATGGTGCTGATCAATGAGGCCCTCAAGGCAGGCTTCATGCAGCAGTACCCTGGCACCCAGGTCAATACCGCTGCGGTGGGGTCTGATAACGGCATTCAGGCCCTGCTGGGCGGCAGTGTGGATGTGGCGGCCTCGTCCCGGGGTCTGACCCCCCAAGAGCAGGCCCAGGGGCTAGTGGCGGTGCCGGTAACGACCGATCGCCTGGCCCTGGTAATTGGCAACGATAACCCCTTTAAGCGGGGCCTCTCCACCGCCCAGGTGGCCCAAATCTTCCAGGGGCAGCTGACCAACTGGTCTACCCTGGGTGGCCCCGACACCACCATTCGGGTGATCAATCGCCCCTCAGTGAGCGGTACCCACGTGGCCTTCCAGGATATCGTGCTGGGCGGCGGCCAGTTTGGCACCAGCCCCAATATCACCACCCTCAACCGCGACGCCACTACCCCCATGCTGCAACAACTGGGCACCGACGGCATTGGCTACGCCACCTTTAGCCAGGTGGCCGACCAGCAGACAGTGCGGGTGGTGCCCATCGACGGCGTCACCCCCGAGGCCGCAAATTATCCGTTCCAGCGGCCCCTCTACTACGTCTACAAAGACGCCAACAACCCAGCGGTGCAGGCCTTTTTGGGCTTCGCCCTGTCGCCCCAGGGGCAGCAGGCGATCGCGGCAGCCGAGAAGTAAGTAGGTGGACACAATTAAATTCAGCATGTAGTTGGAGTTTAAGGGGCTGAGGCCCCTTGTTGGAGGTGTTCCCCCCAAACCCTAAGCCAAATAATTCTGTCCATGTACTTAATTTTGGATTTTGGATTGGCGATTTTGGATTGAACGGAGGACTGGCTTTACCAATTCAAAGTTCAAAATTCAAAACCGCCTCACCGCTGGTACCAGGCCGCCAGGGCCAGGGCCAGCCCATCGGCGGCATCGTCGGGGCGGGGAATGCGATCCAAGCCCAGTTCTCGGGCGACGGCCTCCTGCACCTCCGCCTTGTCGGCGTTGCCGTAGCCGGTGAGGGCCTGCTTCACCTGGGCGGGGGTAAACTCGATGTAGGGCAGGCTGTGCTGGGCCAGCACCAGCATCACCACCCCCCGCGCCTGGGCCACCAGAATGGTGTTGCCCATGCGATAGAAAAAGAACTTCTCAATCACCACCAGGTCGGGCTTGAACTGGTTGAGCAGGCTGTGCAGGTCGGTGTAGATGGTGCAGAGGCGATCGCCCACGGGAGTCTTGGCCGGGGTTTCGATCACGCCAAAATCAACCACTGCTACGCCCTCCTGGGCCCCGGCAGCGGGGGCGGCTTCTGGGGCCAACCCCTCAATGATCCCAAATCCCAGAATGGCTAGGCCAGGGTCAAGCCCCAGAATACGGTGCCCCACGGTGGCGGCTAGCGCGCCCCCACCGGTTGGCGACCGTTGGCCGTGGCCTGGTCGGGGTCGGCCAGGCCAAACACCTTGCAGAAGACCTTTTCGACCTTGTAGCCCGAGTCGATGCTCTCGAGGGGGTCTTTGCGCAGGCGGTGGCGCAGGCACAGCACAATCACCCGCTTGATGTCGTCGAGGGTGACCTCGGTGCGGCCTTCGTAGGCGGCGATCGCCCTGGCCGCGCGGTTGGTGACAATGTCGCCCCGCAGCCCATCCACATCGAGCTCGGAGCAGACCTCAGAAATGCGCACCCGGTCTTCGTAGTCGAGGGTGACGCTGGCTAGCCGCTGCTGGGCTTCGACCAGGCGCACCTGGAGGGCGGTCTGGGCCGCTTGGTGTTTGTCGAGGTAGGTGGCAGGATCTTGGTCAAACTCAGAGCGCTGCTCGACGATCTGTACCCGCAGTTCAGGGTCGCGGACGGTGCGGATCTCGGCGTGCATGCCGAAGCGATCGAGCAGCTGGGGCCGCAGTTCCCCTTCCTCAGGGTTGCCGGAGCCCACCAGCACAAACTGGGCCGGGTGACGGATGGAGATGCCCTCCCGCTCCACGGTGTTCCAGCCGGAGGCGGCGGAGTCGAGCAGTACGTCCACCAGGTGGTCGTCGAGCAGGTTGACTTCGTCGACGTAGAGAATGCCCCGGTTGGCCTTGGCCAGCAGGCCGGGCTCAAAGGCCTTAATCCCTTCTGAGAGGGCTTTTTCAATGTCAATGGTGCCGCACACTCGGTCTTCGGTGGCTCCCAGGGGTAGATCGACCATGGGTACTTTCTTCAGCGCCATGGGCAGGTCGTCGGTGCCGCGCTCGGCGTGCACGTCCTGATCCTGGGGCGACCGGTTAAAGGGGTCGTCGGCCACGGTTTCGATCTCCGGCAGCAGGTCGGCCAGGGCGCGAATGGTGGTCGATTTGCCGGTGCCGCGATCGCCCATAATCATCACCCCGCCAATTTTGGGGTCAATGACGTTGAGCAGCAGGGCCAGCTTCATATCGTCTTGGCCAATCACAGCGGTGAAGGGAAATACCGCACGCCGGGCGGGGGCAAAGGTGGCTGGGGGGGTCGCAACAGTAGAATTCACGGGCGGTTCAGAGATGACGGCAAACGTTAAGTACTGATTTCCATTGTGCCACAGTAGCTCCCCTCCGCCAGACGGCGTCGGCCAATCCGGTATTCCCAGGGGGCGTTGCATCCGGTAGGCGGCTAAACGATCAAACCCCGTAGGGGCAGACCCAGTGGTGGCCAGGTCAGGGCGCGGGGGCCGCTCGGCCGGCAATCCTAGGGCCGCTTTCAGATCGGCTTCACTGACGCCCAGCTGGGCGGCGGCTTCCTCTAGGCCACCGCTATGACCACCGCCGTGGCCACGACCACCGCCCTGACGATGCTGGAACGGCTCACTACTCTCCACCCCCTGGGAGCCCTGGCCTGTGGGGGCTGGGGAAGTTTGGCTGAAGGCGGATAGGCCTAGCCCGCCGACGAGTACCGAGGTCAGGGCGACAGTCATGAATGAACGGTGCATAACCATTCCCCTGGGGCAGATGGCGATCGCCGTTAACCTGCAAGCCCTGCACCAAGAAATGGCCACCCTGCGGCACATCTACCTGCTGACGATTCCGGGGCTGCTGCTGGCGATCGGCGGTGGGGCCTGGGGGCTAGCGGGTCAGGCCCCCTGGCGAGATCCAGGTTTACCTTCAATTACCGGCTAGGCAGCTCGGCTAGAGCTGACCATTCATTAGAGATGCGTGAACAAATGTAAACAAAGGTATAGACTAAGTTAAGAGGATATTTGGAAAGTCGGTGCAAGCTGACCTTCGTACTGCGAAAGTGGGTCAAGGTCACTCATTGCTCAGGGGATATGCGGTCGCGATCGCGCTAAGGGCGCCAGGCAATGCCTTTTTCAAGCATCCTCTAGGGACTACGCGTCACGATGTCCATTGCCTGAGGCGGCTTTACCTGGGTCATGGCGTCGGCAATGTCTAGGCTATCTATTGTTTATGTTTACAGCAAGCCAGTATGAGAAACGTGCTGAAGGTATTAGTAGTTTGTATTGTGAGCCTCTGCGTTTGGCTGCCCATGGCACCCGCCCAGGCCTACGACAACCCTGAGCTCTTGCCCGATGAGCAGACCTCCATTATTGATCTCGCCAAGGCGCTCACCCCTCGCCAAGAAGAAAGTCTGGATTCTCAGCTCAATCAGTTTGAGACCGAAACCGGCTGGAAACTGCGGGTGCTGACCCAGTACGATCAAACCCCAGGCCGGGCGGTCAAAGACTTTTGGGGCCTCGATGACCGTAGCATTATGCTGGTGGCCGATCCCCGTGGCGGCAACCTACTGAACTTCAGCGTCGGCGATGCCGTCTACGACCTGCTACCCCGCACCTTTTGGATTGAGCTGCAAACCCGCTACGGCAATCAGTTCTTTGTGCGAGACAATGGGGAAGACAACTCTATTTTGAGTGCCCTAGAGTCGATTCAAGGCTGTCTGCGCCAGGGTGGGTGCAATGTGGTGCCCGGCCTGCCCCAGGAACAGTGGATACTGACCTTGATTACCTCGATCGTGGGCGGTGTGATCTGCGGGTTTGCCGCCCACCCCCGCAAGCCGGGGCAAATTTTGGCCTGGCAGTGGGTGTTGATTTTTTCGCCCCTGTGGGGAATCTTGTTTTTCGCCTTTGGCATTGGCCCGGTGGTGACCCGCACCAGCGACTGGCTGCCCCTCACCCGCAACGTGGCGGGCTTCTTGATCGGGGCATTGGTGGCCTACTTAACTCCCATCCTGGGAGGGCAAGCCCCCAATTCTGAGACTTAGGGCCAATTCTGGCGACGAAAATATTTGGTTCTCCGTAGGGGCGCAGAGCCCTGTGCCCCTACGGTATTTGGGCAGCCATCACGGCATTGACCGTAGATAGCAGTTGCTTGGGGTCGATGGGTTTGCCCACCCAGGCGCTGGCCCCAGCGGCCACGGCATGATCGACTTGGGCGCTATCGTTTAGGTCGATCAGGGCCAGGAGCTTGGGGGCTGTGGCGGCCGAAGCTCGGCGCAGGGAGGCAATAATGTCACCGCCGTTGGCGCTGGCTAGGGTGAGACTGGCGATCACCGCCGCCGGTTGGAGCAGCTCCACCTGATCGATGACTCGCGACCCGTCGACAATCCAAATCACCTGGTAGGCGGCGGCGGTGAGCATATCGCAGATCAGGCTGGCGGTTTCTTCGTTATCTTCGACCAGCACAATGCGCCCCACCATGGGTTCAGCGGTGGGTATTGGGTCTACGACTAGGGAGTCGGCCGATCGCTGGAGAGGCAGTCTGACGGTGAATACAGAGCCTCTCCCGATCTCTGATTTGACTTTGATGTTGCCCCCGTGAAGCTCTACCAGTTGCTTGGTCAGGGCCAGTCCGAGACCCGTGCCGGGGTGCTCTCGCTGGCGGACATTTTCCAGTTGCTGAAATTTGGCAAACAGCCGGGGCTGGGCCTCGGCGGCAATGCCAATGCCGGTGTCTTCGACTTGAAAAACAGCGTCATTTTGCTCGCGCCGCACCCGCAGGGTAACTTTGCCCTTGGCCGGGGTGAACTTGATGGCGTTGCTGAGCAGGTTGGCCAAAATTTGGCGCACCCGCCGGGGGTCAGCCACAAAGGACTCTTGACCGTCTGCCAGCTTGATATCTAGGGCGATGTCGATGGTGTTTTGGGCCGCCTCGCCGCGAAAGGCATCGACGCTCTGGCGACTCAGGGAGGCTAAGGAAAAGGGCCGGATGTCTAAGACCGTGCGACCGGCCTCAATCTTGGACATGTCGAGAATGTCGTTGATCACCCGCAGCAATTGCTCGCCGCTGGATTGAATGGTGGAGAGATAGTCGCGCTGGCGATCGCTCAGGTCGCCTAGGGACCAGCGCAGCAAGGTGGCTGACATGCCAATGATGTAGGTCAGGGGGGTGCGCAGCTCATGGCTCATGGTGGCCAAAAATTCGCTTTTGGCCCGGTTGGCCGACTCGGCGTCGACTAGGGCATCGCGCAGATCCTGGGTGCGCTCAACGACACAAATCTCGAGGTTTTGGGTTTGTTGCTGAAGCCGTTGGTACAGCTGGGCCTGGTTGATGGCGATCGCCAGGTACTCGGCAATGTGCTGCAAAAATTCGATTTCCCAGGGCTGCCAGTGGCGGTGGCCGTCGCACTGGTGCACAATCAGCAGACCCCAGAGCTGCTGCCCCACCAAAATCGAAGCCACTGCCTTGGATTTCACCTGTACTTGATCGAGAAACGCCAGCATACAGGGGGCGTGCTGGTAGGTGTGGCGCACATCATCGATCGCCAGGGGATGCCCTTGGCGAAAGCGCAGTTGGCTGGCGGGGTAGGCGGGGTGGCTTTGAAAGCATAGGAGGTCGGTGTAGTTGAGCACCGAGGCCAGGCGATCACTCGATCGCGACTCGTAGGTAATGTAGCCCATGGACTGAGAGGGGGCGACCTGGGCTGAGGGATCCAGGGCCATGACATCTATGGGCTTGCTGGTAGCCGACGGAACCTGGTCAAACTGATACAGCAGCAGGCGATCAGCCTGGAGAAACTGGCGCACCTCGGCCACGGTGGTGTCTAAAATTTCAGGCAGCTCCAGGTTGCTCTGGATTTTGCTAATCACCCGGTTGAGCAGGAGGCGAAGGTCTGGCTGGTGATCAAGGCTGGTTGGGGCGTTGGCCCCCCGATTGGCGTTGGCCCCCCGATTGGCATCGGCCCCCAGATTGGCATCGGCCCCCAGATTGGCCTCGGCACAGGCCGGTAGCCAGGCCAGCATAAACTGGCTCAGGGCCGATAGGCTGGTGGTAGCCAAGGAAAGAGGACGGTCGGTTAGGCCCAGGTGATCCAGGCAATCTTCTACCGCCCCGGCCTCGGTGACCAGACGGATCAGGATGCGATCGCTCTCCGCCTCTCCGGGCTGGGGGTGAGCCGTGACCACCATCGACAGCTCTGGCCCCAGCAGACACCAAAAACCACTGTCATGGTTACGGCTGTTGGGGCTATCGCTGTCACTGTTATCGGCGGGTAAGTCGGTCTGGGTAAGCAGGGTAAGCTGGTGCTGCTGGCTATACTGACGCAAAAACTGCCCCAGCAAAACCAGGGCAGCCCTGGATATAACCTGCTCGGTGCCACGGTCTAAAGAGTTAGGCATCCTTACATTTTGAGGCTGAGTGCGCCTATTGCGGTGGGTTGAAAACGGGTTTTAGCCGAAGAAAGCCTTAAGGTTTTGGCAGCCCTCATAGTAGCTTTCGTTTTTGCCTAACCCTGATTTACGCTAGAGTTCCTTCAGATTTGTCGTGGCTTGAGAGGTTGCCCATGCATCGCTTAGCGGCTACCCCTGGCGGCTGGGCACCGGACACCGAGGGCGTGATTTTTGTAGAGCAAACCCCGGCTCCGCTGGTGTTTCTGACCGCCGCCGATACCGAAATTCAAAGTCTGGCCCGCGCGAATTTCCCCACTCAGTTTCCGGCTCTGCGGGTGGCCAGTCTGCTCCAGCTCCAGCAGCAGCTGGCGATCGACACCTACACCGATGATGTTTTGCGCCACGCTCAGCTGATCGTCATTCGCCTGCTGGGGGGGCGGGCCTACTGGCCCTACGGCCTTGAGGTAGTGAAGGCGGTGGCCGCCGAAACCGGCGCGGCCCTGGTGGTCTTGCCCGGCGACGATCGCCCCGCCCCAGACCTGATTAGCCATTCCACGGTGCCCTTTGCGATCGCCAACCAGCTCTGGCGCTACCTCAACGAAGGCGGCGTCGAGAATATGCAGAACGGGCTGCTGTGGGTGTGCGATCGCCTGCTTCACACCACCTACAGCCCGCCTGGGCCGCAGGTCATTCCCAAGGTGGGGGTGTATGGGCTGGGCTGGCCAAAATTCAAAGTTCAAAATTCAAAGTTTAAAATTGGTCTGCTCTTCTACCGGGCTCATTACCTGGCGGGCAACACGGCTCCCATTGATGGGCTGTGTGAGGCTTTGGTGGAGCGGGGAATCGATCCACTGCCGGTGTACGTGTCGTCGCTGCAGGACCCGGACGTGCAGGGGGATTTGGTCGACCTGCTCAAGCCTAGGGAGGCTGGCGGCGGCGATCATAGCCATCCCCCTGGCGATGGGCCTGGCGACGGGCCAGGCATTGATGTGCTGCTGAACACCACCAGCTTTTCGGTGGCGAAGCTGGACGGAGCAACCCCCAATCTCCATCTGTGGGAAACCCTGGATGTGCCGGTGCTACAGGTCATTCTCAGCGGCGGTACCCAGGCCGCCTGGGCCAGCCAAAGCCTGGGCCTGTCGCCCCGTGACATTGCCATGAATGTGGCGCTGCCCGAGGTGGATGGGCGAATTATTACCCGAGCGGTGTCGTTTAAGGCCACCCACCAGCGCAGCGAGGCCCTAGAAACCGATGTGGTGACCTACGAGCCGGTGGGCGATCGCATTCAATTTGTCGCGGACCTGGCCGCCCAGTGGGCCAGCCTGCGCCGCACCCCCGTGGGCGATCGCCGCATTGCCCTGGTTTTGGCCAACTACCCCAACCGCGACGGTCGCCTGGCCAATGGCGTCGGCCTCGATACGCCCCAGAGCGCCATCGAAATTCTCCAGGCCCTCAAGGCCGCTGGCTATACCCTCAGCGACATCCCCACCGATGGCGATGCCTTAATTCACCGGCTCACCCTCGGCCTAACCAACGACCCCGAAGGCCGCGACTACCGCCAAATCCACCAGTCTTTGCCCGCCACCGATTATCTTCAGCACTTCGAGGCGCTCCCCGCCGCCGTTCGCAACGGCATCACCACCCGCTGGGGCCCCCCCACCCCCCAATTTCCCCGCTCCCCCACTCCCCCACTTCCCTTCCCCATCCCCGGCCTCCAGCTCGGCCACATCTTCATCGGCATCCAGCCCAGCCGGGGCTACGATCGCGACCCCGCCCTCAACTATCACTCCCCCGACCTGGAGCCCACCCACGACTACCTGGCGTTTTATCGCTGGCTCCAGCACAGCTTTGGGGCCCAGGCCATTGTTCACCTGGGCAAGCACGGCAACCTGGAATGGCTACCCGGCAAGGGGGTCGGGCTCTGCCAAGACTGCTACCCCGAGGCCATGCTCGGCCCCATGCCCCACCTGTATCCCTTCATCGTCAACGACCCCGGCGAGGGCTCCCAGGCCAAACGCCGCGCCCAGGCCGTTATTCTCGACCACCTGACGCCGCCGCTGACCCGCGCCGAACTCTACGGCCCCCTCGAAAAACTCGAAGGCCTGGTCGACGAATACTACGAAGCCCAAAGCCTAGATCCCTCGCGCTTGGCCCTGATCGGCGATCGCATCCTCACCCTGCTCAACGACACCCACCTCCTAACCGACCTCACCCCCTCACCATCCAGGGCAGACACACCGGTCTGCCCCTACCCCACCACCCCCTCACCCATCCACCCTTCACCCACCCACCCTTCACCCACCACCCCACCCACCCTCCCCACCCTCCTCCCCACCCTCGACACCTACCTCTGCGACCTCAAGGAGGCCCAAATTCGCGACGGCCTGCACATCTTTGGGCAATGCCCCACCGGGCGGCAGCGGCGGGATTTGATCGTGGCGATCGCCCGCCACCCCAGCCCCGGTCGCCAGGGACTGACCAGGGCGATCGCCAACGCCTGGGGGCTCGATCTTGACCCCTTGACCGCCGATCTAGGGGAACCGTTCACCCCACCTAGGGCAGATACGGGAGAACCCGTTGCCCCATCCAGGGCAGACACGGAGGTCTGCCCCTACCCGGTGACCCCAAGTTGCCCCGATCTATCCCACTGCCGCATCGTCGGGGATGTTGTGGAGACTCTCGAGCAGGCGGCGGCTCGATTAGTTGAACAATTGCTCTCTGCCCAGGCGGTGTGTCCGGCGGATGGGACGGCTCTCGACCCCGAACTACTCTGGATTCAGAAGGTTTTGCTCCCCGCGCTGACCCGCACCACCGACGAAATCACCCACCTGCTCCGGGGGCTAGATGGCCGCTACGTGCCCAGCGGCCCGGCGGGGGCACCCACCCGCAATCGACCCGATGTGCTGCCCACCGGGCGCAATTTTTTCTCGGTGGACATTCGCGCCATTCCTACTGAGACGGCCTGGGATGTGGGGCGGCGGGCGGCAGAGGTGCTGGTCGAGCAGTACACCCAAGACCATGGCGAGTATCCCCAGACCCTGGGTCTGTCGGTATGGGGCACCTCGACCATGCGCACTGGCGGCGACGACCTGGCCGAGGCCCTGGCCCTGATGGGGGTACGCCCAGTGTGGGATGGCCCCTCGCGGCGGGTGGTGGATTTTGAAATTTTGCCCCTGGCTACCCTGGGCCGTCCTCGGGTGGATGTCACCCTGCGGATTTCGGGCTTCTTTCGCGATGCCTTTCCCAATTTGATCGATCTGTTTGACCAGGCGGTGGCGGCGGTGGCCAACCTGGTAGAACCCGCCGAGCAAAACCCGCTGGCGGCGCGGGTGCGACAGGAGAGTGCAGCCTGGCAACAGCAGGGACTGACGGTGGAGCAGGCGGATCAGCGATCGCGCTACCGGATCTTTGGCTCTAAGCCAGGGGCCTACGGGGCAGGGTTGCAGGGGCTGATTGAAGCCCAAAACTGGACCACCGACGAGGACCTGGCCCGGGCCTACCTGAACTGGAGCAGCTACGCCTACGGACGCGACGCCCAGGGCCACGCCATGCCCGAAGCCTTTGAGCAGCGCCTCCGCCATCTGCAAGTGGTGCTCCACAACCAAGACAACCGCGAACACGACCTGCTGGACTCTGACGATTACTACCAGTTTCAGGGGGGAATGACCGTGGCCGCCCGCACCCTCCAGGGACAGTCGCCCGCCACCTACTTTGGGGACAACGCGGTGACGGAGAGGCCTAAGGTGCGATCGCTGACCGCCGAAATTGCCAAGGTCTACCGCTCCCGCGTGGTCAACCCTAAGTGGATCGCCGGGATCATGCGCCACGGCTACAAAGGGGCCTTTGAAATGGCGGCCACGGTCGACTATCTCTTTGCCTACGACGCCACTACCCACTGCGTCGCCGACCACATGTACACAGGCGTGGCCCAGGCCTACGTGCTCGACCCCGAGGTGCAGGCCTTTGTGCGCCAGGCCAACCCCTGGGCCCTGCGAGATATGGCCGAGCGGCTCCTAGAGGCCAACCAGCGCGGCCTCTGGGCCGCCGCCGATGCAGCGATGCTCGATGCCCTGCGGCAGGTGGCGAATGAAGCCGAGGGGGTGTTGGAGACGCGGTAGGGATTTTGGATTGTGGATTTTATACCAAATCCGACTTGGCTACCCCCGAAATGGTTTAGGGCCAGCAAAAATAAATTCGGAACGAGTTTACGGCGTTTTAGCCGATCAATGCCCATCAATGGAACTTGATCTGAACGAGGTATCAAGGGTTTCAGCCCCTAGAATTTTTGAATTTACAATT
>Ga0169931_10012557_pt1 | contig 11725 bp, 9 predicted proteins | sample Kivu_15m_20L_FD_129675 | JGI IMG/M metagenome (GOLD analysis project Ga0169931, IMG submission 129675) | Freshwater microbial communities from Lake Kivu, Western Province, Rwanda to study Microbial Dark Matter (Phase II) - Kivu_15m_20L... | ecosystem: Environmental > Aquatic > Freshwater > Lake ... | reverse complement strand
CCGGTCGTGACGCAGGGCGGCCTTAACGGCGGCTTTCGCCCTTTTCTTCCAGCGCCAATCGGTTATGGGCTTGGGCCCTGTCGTAATGAATGAGGCGGTCCGTCAGCCGGTCAGAATGCTGACTGTAGCCATTGAGAGGTAAGACGGTGATGATGACATCTTTCCAGATCTCCGCCCTGTTGGTTGCAACGGCTATTGGTCTGTCAGGCTGTGGTCCCGCCCTGAGCAGGGGTGAACAGCTGGCGGAGGACGTCTGTCAGTGCCAGCAGACGGCCGGGGAAGACGTCAGCAAAAAGATTGGCTGCGTTCAAAAACAGCTGGACCTCCAGAAGGGGATCGAGGGTAACCTCGAGGAGACGCAGAAATACCTTACCAGGCTGGCGGCCTGCCCCGCTTTCAGCAGCTAGAGTCCTCAACCCCCGAGGGGTCCCGGAAAGAGCGCCGCTTGCCGGGGACATCAGGATGTTTCTGGCGGCGGCCCTGGTGCAGGCGCAGACAAGACGCGTACCCAGGGGCTCTGACCGGCCAGCCGCCCGACATTCGCCTCGCGAGGGCCATCCGTCAGGGCGTCTGACGCCTCTGACATCATCACAGAGGACTGATGAGGCGGGCGCAAGGCGAACGCCCCGGCGAGGCTATGTCTCATCATCTGTCGGCAGACCGGCAAGACGCGCCAGAGCATCCGCCTGGATCCGGAATGCCTCTGTCTCCGGAGCCACCAGCTCGACATGACCCGTCCTGGGAACAACAATCAGGGACGCCTCATCGCCCGCTTGCCGGGCGCTGCGGGAAAGACGTTCGCCAAGCAGGGGCGGAGCGATCCTGTCATCCTCGCCATGGACGCTGATGAAGGGAACACCGATGGGCAGGAGCCGCGCCGGCGAAGTATCAGCGAGGGGATCGGGTCTGAGCGCGCTGGCGGGTCCCGTCAGCCGGTCATAAACCGCATCGAGGCAGGACGGCAGGGTGAGGGGCCGGGAGGCTTCAAGGTCGGCAAGCCCGCCCGATACAACCACCCCCCTGAACGATAACGGCCGATCTGCGCCAAGGGCGCTCGTTGCAGGAAGCCTGCTACGCCCCGCCAGCCACAGGATGAGATGGCCGCCAGCTGAATGCCCGATGCCAGTGACCCGTGAAAGATCGAGGTTATGTTCGCTGGCGTGCTCAGCCAGCGCATCAGCCGCCCCCGCCACATCAAGGAAGGTCCCGGGATAGCCGCCTCCCGGCTCATCGACGCCGCGATATTCGATATTCCAGACGGCCCATCCCCGCTGACGCAGGCCTTCGGCCATCCAGTTCATGAGCGTGCGGTCGGCGATGGATTTCTGCCAGCAGCCCCCATGGGCCATCACGACGACGGGGTAGGGGCCCTCGCCCTCCGGCAGCCAGAGATCGACAACATCCGTCGGCCCGGCGCCCCAGATGATCTCAACGGTCGGGTCCGGACGAACCCGGCTGGTCAGATCTGGCCATGTCAGAAGAACCGGCGCGGTATCAGTCATGCCCGGATCCAGAGGCGGGCCCGCCAGTTGGGGCTGTGGATAGCAGGCGCTGAGGAATAAAGGTATGAGCACGCCTGCGCATCTGGTCCACACCCCTGCTTCCTCCAGTTGTACCCTCTTAGCCGCCAGCCCCTTACAACCGCAATAACAGACAGGACAGATGCATGTTCGAGGTTGCTCACAGCCGGGAGGCGGCTCTTCTGTGCGACCAACAGGATCCGCTGGCGCGTGCGCGCAGCAGCTTCCGGATCCGGGAAGGCGTGATCTATCTCGTCGGCCACTCGCTCGGCCCGCCGCCCGTTCAGGCCCGCCAGAAGACAGAAGATGCGCTGAGCGCCTGGACAGACCAACTGGTGCGGGGCTGGAACGCCGCCGGCTGGATTGATCTGGCGGATCGGACAGGCGAGCGGATCGCAGAGCTGATCGGAGCGGATCCCGGCAGTGTGATTGTCACGGACAATGTGTCGGTGAACCTCTTCAAGCTGGCGGTGGCGGCAATGGGTCTTGCACGTTCTCCGCTCCTGATAATCGAAGAAGACGAATTTCCCACTGATCAGTATATTGTCGCGGAACTCGGCAGGCTCCAGCAGGCCGATGTCCGGCGGGTTCCGGCAGGCGAAGGCCTCGCGGCTCTTGAGACGGGGGGCGTCCTGATCAAGAGCGCCGTCAGTTACCGCTCATCAGAGGTTGCCGACATCTCCGCCCATGAAGCTGAGGCGCGCCATCGGGGCGCAATGATCGTCTGGGACCTCAGTCATGCGAGCGGCGTAATCAACCTCACCCTGGCGGCCCATGGGGTCATGCTGGCGACGGGCTGTACGTATAAATACCTCAACGGCGGACCGGGAGCTCCGGCGTTCATCTGTGTGTCGAGGGACATCGCCGACAAGGTGACCTCGCCCCTGCCAGGCTGGATGGGTCATAAATCGCCTTTTCTTTTTGAAGCGTCCTATACCCCACGTGATGGCGCCGGGCGCTTTGCAAGCGGTACGCCCCCGATCCTGTCGCTTGCCTCCCTCGATGGCGCGCTTGACGCCATCGCCGGCTACCCCATGCCTGCGTTGCAGAAAAAGGCGGTCGGGCTTGGCGCGCTTGCGATCAGCCGCGCCAGGAGGCTCGGGCTTGAGGTGCTGTCTCCCGACGATGACGCGCGACGGGGCGGACATGTGAGCCTGCGGATCAAAGAGGGCTATCCGGTTGTACAGGCTCTCGCCGAGAGGGGCGTGCTTGCTGATTTCAGGGCCCCGGATACGGTGCGATTGGGTTTCTCGCCGCTCTTCCTCTGCTTCGAACAGGTCTGGGACGCCATGGATGTCCTGGGTGACATCCTTGCATCCGGCAGCTGGGATCACCCGCGCTTTCATGCCCGGGCGAAAGTCACCTGATCCGGAAGGCCGGAGGCTGCGGCCCTTTACCGATACGCCCCAGCGATCGGCTCGTAGTTGTCTCTTTGGAAGGGGATAAAACGCGCGATGGCGATGGCGCACAGACCACACATGATCTCAGATCCGGTGCGTGAATGCGCGTATCCTTCCGGCCTGATAAAGGACGATACGATGCGCCCGATCGGCGTCATGGACCTCGCCTGCCTGAGATGGCGTTCAGACATGGGCCGCCAGAAAAGGGATCCGGTCGGGCCGAGCCAGGTGAGGATAAGGGCGGCGCCCGGGACCGGCCGGATCATCAGCCGGCCATGACGATCATGAAGCTGACACCCGACATATCGCGCCGGTCGCTGGCGGCCGCACAGACGGTCGGGCCCTGCGCCTGGCTGCGCCCTGATCCTGGCGGTCAGTTTGATGCTCAGGCTGTCCGGACATCGGATCTCCCGGTATCCTCGCTATCGCCTCGCGGGCGACTTTGCATGCAGGAGCCATACGACAGGGCTATACGTTCATGATGATGAACGGCGATCTCATTGACGGCCTGCAGCGATTAAGCCTCGCCCTCGCCATTGGCTTTCTGGTTGGCGTGGAACGTGGCTGGAAGCAGAGAGAAGAGGCCGAGGGTGAACGCGTAGCCGGCCTTCGGACATTTGCCCTGTGCGGTCTGCTTGGCGGGGTATCCGGGTTATGCCTGCCCGTGGCCGGCCCTCTGTTTCTGGCGGCCGCTACTCTTGCCTTCGCCGGAGCCTTTGTCGCCTTTCAGCTGCGTCATGCAGACGACAACTCGGCGACCTCGACCATCGCAGGGCTCCTGGTTTATGCGCTTGGCGTTTATAGCGCGTTTGGCGATCTCAGCCTGGCCGCAGCGGCGGCTGTGGCTGTCACATCCATTCTCGCATTCAAGCAGACTCTTCATCAGTGGCTGGCCGCGCTCACATGGAAAGAGATACGTTCGGCGCTGCTCATTCTGGCTGCGACGTTCATCGCTCTGCCTGTCCTGCCGGACCAGGCGATTGACCCCTGGGGCGTCCTTAATCTCCGCTTTTTATGGCTGCTGACGGTCATTCTGGCGTCGGTGTCATTCGGCGGATACATCGCACTTCGAACGCTTGGGCCCCGATCCGGGCTGCTCGTCGGCGCCATGGTCGGCGCCATCGTATCATCAACCGCTGTGACGCTCGAACTGGCCAGGGGCGCCGCCAGGCGCGAAACAGCCGCAGAGGTCGCAGCGGCCGCAGCAAGCCTCGCCATGGCGGTGAGCCTGGTGCGTATCGGAGCGATCGGGTCTGCGCTCGCGCCAGAGATCGCTGTGCTGATCTGGGCGCCCCTGGGATCTGCGATCATGACCTGTCTTCTGTTCGCCGGCATGCTCGCCCGGCGCCCGGCGCCTGCTGCGGATGGCGGCGGCCGTCCCTTGCGGAGCCCGCTCGACATTCCTGGCGTTGTGCGTTTTGCAGCCCTGCTAGCGGGGTTGATCGCGATAGCGGAGGCCGTCCGATTCTGGCTGGGTGAGGCCGGTCTTAATGTCTTCGCGGCGACAGCGGGGCTCTTTGATGTTGACGCCGTCACACTGGCGCTTGCCGGAATGGACGGGCTGCCCACGCTCGCCGCCGTTCAGGCTATTCTGATAGCGACGGCTGCGAACACCCTCTTCAAGGCCGCATTGGGCCTTGGCCTTGGCGGCCGCACCTTTGGTGTCTGGTTCGGGATGGCGGGTATGGCCGGGCTGGCGGCCGGAGCGGTCTGTTTCTGGATGATGACGACCGTCTTTGTCCCCCAGCCGGCTCTGCCTTGACCCCCGGGCCGGCTGAGGATAGCGCATAATCAGGAATGGGCGGTTAGCTCAGCTGGCAGAGCATCTCGTTTACACCGAGAGGGTCGGCGGTTCGATCCCGTCACCGCCCACCATAAAATCAATGCCTTGAGCCTGAGTTTCGTCGGCGGGATCGTGTCAATTGCTAGTGTGTAAGCACGGGCGGCGCGTAAAGGGAGTGTTGGGCGGTCTCGAGAGGGATCGTTGCTGCTGTATCTGGCGAGGATCGCTGACAGTATAGAGACTTTCGGGCCACGCGTCGGGCCATTCACGCCTTCCTAAGGGCGCCCGGCATCTGCCCCCGCCGTCCCACAGGATCGGCATCATATCCCGCGCCTTCGCGCCACCCGAGCGGATCAAGCTGTGGCCGCTGGCGCGCCAGTATGGAACGGATGGGGCCAGGTCCGTCAGTTATCAGCCGGCCGCACGACAGGGTTCGATGGAACCAGATGGCGCATCCAAAAGGGATGCGGGGCGGCCGAACAAATAGCCTTGGCCGTTGGTGCAACCGAGCGCCGCAAGGAGTGCGGCCTGCTCCTCGCTTTCGACGCCCTCGGCGGTGACGTCCAGACCGAAATCCTGTGCAATGCCGATGATGGCGCGTACCAGCTGCAGATCGGCATGCGAGCGGGTTATTTCCTTGATAAAAGACCGGTCAACCTTGAGACTATGAACGGGCAATTTGCGCAGCATGCTCAGCGATGAATAGCCGGTTCCGAAATCATCAATAGCCAGGCGAATGCCGAGCGCGCGCAAATCCTCCATGATCCGGATGGCCTTGTCCGGCTGCTTGATAATCGCGGACTCCGTTATCTCGAGACACAGCCGCGCTGGCGCCACGCCTGAGTATTCAAGGGCGTCTTCAATCTTGTCGATCACATTGGGCTCCTCAAGTTGGAGCGGCGACAGATTGACCGATATCCGCCAATCGCCGCCCAAGCGCCTGGCCTCGGCAAGTGACCGTTCAAGAATGGACGCACCGAGCCGGTTTATGATGCCCAACTCTTCAGCAAGGGGAACGAACTCGGCCGGAGAGACGGCGCCGAGCGTATTGTCTGTCCAGCGAGCAAGCGACTCATATCCCGCAAGGCGGCGTGACCGCAGATCGACAATTTGCTGGAATGCCGGCCGGATTGTGCGCTGCTCCACTGCCCGATTTAGGTGATGGGCCATCAGCGTGCGTCGCTCGATTCTCTCGCGAATACGCCTGTCAAAGGCGATGATGCGCGCGCGACCGGCAGATTTGGCCGTGTACATCGCCATATCAGCCTCCTGTATCAGCGCCTCCGGATCGACCTGCGCACCTTGATGCAGGGAGATGCCAATGCTTAAGCTGATCTGGAACTCACGGTTGCCGATCTTGATCGGCGCCGACAGACATGCCTGCAGGTCGTGTGCGAGGTTTTCGAGAATACTGAAGCTCTCAACCTGGTCGACCACGACGATAAACTCATCTCCACCAAATCGCGCCACCGCATCCTGTGGCCGGATGGCCTTTTGCAGGCGCTTTGCGACGGCGAGGAGGATTTGGTCGCCCATAGCGTGACTATGGCCATCATTGATCAGCTTGAAATGGTCGATGTCCAGAAATAACAAGCCTGTAAATGATTGGCTTACCAGCGCGCGCGCAGCCGCCTGATTGATGCAGTCACTTAATAAAGTTCTGTTCAATAATCCTGTGAGGTGGTCTCTATTGGCGAGTTGCAAGCGACTTTGCTCAAGCTTGGCCGCAGTAATGCGACCAGCCGTCATCGCGCCCAAGGTGGTGAAAATTTCAATATGCCAGGATGTAAAGAAGTCTGGATTGCTGTGTTCGCTATCTATCACTCCAATCAGCTTGCCCATGCTGAATATTGGAACCGCCAGTTCAGATCGCCTGTCTTGATCATCAACAATGTACCGCGTATCAGTTCTGGTGTCTTTTATGATGATTGGCCTCTGTTCTAATGCGCAAGCTCCAACAATGCCTTGACCGATTTGCAGCCTGATAGGGTTGAAAATGCTCCGCTGGTCTGGGTTCTTTGGGCCAAAGGCCGCCCTCTGGACCAAATCGCCAGAGGCTTCGTCCAATACATATATGACGCAATCCTCAAGGCCGATATGCGCGACAGCATCGTGGGCCAGCTCCCATAATACCTCATCAATGCAATCTGAATAATCGAGCAGCTTCAATGAAAAGGCATGTAATATTTTAAGGTCGCGGATCTGTTCGTTTTTTTCATTCAGGATTGCTGCAGGTATCATAAATTACCCTCTCAGCTAAGGACGGCAGGTTTGCTGCGGGAGCTCGTTAACCGCTTCATCGAGGCTTGTTGAATGAGCCGCCCAGGCGGGCTGTTGCGTAATCAAAATCACGACCTTGGACACGATATCCTGCATGAAGGTCAGCCGCTCGCAGGCTGCCTGAAAAGTATGGTAACCTGTGGGAAGGCTGGAAACGCTGTCGCCGGTCGACATCGTGGACGCTCCATATTCCACCGAAACTTACCGAGCGTTTGAGCCGCGCTCTCAATGTTTGCATAGCGAACAGACATTAAACCGGAGCTAAATCTCCGCAGGGTTTTTCACCCAGGCATTGTGCCCACTACGTGTATGGCCTATTGCCGTTTACCCATATTGTGTCGCCGTCCGATGCACTGCAGGGGCGGTCAGCTCAGCTGGCAGAGCATCTCGTTGACACCGAGAGGGTCGGTGGTTCGAACCCGTCACCGCCCACCAGCAAGCTCCAGACGCGCCGACGATGGCGTCGTGGTGCATGCAGGCCCCCTCGATACCCTGATCGGAGCCCTAAGCCGAACCCCCCCTGCAACGGGCCCCTATCCGCCGTCCTGGCTGACCTGACGCCGCCCGGCCGGGGCCGGCTGGGGCCCGAGCTTGCGGACGGTATACTTTGCAATCGCCTCGATTTCGGCGGGCCTGAGCGCGGCGGCCATAGACGGCATCTCCCCCTGACCCTGAAGGATCACGCGGGCGATGTTCTCATAGTCGGTTCGGTTCACCAGGGGCGGAGCGTTGCCTCCGGTTACTCCGGCCCCCTTTGCGCCGTGACACATGGCGCAGACCTGCCCAAACTTCTCTTCTCCAATGCTGAGCTCCTCGGCGCTTGCGGTAAAGGACTGTGCGCTGAGGCGTGTTGAGGCGGGAGCAGCAGCCAGCGGTACGCCGGCATCAGGGGCCCGACCATTTTCGCTCTCTCCGTCCAGACTGAGAGCGACAAGTTCGGCAGGCTGGCCGCGATTTGAGACGGCGAGGACAATGTACTGGCGGCCATTCAGCATATAGGTCATGGGCGCGCCTGTAACGAGCGTAGGCATCCTGATCTCGAAGACCTCCTTTCCATCGCGCTTGTCGTAGGCGCGGAACATCGGACCTCCGGACCCGCCGCCAATGTTACCGGACTCCCCGAGAAACAGCAGTTCGCGCGTCAGAAGGGGACTGGGCCGGACATCAAACTTACCCATGGTTTCAAAATCCAGTCCGAGACCCTGAAGGTCAGGGTGCTGTCGGATGCTGTCATCTGCATCCCCGATCGGAATGCGCCAGGCATGTCGGCCGCTGGCCATGTCAGTCGCCAGGACGATAGAGTAGGGCGGCTTCATGATCGGAAGGCCCCGTGGTCCGGAGATCGGGGCGCCGCCTCCGCCGCCATAATAATGCATGTTTGTGGTTGAGGGATCTCCCTTTCGCAGACCTGCATACTGCGGCTTCAGGCGCAGCGGAGTGTAGAGCATGTTGGTTTCAGGATCGAACGCCGCGCCGTTCCAGTTGGGGCCGCCGCTGGTTCCGGGGAACAGCCATGTGCCTTTGTTGGTGGCGGTTATCTCCGTGGGGGCGGTATAAAGCTCACCCTTTGTATACTGGTCCGCCAGCGCCTTTCCTTCAGCCCGAAGGGCGGGGGTAAAATCGATGAGGTCCTCTTCAGCATACCCCGGGCGCAGCATGGGCTCGGGGAGGGTGGGGAAGGGCTGTGTTGGCGATGCCCGTTCACCGGGGATGGGGGATTTCGGGACCGGCCGCTCTTCGATGGGCCAGACCGGCTCACCGGTTACGCGATCGAACACAAATGTGAGCCCCATCTTGGTCAGGACCGTGACGGCTTTGATAATTTTTCCGTCTTTACGGATGTCATGCAGGATCGGCGCTGCCGGAAGGTCGTAGTCCCAGATCCCATGATGGACGATCTGATAGTACCAGACGAGTTCGCCAGTCCTGGCGTTCAGGCAGACAATGCTTTCCCCGAAGAGCCCGTCTCCCGGACGCTGGCCGCCATAGAACTCATTCGTAGGCGTTTCGTGAGGGATGTAGACATAGCCGAGGTCCGGATCGGCGCTCAGCATCGCCCAGGCGCCGCCAGCCCCGGTGTACAGGTTGCTGCCGTCTTCCCACGTTTCCGAGCCTCTCTCGCCGGGCCGGGGTATGGGATTAAAGCGCCAGACTTCTTTTCCTGAACGCACATCGAAGCCGCGGATATAGCCTGGAGCGCTCTCCTTGTTGCGCCCTCCGGCGACGATCACCTGGGTCACGACGATGTCGCCCACGACAAGCGCCGGCGATACTGAGCTGACATCAGTTACCTGCGTACCCTCGATGACGCCCTCGCGCAGGTTGATCCAGCCATTACGTCCGAATCCAGACGCCGGCTTGCCTGTCCTCGCATCGACCGCAATCAGCCGGCCGTCAGAGGAGTTATGAAAGAGCCGCTTGTCTTTTCCGTCAGTCCAGTAGGCAAGGGAACGCGGTGCGAGTGACGCCCCCCGGCCGCCGATATCGACGGGCTGAGGTTCAAAGGTCCACAGCGTCCGGCCGGTGCCGGCGTCGATGGCGGCCATCCCATGGTTCAGCCAGGGCATGTAAAGGACGCCATCATCCAGCAGCGGGGTCGACTTATAGTTTCCTGATGAGGGGTCCCCTGACGTATCTGCACTCCACCGCCAGGCGATTTTCAGACGGCCGACTGTATCCCGGTTAATCTTATTAAGAGGGGCGTAGCGTGTCTGGCCGGCGTCTCCGCCCCAGTACCTCCACTCCGAGGGATCATAGCTGCTGATGATCGCCGGCGTATCCCCCCCAGCTCCCTGAGCAGGCGTCGGAACTTCCGCCGGCAGGGTGCAGGCAAAAGCCAGCAACGCTGCTGCGCTTAGCGATGCGATTCTTAGCTGTGCGCTGCTGATCATCTCTGCGCTCCTCCCCGAAAGGGTCGGCTGACCGACCTCTGGACTGTTCGGGTCAGATTTAACCAAGTGTGGCTGTCAGGCAATGCGCAGCAGTTCGCTCACAGGGTGTATCGAATTGAACCACACTGAATTGATCGGCCCTCCTCCTTTACCATCATGTTGGGGTCGGGCGTATGCCGGCGTCGGGAAAATCCCTGAAATATGCCCCGCTGCTGGCTGGCGTTGTCAGCATGTGCGGACATGGCCGATGAGGCCGGCCAGGCTGCAGGTCCGGCCGCCTATTCAGCCTTTCTGTCTTCATCCGGGGTCGCCAGCGAGTCACTACGCATCAGGCGGCCGGTTGGCGGTGCTTTCCTGCTCGATCTGAGAGAGGGGTTCGACAGCTCCATTCACCAGATATCTGACTGGCTCATGGATGTGGGCTGGCTGAAGGCTGATTTCAGCCCGGGGAATGTCCGGTTTGATGAAGAGGGGCTGACCCTGAGCGTCACCCGGCGCTCGGGCGGACCCACGCCCTATGTCGGCGCCGAGTTCATGCGCAGGGGCCTGTATGGGTTTGGACGATATGAAGTGCTCATGAAGTCTGCGCGGATGAAGGGCGTCGTTTCCTCATTCTTCACCCACACCAATGAACGTCTGGGTGATCCGCATGCGGAAATTGATTTTGAGTTCGTTGGCGGAACACCCCGTAGCGTGCATACCAATTACTTCTGGAAAGGTGACTCCGCCGCTGTGGATGTTCCCCTCTGATCTGACGCATCCGAGGACTTCCATCTCTACGCGTTCACCTGGTCTCGGGACGAGATCGTCTGGGAAGTTGATGGCGTAGAGATCGGCGGGTATCGCGAGCGACGGCCAGCGTACCGCCCCCTGTCGCCCCCGGCCGGGTCATCGCCAATATCTGGGCGGCTAACAATCAGACGGCTGAATGGGTTGGCGTACCGACGGACGAGGGCGCATCGGCAGTCTACCTGTGCATGTCCCACGCGCCGGCTGGAGAAAGCGCCGAGCAATGCAGCGACCGTTGCGTCCTGCAGGTGGATTAAACCAGCCTTCGGCCGATCAACTTGCCAAGCGCGATACGCATGAAGAGTCCGCAGGCATAGATACCGCCGCGAAAATCCGCGAGGAGCCATTGCAAGGCCTTAGCCGGTCGGGCCGACTTCAGCGCCTGAGTGGCTGAGACAAACTGATGAACATGCCTGAGCCGGCGCAGGCGGCCTGACGCCGCCCTGCGCGCTGCATCTGACGGACCGCCAGAGTGTGCAAGGGAGAAACGGTTCTCCGCATCCAGCCATGAGCGCGTATGTTCAGGCGTGAGGCGGAAGGACGTCGATCCCGCCGCGCGGGTATACAGATAGCCCGCTGAGGCGATGTAGGTCATGCGCTTACCGGACGCCAGCAGGTTCGCAATAAGGTAGTAATCCTCGCTGTTGCGCAGGGCGATATCGTAGACCCGGCGATCGTCCGGCAGGGCTGACGTGCGGATCAGCGGCTTGAGATAACCCAGACACTCGCCTGACTGCATTGGCGTATTGTATGCCATCCATGTGGCAAGATCGATCGTCCTGTCGGCTGCGAACGCAGGCGTTGTAAGAAAACTGGTCTGGCTGAGGCGTAGGCCGGCGCCGTCGACCTCAACCATGTTGTCGACAACAATATCTGCACCCGTTGCATCAGCCTGCCGCACCATCAGGCTCAGCCGGTCCGGAAGCATCGCAGCATCTGCATCCAGCACGGCGACAAAGCGCCCGCGCGCCATGCTGAACCCCTTGTTGCGGGCGGCGGACGGGCCGCCGTTGAGGGTAAGACCAGCTGCGAGGATGCGAGGGTCGGCTGCAATGAGACGAT
>Ga0169931_10012556_pt1 | contig 11725 bp, 7 predicted proteins | sample Kivu_15m_20L_FD_129675 | JGI IMG/M metagenome (GOLD analysis project Ga0169931, IMG submission 129675) | Freshwater microbial communities from Lake Kivu, Western Province, Rwanda to study Microbial Dark Matter (Phase II) - Kivu_15m_20L... | ecosystem: Environmental > Aquatic > Freshwater > Lake ... | reverse complement strand
TCAGGGTCAAGCTGCCACGGTTCGAGGCCTTGCAGAAGATGTGAGCCGGCCAAGCGGGTCCTGCAGCTGATCGGCGCAGCCCATTGGTTGCCGTTGGTGCCAGGGGATAGGCCAGTGGGTTGCTGGCCAGGTCGCTCACCGTGCTGAGAGGAAGCACCACCCAGCGTCGCCCGTGGCGGGTGGCGGCATCCGGCGAGATCACCACCACCGGCCGGGCTTTGCTGTCGCCGCCGAAAGGCCCATGGCCACGGCGGCGGGCCAACCACTGCACAAGGGCTTCGCTCACCAGGACCTACCGGTTGGAGCCCAGGGCATCCAAATCGGCAAGGAGGCCCTCCTCCAGCGAAATGCTGATCGAACGGTTCGCCAAAGGGCTAACAGAAACCTTGCTAGTCACCCTAATAGTGACTCCAGTCCCGTTCCTCAACCCCTCGTTCGTGGCCTGGCCAGGGCGGTTGCCTAAGGCGCGCTGGGGGAGGGAGCGCGCGAAGGTGGCGCATCAGCCCCTGTCAGCGCATCAAGCGACAGCAGGCAAGATTGGATCGTCAAGAAAGCTGCTGGCAAATCGCAAGACCGCCGCAGACATCGGCGCATCAGGATCCTTCCTCCTCCGCCCATACCTGCCCCTCCATCAACCGCAGGAAGGTTCGCAATCGCTCTCGATTGCTGGCGGAGGGGTCGAGCTGGACTCGGGCGGAAAGCAGAGCCGATCGACGCAAGAGAGCAAGTTCTCGAGCCTGGCGTTTTCGCGATCGAGCTGCTGAATTTCGTTCTCGAGCTGTTTCATCCGCTGCTCGTGCCGCATCATCCGCTGCTCGTGCTCGATCTCGCTCTGCTCGTAATGAATCCTGCGCTGCTCGTACTGCCAGATCCGCTGCTCGTAACCGGGATCGCGTCGCCAATTCAGCGTCGACAAAAACTGTCGCCACCGAGGCAGCGATGAGGGGAATGCCCCATGGCTGGGAGATGGGGAGATCGAGGCCGGCGAGGGTGAGGTGGTCATAGGAGGTAAAAAGGGTGATCAGGCCGAGGATGAGGCCGCCCAGGGCCTGGAGGATCCCTGGCGGATCGAGGCCCAGCCAGCGGAGATGCGTTGCTGGTGATTCTGGCGGACGCTGCGGCATGACGCTGCCGCTCGAAGGCGGGGCCGGGGCTGAGGCTGAGGCGGGTTGCGGTTGGTGGGAGGGCACAGCGAGCCCCCCACAACCAAGTGCCACCACCTGTCACAACATCAGTGGCGGAGCTCTTCCTGCCGATTCCTTGATTCAGCCGCCAGAATCTGCGGCTGTGGCGCGCCAGCTCGGCGGCCATCCAACCTGCTGCTGTCTGAGGATCTCAGCGATGTCGGCCTCTACGGCTCCATCGAGGTGCGTAAGCCGTTCCGGCAGCTGCCGTGAGCGCTGGCCGCTCCTGCACCCTGCTCACGCGCGTTTGGTAGCGGTTGTGGCCGGACGGCGTCGCTCTGCGGCGCTGCAATGGGATCCCCGCCCTGTCTCCCTGAGCAGCACCAGCGCCCAGCTCCCAGCCGCGTCCGCTCCCGCCGCGACGCCCCCCGCCAGCGCCCGCGCTCAGTGCCCCTACTGCGGCGTGGGCTGCGGCCTGGAGCTGCGGCCTCCCGGTCCACCCGCCGCCGAGCTGCCCGCCGCTGAGGCCGCCCCCGCCGATCCCCAATGGTCGGCCCGCGGCGATCGCCTCCACCCCTCCTCCCTCGGCCAGGTGTGCGTGAAGGGCGCCACGGTCACCGAAACCCTGCACCACAACCGCCTCACCACCCCCCAGTGGCGCGAGCGCCTCGATCAGCCCTTCGCCCCGATCAGCTGGGAGCGGGCCTTTGATCTGCTCGTGGCCCGCATCCGCGCCACCCTCGCCAGCCAGCAGCCGCAGAGGCTGGCGATCTACGGCTCCGGCCAGTTCCTCAGTGAGGACTATTACGTGGCCAACAAGCTGCTGAAGGGTGCCCTGGGCAGCAACAACTTCGATGCCAATTCGCGCCTCTGCATGAGTTCGGCGGTGGCCGGCTACACCCGCAGCCTCGGCTCCGATGGCCCCCCCTGCTGCTACGACGACCTCGATCACGCCGAGCTGGTGCTGCTGATCGGCACCAACACCGCCGAGTGCCATCCGGTGCTCTTCCAGCGCCTGCTCAAGCGCAAGCGCAAAGCCGCCGATGCCCTGCGCCTGGTGGTGGTGGATCCGCGCCACACCGCCACCGCCGCTGCCGCCGACCTTCACCTGGCGATCCAGCCCGGCAGCGATCTGGCCCTGCTCTGCGGCGTGGGCCACCTGCTGCTGGAGATGGGGGCCCTCGATCAGCCGTTCATCGCCGCCCACACCGAAGGCTTCGCCCAGCTGCAGGCGCTCTGGCAGCCGTGGACGCCGCAGAGCGTCAGCGAACTCTGCGGCATCGCCGAAGCCGATCTGCGCCGCTTCGCCCGTTGGTGGGCCGAATCCGCCGCCGTGCTCAGCCTCTGGTCGATGGGGGTGAACCAGAGCCGTGAGGGCACCGCCACGGTGAGCGGCATCATCAACCTGCACCTGGTGAGCGGCCAGATCGGCCGGCCCGGCGCCGGGCCCTTCTCGCTCACCGGCCAGCCCAACGCCATGGGCGGCCGCGAGGTGGGTGGCCTGTCGCAGCTGCTGCCGGGTTACCGCCGCGTGGCCGATCCCGGGCATCGCGCCGAGCTGGAAGCCCACTGGCGCCTCCCGGCCGGTGCGATCGCCGCCCTGCCGGGCCTGGCGGTGTGGGAGCAGATCGAGGCGATGGAGCGCGGTGAACTCGACCTCTGGTGGGTGGCGGCCACCAATCCGCTGGTGAGCATGCCCTCCCTCGATCGGGTGAAGGCTGCGGCGGCCAGCTGCCCGCTGGTGGTGCTCAGCGAGGCCTACGCCGGCACCGAAACCGCGGCGGTGGCCCACCTGCTGCTGCCGGCGGCCCAGTGGAGCGAGAAGAGCGGTGTGATGACCAATTCCGAGCGCCGCGTCACCCTCTGCCCCGCCTTCCGCCAGCCCCCCGGCGAGGCCCGCCCCGACTGGGCCGTCTTCGCGGAACTCGGACGCCGCCTCGGCTTCGTCGACCAGTTCCGCTATGCCTCCGCGGCGGAGGTGTTCAGCGAGTTTGCGGCGATCACCGCCGGCCGCCTCTGCGACATCAGCGGCCTCAGCCATGCCCTGCTGGCGGCGCACGGCCCGCAGCAGTGGCCCTTCCCCGCCGGCACCGCTCCCGGCGGCGGCCAGGCCCGCCTCTATGGCTCCGAGGCCCCCTGGCCCGGCGCCCCGGCCGGCCACCGCTTCCCCACCGCCAGCGGCCGCGCCCGGCTCCTGGCCGAGCCGCCCCTCGGCCTGGCCGAACCCCCCTGCGAGGCCTTCCCCCTGGTGCTCACCGTGGGCCGCTACCTCGGCCATTGGCACACCATGACCCGCACCATCCATGTGGCGCGGGTGTTGAAGCAGCATCCCGAGCCGCTGCTGGAGGTGCATCCCAGCGATGCCGAGCGCCATGGCCTGCGCGATGGCGGGCAGGCGGCGATCACCTCCCGGCGCGGTTCGCTGCAGGCCAAGGTGCTGGTGAGTGAGCGGATCCGGCCCGGCACGGTGTTTCTGCCGATGCACTGGGGCGCCAGCCAGGCCAATGCCTGCGAGGCCAACCGGCTGATGCACGAGCAGGCCTGCGATCACTCCCAGCAGCCCGAGCTCAAGGCCGCGGCGGTGCGGCTGGCGCCCGCCCCATCAGCGCCGGCGCCACCCGCAGCAGCCGCTGCCCCGCGCAGTCCTGCTCCAGCAGCCCCCGGTCGCGCCAGCGGGAGAACTGCCGCGTCACCGTGACGCGGGAGTGGCCGCAGAGGGCCGCCAGCTCGGCATGGTTGAGGGGCAGCTGCAGCTCATACCAGGGGCCGCAGCGGTGGCCGAGCCGGGTCACCAGCAGCTGCAGCAGGGCGCTGATCCGCTGCTCGGCATCGCTGAGGTTGCGGATCAGCAGCATGTCGAGCGTCCAGTCGTGCAGGCTGTTGCCATCGGCCGCCAGGCCCTGGCGGCTCTCCATCAGCCGGGCACTGGTGAGGGCCTGCAGGTGCAGCTGGGTGCGCCGCAGCTGATCGAGGGGCAGCTGGTCGCCGGCCTTGAGAAAGCCGAGGGTCACCGGCTGTCGCTGCAGCGCCTCCTCCTCGCACGGAGCGGCCCACACCCTCAGAAGCCCCGCGGTGATCGTGAGGCAGCGGTGCCGCTCCAGCTGGCGGTGGTCGAGCAGCAGGGTGAAGCCCTCGCGGATGGTGATGGCGCCGCTCAGCTCCCGGGGGGCCGACTCACGTGTCGTCATGGGCGTGACGGCGGTAGAGGAAGTCGAGCGCCTGGTTGCGCAGCTGGCCGTAGCGGGGATCGGCCTGGATCGCCTCGTAGGCCCGCGGCCGCTCGAACGGCACCGTGAGGATGTCGCCGATCGTGGCGGCCGGGCCGTTGGTCATCATCACCACCCGGTCGGCCAGAAACAGGGCCTCATCGATGTCGTGGGTGATCATCAGAACCGTGGGCCGCTGCTCGCGCCAGATCGCCAGCAGCTCCTCCTGCAGCTCCTCCTTGGTGATCGCGTCGAGGGCGCCGAACGGTTCATCCAGCACCAGCACCGCCGGGCTCACCGCCAGGGCCCGGGCGATCGCCACCCGCTGCTTCATGCCACCGGAGATCTGGCCGGGCCGGCGGTGCTGCGCCTCCAGCAGCCCCACCATCTCCAGGTGATGCTCCACCACCGCGTTCCGCTCGCCGCTGCTGAGCTGGGGCCGTGCCGCCCGCACGGCCATCGCCACGTTCTGGCGCACGCTCATCCAGGGCAGCAGCGAGTAGTTCTGAAACACCACCATCCGGTCGGGGCCCGGTGGCCCCACCGGTGTGCCCCCCAGCCGCACCTCGCCGGCGCTCGGCACCAGGAAACCCGAGATCATGTTCAACAGGGTGCTCTTGCCACAGCCCGAGTGGCCGATCACGCAGACGAATTCGCTCTGCCGCACCGTCAGGTTGATGTCGCGCAGGGCTTCGAACGGGCCGCGGCGCCCCTCGAACACCTGCGACACGCCCTCAAAGCACAGGAACGCTGTGGTTTCGTCCGGTGGCGATGACGCCGGGGCCGGGCCGCGGCTGGTGGAATCCTGCATGGCTCAGCCTGGAATCGTTGGGGAGGGAGGGGAGGTGGCGGTGCTCTGCACACTGAGCGGCACCGGCAGCGCCTGCACCGGCGGGGAGGGTCGACCGGGCAGCGACTGCAGATAGGCCAGCGGTTCGTCCTGATCGAAGTGCAGGCCATCGGCCAGGCTGATGGCTACGCGCGGCAGTGGTAGAGCGGCAAAGCCAGCCAGTTCCTGAGCCCGCTCACACAGATCCGGGCGATAGATCTGGCTGAGAATCTCCACTCTGTTGCTGGGGAAAGGGCACCAGCCCCAGCGGCTGAGCTGGGTCAGGATCCAGCAGCCTTCGGCCGGGTTGCTCACATGGGCACGGTCGCTGTGGAAGTGGTTGAAGCGCAGGGCGCCCAGCCCCCCTTCCGGGCGGGCCTCAAACTGGCGGCTGAGGGCGCCCGCGGCCCGGCTTCCCAGCCACTGGGGCTGACTGAGCATCTGCACCATCGCTTCGCGCTGGCTGCTGTCGTCGCAGCGCTCTCCCGCGCGCATCAGAGCGGCGCAGAGGGCGAGCAGCGCCTCGGGATGGGCGGCGGCCCAGGCTTCGTGGCAGCACAGCACCTTCTCCGGGTGCCCGTCCCAGATCTCGCGGTCGCTGGCCAGCACCAGCCCCTGCCGCTCCTGCACCGCTTCGGCCACGCGATAACGGCCGGCGATGAAGGCATCGATCCGCTCGTTGCGCAGGGCGCCCTGCATCGCCACGGGCGCCAGCGGCACGAAGCGCACCCGGGCTTCCGGGTCGATCCCGGAGCCGGCCAGCCAGTGGCGCAGCAACAGCTCGGTCATGCCCTGCCGCTGGGGCACCGCCACGCTCAGGGGCTGGTCCCGCCCCGCCAGCCAGTCGCGCAGGCTGGCGCCATCGACCACCCCCCCCTCGCCGATCGGGCGGGCCAGGCAGAGGGCATTGCCGTTGCGGCTCACGGTCATCGGTGTGATCGCGGGCCAGGGCGGGGCGCCATCCAGCCCCAGCGTCAGCCGCAGGGGGGTGCTGGCCGGGGTGATGGCGACATCGATCTGCCCCTCGCGCAGGGCCAGCTCCAGCCGTTCCCAGGTGGCGAAGGAGACAGGGGCCAGCTCCAGCGCGGCCGGATCGAACAGGCGGCGCGCGAGGGCCATCGCCAGCGGCGCCACATCGAGGCCCGGCAGATAGCCGAGCCGCACCACCGTGGCCCGGGCCGTCGCAACCGCGCCTGCGGAGCCAGTGCTGCGGGCGGTGCTGCGGCTCTGTTCGGCCTGCCGTTCCAGCTCGGCGCGGCGCTGTCGCAACCGCCGCTGCTGCTGCAGAAAGCCGATCAGCTCGCTGCGCAGGCCGTAGTAAGCGGGGTGCTCCATCACCTCCAGGCGGTGGCGCGGCCGCTCGAACGGCACGGTCACGATCTGGCCGATCCGCGCCTCGGGGCCGTTGGTCATGCAGACGATGCGATCGGAGAGCAGCAGCGCCTCATTAACATCGTGGGTCACCATCACGGCGGTGACGCCGGCCTGCTGGCAGATCTGCATCAGCTGCTGCTGCAGGTTGCCGCGGGTGAGGGCATCGAGCGCTCCGAATGGCTCATCGAGCAGCAGCAGGCTGGGCCGGATCGAGAGGGCGCGGGCGATCGCCACCCGCTGCTTCATGCCACCGGAGAGTTCACTGGGCAGTTTGTCGGCGGCCTGGCTCAGTCCCACCAGCTGCATGCTGGTGTCGATGCGTTCGCTGCGTTCGGTGGCGCTGAGATCGCGCAGCACGTTATTCACCGCCAGCCCGATGTTCTGACGCACCGTCTGCCAGGGCAGCAGCGAGTAGTTCTGGAACACCACCATCCGGTCGGGGCCGGGATCGGTGATCTGGCGGCCTTCCATCAGGATGCCGCCGGTGTTGGCCTGATCAAGGCCGGCCAGCAGGTTGAGCAGGGTGGATTTGCCGCAGCCGGAATGGCCGATCAGGGAGACGAATTCACCCTTGTTGATGGCCAGGTCGATATCTTTGAGCGCCACATAGCAGCCGCCTCCGGGCAGCTCGAAGCTGCGGGTGACGTCATCGACCCTGAGGAAGGGACGGCTCATGACCGGCCTCCCTTGGCCACGAGCGTGCCGACGGCGCCCACCAGCCGATCCAGGGCCAGGCCCACCAGCCCGATGACAACGATCGCCAGGATGATCTGGCTGGTGCTGGTATCACCGCCGGCGTTGTAGGCATCCCAGATGAAGAAGCCGATGCCGCCATCGGCCTTGAGCATCTCGGCGGCCACGATCGCCAGCCAGGCCAGGCCGATGGCGATGCGCAGGCCGGTGAAGACATAGGGGGCGGTTGCGGGCATCAGGATGTCGATCAGGTAGTTGCGCTTGCTGAGGCGGAGCACGCGGGCAACGTTGTTGTAATCCTGGGGAATCTCGTTGATGCCGACAGCCGTATTGATGATGATCGGCCAGATGGCTGTGATGAAGATAACAAAGATCGCCGCGCTGTCGGCCTGCTGAAACAGCAGCAGCGAGATCGGCAGCCAGGCCAGCGGCGGCACGGTGCGCAGCACCTGAATCAGCGGGTCGAAGCCGCGCCGCAGGAAGCGGTTCAACCCGATGGCAAGGCCGGCACCAATGCCGACGATCGCGGCCAGGCTGTAGCCGACCGCCACCCGTTGCAGCGAGATCAGCAGTTGCAGACCCAGTCCTTTGGAGGTGCCGCCGTCATCAAAGAAGGGATTGATGATATAAGGATCCCAGGTCTGCCTGATCACGGCGACTGGCCCTGGAAAGCCGGCGCTGTTGAATTGCACCAACAGCTGCCAGAGCAGCAGGGTGAGACCGATGCAGACCAGCGGTGCCTTGATCTGGTTGGCGAGAGGGGAGCGCAGCCAGCCCCGCAACGCAGGACGCGAGCTCTGACCGGATAAGGAACCTGGAGTCATGGATCGGGAGCGCCGTCAGTGGGGCGAAGGGAGGGAAACCCGCCGGCTCTGTCTGCTGGAGGGCCGGCGGGGAGTTGCGGGGTGATGGAGCGTGATCAGGCTGCTGGAGCGGCAGAGCAACAGCTGCTGCCCTGCCGCGACTGTGCCTTCACTTCATGGCCTTGATCTTGAGACCATTGAGATAGGCCTGGGGGTTGTTGGCATCAAACTTGGTGCCATCGAAGAACACCTCCACGCCGCGCGAGTCGCCCGCGGGGCCACTGCCGTAACCGTTGGCTTTGGCCGCGGCACGCCAGAGATCACTGCGGTTCACCTGATTAACGAGGGCCTTGATGTTGGTGCCCTTGGGCAGATAGCCCCAGCGCATATCTTCGGTCACAAACCAGGTGTCGTGGCTTTTGTAGGGGAACGAGGCATTATCGGCCCAGAACTTCATCTTGAGGTTGGGCAGACTCTTCACCACGCCGTTGCCGAAGTCGATCTTGCCCTGCAGACGGGGAAGCAGGTCGTCGACGCTGGCCTTCACATACTTGTCCTGCGCCAGGATCTTGGCCAGTTCGCTGGTGTTGGCGGGGTTGTCGGCCCATTTCTGGGCTTCCTGCACGGCCATCAGCAGACGCAGCGTTGCGTTGGGATTCTTCTTCACCCAGTCGGCGCGCATGGCGAAGGCCTTCTCGGGGTGGTTCTTCCAGAGCTGGCCGGTGATCAGCGCGGTGTAACCGAGTTTCTTGTTGACCAGGCGCTCATTCCAGGGCTCGCCGACGCAGAAGATGTCCATCGTGCCCGACTGCATGTTGGCCACCATCTGCGGCGGTGGGATCACCACCAGATCGGCCTGCTTGTTGGGATCGACGCCATTGGCGGCCAGCCAGTAGCGCATCCAGAGGTCGTGGGTGCCGCCGGGAAAGGTGACGGCCGCCTTGAACTTGTCTCTGGTTGCATTTTTCCTGGCGACCGCTTTCGGCAGGTTGGGGGCAGAGACCTTGAAATTATCTTTGAGGAATTCCTTCGACGCCGAAATCGCCTGGCCGTTGGTGTTCAGGCGGGCCAGGATGAACATCGGCACCGGCTGCTTGCTCTTGGTGATCGCCCCGGTGGCGAGCAGATAGGGCATCGGCGAAAGGATATGGGCGCCGTCGATGCCGCCGCGGGCGCCGCCCAGCTCCAGGTTGTCGCGGGTGACGGCCCAGGATGTCTGCTTCTTCAACACCACACCGCCCATTCCCTGTTTCTGGAAGAAGCCCTTCTCCTTGGCGATGATCAACGGCGCCGCATCGGTGAGGGCGATGAAACCGAGCTCAACTCTCGTGGTTTCGGGCTTGCCTGGAGCCGCCTGGGCGGGGCCTGCGCCCAGCAGTGCGGCGACACCACCGAACTGAATCATCGCTCCGGTGGCGGTGGCCAGACCGGAGAGCAGAACTTGACGACGAGTGACGGATGACATGGGGAAGTGGGATGACGGTTCCAGGCGGCGCGGGCTGCCTGGGCTGAACGACGAGGTGCCAGCTGACTTGGCTGGCGATGGTTGATTCCCAACCGGCAGGTTCGGATTCAGGCAGGGGTTAACGCGATTCCCGCAGGAAGGGCGCGAAGCTCCCACTGGCTGGTCTGGCCTGATTTGCAGGAGTCAATCAGATGATCTGAAGGCCCCGGGCAACACAGTGAACGGATGCAGACGGCGGTCGAATGGCTGATCTGAGGGAGAGCTGGTGGGGGCTGGCGGATGAAGAGCGAACGGCCAGCAACCATCGGGCTTCAGAACAAGGTGCCCTAGGAGATCGCACTAGCGGCACTACGTGCAACCAGCGGAATGAATCGGCGCCCAGGCTTGCCGATCTCAGTAAGTAACCACGCGGCCGCCCTGCCTGTCGGTGGCCTTCGTAACAGAAATGGTCCGGTTGTCAGGGGATCAGCCCGCACTCCTGCAGCGCCCGGCTGAGGTTGCGGTGCTCGTGACCGGGATGGCTCAGTTTCACCAGGGCGAAGCGTTCCAGCTCATCCAGCTTTTCCCACCCTTGCGGCGGCAGGGTCAACCCAAGTTGCCGGCACGACACCCGCAGCTCCTCGGGGAAGGCCTCGCTCTGCTGCCAGGAGGCCTGGCAGACCGGATCAAGGGGACGGGCCGGCCCCTGGGGCAGCGTGACGCTGCGCGCCAGCAACCAGCCTCGCAGCTCCAGCAGAGCCTCCCCGGAGTCGCTCCAATCCAGCAGCTGCTGCCGCTCGGCCCCGCTGAGCCCGTGCCAGTGCAGCAGTTTCAGCTTCACTCCCGCAAGGTCGAGCTTGCGACGCACCGCCATCGGGATGCAGCGCAGATCACCGCTGAAATCGGCCTCGAAGCCAAAGACATGATTGTGCCGTCCGTCGTTCATGCTGCCAGCTCCCGACGCAGCCGTTCGCCGCAGCGGGCGAGCAGCAGGGCCCGTGCCTGATCCAGGGCGGTCGGCAGATCGGCGACGCGATCAGCCAGGTGCAGCTGAGCCGCCAGATTCCAGAGCAGCGGCTCAGCCAGCGGTCCCTCTCCGCAGAGCGCCGCCAGGGCCTGATCTCGCCAGTTCTCCAGTCCGCTCCAGCCAACCTCAGCGGCGCTGATGCCGTGGTCGCGGGGGTGCAGCAGAATCCGCTCCACCGTGCCGTTCCGCAGCCGGGCGGTGATCCCGGCGCGGGTGGTGGGGAGATCGGTGGAGCCCTCCAATCCCTTGATTGTGAGGATGTCGACCTCGCCGGCGGCGCTGAGAGCCTCCCAGGCGCGCGCTTCGGTGGGTGGATGCACGAAGCCGCTGACCAGCCGGTGCGGACCCTGATGGGGTGTCCACAGCAGTTCAAGGCTCGCCACCGGCGGCCGCTTGCCGATCAGGTCGCGGATCTCCACCAGCAATTCCGCGGCGGCGAAGTGATCCGGTTGATGGCTGAGCGCAAGCCCGTAGCGGTTCAGCCGCTGCTGCACCCCTTCCAGCGGCAGGCCCCGCCACTCGATCCCCAGCACGGCGAACAGCTCCGCCAGCGTGACGCCGTATTTCACCGGCATCGGGTCGCCGCCGTGCAGCACCACCGGTTGCTCGGCCGCTGCCAGGCAGAGGGCCAGCAGCGGCAGCAGCGGTGCGGTGCGGCTGCGGCCGTCGTAGGGCACGGCGAAGCAGAGGGGATAGCGGCCCGGTGTGTGCAGCAGCGGACCACGGCTGCGATACGCCTCCAGCATGCCGGCCAGTTCCTGCGGGGTGGGCCGGCGGATGCGGTGGGCAATCAGAAAAGCTGCCAGCTGGGCGCCCGGGAGCTCGCCGCACAGCATCAGCTCCATCGCCTCACGCGCCTCGTCGCGCTCCAGGCCTGTGCTGGTGTGTTCGCCGCTGCCGACCTTGCCGATCAGTTCGCGGAAGCGAGCCCGCTTCGGGCCCAGCGCCTGCAGCCGCTGCTGGCGCCGCTCGCTGTCCGGGCTTGCCCTGCCCCCTGAGACAGCAGCCCCGGGGTCCGGCGACGCCAGGGCGGCGCCGCCCTCCTGAGAAGACGCGTCTGCCGCTGATTCCGGTAGCAAGGGCAACTGGAGAAGGGAGAGGTCACTTGCATAATGGCAATTGAAGAGCGATCCGGCTGCACTGGGCCCCGGCTGATCCGGGTGCATTGTTTCCGTGCTTGCCCTTGATGTCTTCTCCCTTCCCCCCCCAGGCTTCAGGCCCTCCT
>Ga0169931_10012554_pt1 | contig 11727 bp, 4 predicted proteins | sample Kivu_15m_20L_FD_129675 | JGI IMG/M metagenome (GOLD analysis project Ga0169931, IMG submission 129675) | Freshwater microbial communities from Lake Kivu, Western Province, Rwanda to study Microbial Dark Matter (Phase II) - Kivu_15m_20L... | ecosystem: Environmental > Aquatic > Freshwater > Lake ... | reverse complement strand
ATCACCGATGATCCGATAGAAAGATACAATTGTTTCGGAAGATTTTCTGTGAAATCACTACAAACACTTGCTGATTCTGGTGAGTCATGCCTGGCTGATATTTTATTAATCGGTTGTTTATTTTGCATAATCATCTTCCGATTATGTTGTCTAACCTCTTCGTTAGTAGAATATACATGAATACACGCAGATGAAAGAAACCTATCCAGATCTCCACGATTTTTTATTGCTTGAAGAGAACATTTGGAGTTGATCCAAGACCAATGTTTATCTTCAATCTTGCCGTCCCTTACTGCCAATAGAAATTCAAGTTCATGTTCGTCCGACTGTCTCACAACTTGAGTAAGTTGCATGACGTTTGATATGTTTCTGTAAATTTCAGATCCTTGTCTTCGTAATATTGATTGAAAAGCTCTACCTTTAGCATCTTTCATTGTCCATAGAGAAGAGGCCGCGACAGGAGGAAGTTGACCTGGATCCCCTACGAACGCTATAGGTATACCTCCGAATGGTAGCTGCGAGCACAATATTTGCTTCAACCTGCGATCAATGTAGAAAAGTTCTACTAGTCCTATCATAGAATATTCGTCAATTATGAGAGCTTTTATAAACTCAAATCTACTCTGCAAGACAAGAAGTTGTTTACTTGATAAGGGAGTATAAGAGGCCTTTCGTTTGGGATCTATTGGAAGTAACAATCCATGTGAGCTGTGAAGGGTAAAGCCACCAGCTGCAACAGCAGCCTTCCCTGTGGGCGCCAGTACTAGTACCTGTTTTTCAGCATTACCGTCTATGGATTGAAACGTCTGTATCATAGATTTTATGAGAAACGATTTCCCTGTGCCCGCTAGACCGTTGATTATCATAGCATTATCTATAGATTGGCTAGTTGCTATATTGTTGCTTTTAGAGTTGATACAAATTTGTTTCCATACAGATAATGTTTCTTTTTGTTCTTGGTTACATAGCGAGGTATCTATAAACTCTTTATTGTTTGATGGTAAGGAATTGTTCACAAAATTTACAGCGTGTGTGATAGTAGCTTCAATGAAAGTCGTATTGAATTCTGATTGAGCATATTGATTTGATGGAAATGTCCAATCCCTTTTTTCGTCCCAAGGAATTATTTCCTCGTCATCAACAACGTTGATTAGTTTATTTAGTGCACCACTAGTTTCGTGTTCATTATCAATAGAGTAATTTGACGAAATTGACATACAGATTGGGTCAATTTCATCCATTTCTCTTCTTAGAGCATGATACTCTCTTACCACTTTGTCAGGAAGAGAGTCAATATTTTTACAATCGCTGAGAAAGGAAATCCATGTAGATATTATCTCTTCTTTTTCTTGTGCAGAAATCTCACAAGTCTCGATGTGATCTGATGCTGTTTTACTTTCAAAGAACATGAACGTTTCCGCATGTGGTTTATATTTCAAAAGAGATAAGTAACAGTAACACCAGTACGTGTCACTGTTAGGATTGCTAGAGAATTCAGGTGTGAAAATCGGTACAATGTTATAATTGTTCGACCTACGGATAATCTTATATCTGTTGTTTCGTAGTGTCCTTGTGTAGTCGATGACAAAGTTACTTAAAGACATATCGTTGAGAACTGACAATGACGGCATATCATCAGGTATCACCCATGATGTGTGGATGAATCGCTTTAGGTATAAGTCGTACACATTATCTAATATGACAGGTACATCTTGTTCCTCACATTCTACGTTTAGCTTCCTGATTTGGGATGTAAGATTAATGTCCAGAAATTGATGAGAGCTATGCACAATTGGTCGGGATGCAGCCAGGTGAGCTATTTCTTGAGTACACTTGTCTCTTCGTAACTGTAAATTAAAAAGTGTGCGCAACACTTTACTCGTCTCTAACTCTCCTTGATCTTGTCTCTTTTTGATCGCAGCATTTAACATATGTGTAAGACCAGAGGATGATGTCTCACTTTTTGTGCAGTATTTGCAGACGTATTCAAGAACAGCGTAGGGATCAATGAGCAAGGCACAATCCATATTTCCTCCCCAGGCTAGTAACCCAACAGGGTTGTGGCTATTAATCCAGCGGTCATTACATTCAAACGCAAACTCCACAGAAGTCTTGCGCAGCATGTGCATATTTCTTTTATAAGGAATTTCCTTAACAACAATTCGGGTTTCTGTCTGGATTGGTTTTGGAAAGGAAAATCTGCACTTTCCGTTACGAAGGCAGTAAGTTGTATGGTGACGGTGACGTTGACATTGATCAATAATATTTATATACTCCTCCGTTTTCAGTCCGATAGAACCATCTGGCTTCGAATGAATGTTACAACATGCATGTTTACCGAATGACGGAAGATTCTGTTGATCTCTCTCCTCACGAGTGGCATCATGGGGTGGTTTTGGATGCCAGGTTGAAACAATATTATCACGATACCTGCATAGAATTCTTTCCACAGTCTTACCATTTTCTATATCTTTCGTCAGTTGATGTATTTCATCTTCATCCAGCATCTTTTTCTCCAACTTACGTCGTAATTCAGCTTCTAAGGAGGGTAGAAAGGTATCGCCTAATGAAGGTAATATGTCCTCGTCTGTGGGGAAATTAATAGATAAAGAGCTTGGTGAAAAAGATTTGGCGATTCTGAATATCTGTGCGGCCTTTCTGCCCTTAATAACTTGTCGACTAAGATTGGAGAGTCCAGGATCAGATTTCAATTTGACTACCCCATGTACGTGTATGTTACCTCTTTTTTGAAATTCAAATCTGTACCAATAATATTCACATTCATGCCCATTTTTCCCAAAGAATGCATGGACGAATTCTTTCACTCTATGACAAAAAAATTCATCGACAACATGAGGTTGAATAGAGTAGCGTTCTTGAACAATCTTTTTCATGCGAGAAAAGTAAGTATCTTCATCTTCATTTTCTTCCTTAGGTATATCATCTATGTCTAATAATTGCCAGAGATCTCTCCAATAAAAGTTGGCAAGAGATAGTGTAAACCAAACGGTAGGGTGTCCCTTTTGTGAAATCAGTTGAAGAAGTTCTTTCTTTCTTTGATATAAATATGCATCTGATCCGAGAATAGTACCACCAAAACGTTGTATGCGCTTAAACATGGATATATCTTCAGGATCAGAAGATCTGGCGATTGATTTAAGTTGGGCCACTGACATGTTGGAGTCTTGGGGGCATTTTTTAATGTATACAGAAGCGTTGGCTTGTGATCGATGCCTCTCATCCATGTCATGAAGGTAGAACATAAATCTATGTTTCATGGAAAATGGATATTCCCAATGGGTGTCTTCTTTACTCCGTCTGGCATATGTCTGATAGTGCTGCATCGCCTCATGCAGCGAGACAGATGAAACGCGTTTGGTTTTATTTGTGAAGTCTCCATTACCGAATGGAAACAAAGTAGGGAATGATTTTGTAAGAAGGTAATCCGTTTTGTATTCATCAATGGGAAGGTCTCCCTGGGTTGGCCATTTCAGGATAGAAGTTCCTGTTATCAGGTTGTGAATTTTTTGAGATTCCATCGTGTCATCGTTATCGGATATGCCAGATACACAAGTCTCTAAAATATTATCATCTTCATTGACATCCAAGGGTCCATCATTAACTCCTCCTTCATTATCTTCTAGAGTCGATATGGAAGAAGTCTTGTTTGAACGATCATCTTCACCGTGCTCGTTCAATTGATGTTCTCTACTATCGTCGACTTGTAAATGATTGAAAACATCTTGTAGATTCGAAGGGATGTTATAACTCTCATCTATTTCAATATCTCTGTAAACCGGATTATACTTCCTTAGAAATCTTAACCAAAGTAAAACAGAATTCATGTTAACCTTGAAATCTATGTATTTTTCAGATGTATCATCTTTTACGTGATGTTTTCTCACAATTACGATAGGAAGATCAGAAATATTCCTGGGCAATTTAGAAACCAGTGAATCAAGGTTTTGGGTTACGTTAATAACATTTCCTGAGAAACACAAGTTACCATTGTCGCGTCCTTTTAAGCGATAAACTTTCATAATGGGTAAGTGCAAAGATATGAGCATTTGCTCAATTTCATTCAGTTGATGTTCATTTTGCAAAATTTTTAACTCTTCTCTAGCAAGTTTATCCGGATGAAACAAGGGGTCCATATCATTCTCGAAAGAGAATCTTGATATGTATGGTTGTTTTGCAACATCTTTTCTACATTTATCACACTCAGTAAAATATTTAAAAGAATGAGAAGACCATCTAGAACGTTGATGACATAGCTCACATGTTTTATACGTATGCACATAGAGTGATTTTACAAAATTATCCATCGTGGTGAAAAGGCCATTGTTGGGTAGTGATGTCAAGGGCTGCTGTGAAGAAGACGAAGGATTCCTTTCTTGATCTGCTGTATTTGCAGTTGGAGTATTTTCTTCATCTGCTGGATCTGCAGATAAAGTGTGATGGGTACGAATTTTTTTCTTACATGTGCCTGTGTCATATCGGGACGAATTGGAGCACGCTTTGCTCTAGTTGAGCGTCGAGTAGGTTCATTACAGGTACTGTTATTATTCATCGTTTGTATCCATATACGTAGCAATGAGCTTGATTCCGAAGTGAGGAAGGAAATTTGTTTCTCTAGACTGCGGTTGGATCTATGATATAAATTTATCCCCGTAGACACTCTGAATTGAGAAATGCATGAGGAATTATTACTCTTAAAATACTTGTATAGCGCGTCTATATACATTCTATCCAAGCTTGAGACGGAGATTACATGTGTATTCGAAAGATTGCCTGAATTGTCAGAGACATATTTAGATATATAATCGGCTAGGTAGGTGAAAGATTGAAGAATTTTGATGTCCATGTTGATATTTCAATGAGCAGGGTGGTATTGTGAATATGACGGTAGAAATGAGTCGGTTCGAGGGGAATCCGATTTGAAATCTGGATGGGCGTTGGAATTTCTGTGAACGTTGGTAGTTTTTAATGATTTTAGCTCAAACAAGGTCTAACCGTCAAGCAGGTGAGAGCAATTACCAACGGTTCTGTGAACAAACGCAGTAATGAGATCTACAGGGTCTACGGATAAAATTTTTTACTTAGTCAATACTCCATGAGCGCTCTATCGATTTCTATGAGAGATATATGAAAAAAATTCTATTTGCATGGGCTATCGATCTCAGTAAATGGTAACACTGAGATCGATCTATGAGATTAGCTTGAATGCGTAACTCAAATCGGTTTTGCTCTCCGGTAGGCGACCGCGCTATTTTTACACGCGCGTGTTTAGCTATAGTTGCCGGCTATTAAAGCCGGCTAAAAAAATTACGAGTCCCCCCAATGTATTTTCAAAAATACTTTTCCAGCCAAACGCTAACAAACGAAGTATTTTCAGTCGAAAATCATGTATGATGTCAGCTGGCTTTTCTGCGGATGTCTCCGTGATGTCCTCTTCGTGCATGAACGCTAAAAGACGCCATGTATAACTCTTGGCCTTCCGGGCCTTTTATATAAACATAATAAAAACATGACATACATCGATAAGGTGGGATATTGGGAACCGCATTCTTCCAGTATTGATTTCTGTGAATCGAACTATCTTCACTTTTATCATATTGCTGAATTTCATAATGTATGGAGTAGCCTGTTGGGTCTTTCTCTCTTTGGTCTTATTGGTTTATTTCATCCCTATAACAATCCTACTCAAGAATGGAGATATACACTTGCATATGCTACCTTATTTATTATTGGTCTAGGTTCTGCAGCTCTGCATGGGACACTCAATTGGGTATATCAATCGAGTGATGAATTACCCATGATTTACTTAACTCATTGTCTTTTGTACATGTGTTTAGAAATTGATGCACCGAGAGGTCAATCAAACTATCCATATCTTTCACACTTTTTTATCATTCTAACGCTGGTTCTTACAGTTTTATATTACACCTATCAACAAGTATATCTTGTCTTCATTTTCGTCTTCACTCTAGAATCGATACTGATTTTATATGCCTTTTATCGTATCCTTGTTTTAAACTCTCATCCGAGTGTTTACGGTAAACAATGGGCTTACCGAGGAGTCATTTCTTATGTATTGGTTGCATTTCCACTTTGGTTAGTAGATATGCTTCAATGTCATCATTTGTTGAGTATTGTCAATCAGTCCAAGGGGTTGTTCTCTACATTACTACGAGGTGCTACACCACATGTCATATGGCACTTTGGTTCCGGTTATGGTGCCTACTGTTTTATTCTATCCTTGGTATGTGTTCGGATGGAAAAGTTGAACATTCCTTATGGAATTCGATTTCAGCCTAGAATTCTTCCCTTTGTGCCTGCAATTGTCCCAAAACGAAATAATGACAAGGAATGCTGATGGATGGGTTGGTTTCGATCTTTTGACTTGGTTACTACTTTGACATTCTTATCTTAATGTAACTCATGATACTTTTAAAATAGGAAATGAAGATTACATGGAGATTCCAAAAGGAAACCGTTGATTCAGGAAACGGCGAATACTGAATACTTGAATACTGTAGGTGCTTGTAATTCTTGTACCCGAATCCCGCTTCAGCCTTCAGCATGACTCAGCAGAGTCTTTTATTTCTTAATCACGCGTCAGGACATTGAATTGACGTACAGGACACAGGACGTACAGTATGTACAGTACCTAGCTAGGACCTACGGACCTTCCCCTGCGTGACCGACCACGTGACCACGGGGTTGTGAGGATGTTCCGCGTTGTTCTTACTTGCGTCCAAGAAACAACAAGAAATGCTCTCTCGGCGTGTTTCCGATGACACGAAGCGATCACATCGATAATTATGCTCATAAAACACGGCTTTACTTGATATTTCATAAAATCATATCAATAAAACATAGAATGAGCACTACTGGGATAAATGTAGCGGTCTTGGGTTGTGGGATGATGGGTCAAGAGGTATAACAATGATATTTTAAGCTTTGAATTCCGTTTCTGTATACCCATAGTCTCATCTCACTTTCGAATGGTTTCTTTTCTTCTCGAAGCATATCTCCTACATGGACACATACCCAAATGTCGTTGTTAGATTTCTCTGTGATCCTCATACCCCAAGTATTCAAACCGCTCTGTCTCTTATTCACAAAGAACAAGAGAAACCTCAAGTGTTTTCCAACGAGTCTGAATTGATAGAACATGCACATGAAATTGACTTACTCGTTATTGCAACTCCCAACTTTTTACATACACCTCAATTACTTCGTTGGGGTCAATTTTCACATCTTTGCATTCTCATCGAGAAACCCGTAGCGATAAATAAGGCTCAGTTGGAGGCTTTACTTGAAGCCAAAAGAACAAATCAATTGAAGACTGATAAGATTTGGGTAGCCATGGAGTATAGATACATTCCAGCTGTTCAAAAACTCATACAACTTATACCAGAAATTGTCGGACCAATCAAATGTATTACGATACGAGAAAATCGTTTCCCGTTTTTGCAGAAAGTGGGAGAATGGAATAAGGACAGCGCAAAAACAGGAGACACTCTTGTCGAGAAATGCTGCCACTTTTTTGACTTATTTCGTGTTATAAGCGGTGGACAAGAAATGAAACGCTGTTCCTCTGTTGTTCAAAGAGGGCTACTCTCTGACGAATATGGCCTTGGAGACACTTGTAATCCTATTGAAGATGATGATAGTGACTCAACTGATGAAGAAAAAGAATATGCTCCCTATGAAACGGTTCCAATTATTGATAGCGCTTATGTTTTGCTTGATTTTCAACCTTTAACGACAAAGGATGACCCTCATCCTAGTCGAAGATCTAAACATAACATAATCAATACCATGGGCTCTCTTGAATTATGCATGTTTGCAGATGGTTCTCGTCATCAAGAAGAAATCGTTGTCACGGGTCTACACGGTCGCTTGGAATGTTATTTACCTGAAAACAAAGTTTATGCCTACCGTCGATCTAACCCAGCCCAATGGACTGATCGAAGCAAACCACCAACCAAGCCCTCAATCGAGTCCTTTATAGTCGATTGCTCAGATCTAAGTGTCGTATATCCATCTCTAGACATTCCAAGTGCGCATGTGGGCTACCATTACGCTTCTACTGCTATCGAATGGAATCTTTTGCTGAAACAGGTAGAATCTTACCACAACGGAGGTATATTTATCCCGCAGGTTACTTTAGAAGATGGCATGAAGGCAGTAGAAATGGGAATACGTGCTCAGCAGGGTATCATAAATTCAAATGCCGAGGATACTATCCATCAAAATGTTTCTATTCACACTAGTACGAGTAGTGATGTGTTCGACTCGGCTGTTTTGCTCCAAAGTTTATGGAGGCTGGGTGGTGGTGTAAGCCCACCCTCAAAAGTGTAGAAACCTATGATAAGATGTCCAGCTTATTAGATTTATTTTAGGATTGTTACAAACACTTTTATTAAATCTTATATTTATACCGCGGTTACAATCGTGAGTTAAAATCACTGATACAATATTACATTGTTCATGTTTTAATAAGTTGAAGTATCACCTGAATGATGAAAATCGTAATTTTCAACGACCCTTAGGATGTCCTAGCAGAATCGATTGCACGTCACACGTAGAGAAAACTACGGACTATGATGATCTCGACATCACGGCCGTTAATTTTTCATGAACTCAACAATCACAACACAAAATTGAAGAACAAAGTAAGTCCAAGTTAACATTTTGATCATCTTTCACAGGGATAAATCACACATTTTTAATTGCAACCCGTATGAACGATTTGTTTAATTTGATCGGATAATGGTTTCAGCCGGATTTCATGAATAATGGTCGTGACGTGTAATCGATTCTGCTGCATAGGACTGCTGCGGTTAGGTCACATTTTGTGGGCCTGCTGTACTTTTTACTTACAAATAGTAAGAGAACAGAAACTAGATACCTAGGTTATACGTACGAATGGATGAGATAAAAGGTAACGGAGATTGTTGGCAAATTTCGACAGGGGCAGTTGGAAAAGATTGTCATTGAATTTGAAAAGCGTTCTTCTTATATTTATTATAATTATCGTTGATTGGCATGAGAAACAACCTGTGGATTTTTTTATATTCTTATCTATTTAAATATGACGAGGACACAGATGAGAAGCAGGTTATCGCTTTAATATTGGGTTTTATCGTCGGCAGCGTATATTGCAATTTATCTTACAAACGAAAAAGTGGTCACCTCCTATACATGTTCCTTTTTGCGACTCGGTAGGGATATTGAGCAGAGAACGGAATTTCTCAACGATAATCCATTCACATGCGACAACGTGAATTGTGGTAGCAATCTAAGCAGTCCATTTGCGATCTGACTAATGTAACCACCACTTTTTCGTTTGTCAGTAAGTCTGACGACGATAAAACCCAATATTAAAGCGATAACCTGCTTCTCATCTGTGTCCTCGTCATATTTAAATAGGTGAGAATATAGAAAATCCACAGGTTGTTTCTCATGCTAATCGACGATCATTACATAATCAATATAAGAAGAACGTTTTTCAAATTCAATGACAATCTTTTCCAACTGTCCCTGTGAACTAGCTGTAAATACAACACAGTGAACGATGTCATCAAATTGATGATTGTGGAATCTGTCCCTACTACTGTACGGGAAAATCCCAACGATCCTGGTACCACATACTGATCCACAGATCCACAGGGCTCTACTGTACGTCATCGCCATTTTTTCTAAACCTCCTGAACGCGAGCGGCAGCTGCCGCTCTCCGACGATTCCAAGAGTTTTTTTACCTGGAACATGTTTCGTTTCCCAAATAGGAACGTTCTTAGAGTGGGATCGAAAAGGCGTTGGTTATCCGAATCAAAGTCAAAGTCAAATAGGTCTTTGGACAAAGATAATCATAATGACGGAGATGGCAACTTGCAAATATCTCAACCACGTTTTAAATTCTCTTCCTTGGGTATGTTTGCTGGTGTTTTGGGATCACTCGCGGGTATGGGAGGTGGATTTATAATAATACCAATTCTAACAAGTAAATGGTTTCGTATTAGTCAACATAAAGCTCATGGGACATCCTTATTTGCTGTTGCAGGTATGCGAATTGTTTTTTATTCATTTTTCATTATATCAAATATTTCCTCTGGCCATATGCTGAAAATACCTCTGTATTCTACTATCAGCCACGGGTATGGCAGGAGCCATCGGATATGGCTTTCAAAATAAAGACACCCACAAGAATGTTGATCTGCAAAGTGGTCTTGCCCTTGCATTTGGAGGGATGTTGACTGCACGATGGGGCGCCAATATTGCATCTAAAGTTCCTGCAAGGTTACTAAAAATCGGGTTAGGTTCGTATATGATTTGTATTTCTCCCCTTGTATACATGAAAGGATCTCTCAACAAGGATAAGAGGGAAAAATTTACCGCTTCAACCTCTGAGGGCGTTATCAATAATGGTGTTCTGAGTATCGCTTATTCAGGGCTTATTGGTATTTTCTCTGGCTTTATCGCTGGCTTATTGGGAGTTGGTGGAGGTTCAATAGTGGTACCTGCTCTCTGTTTTACCACTGACATGTCATACCATTCTGTATTAGGAACATCGTTATTTGCAATGACACTACCTGCCATGGTAGGGACGTATACTCATTACCGCAATTTTAATGTGCTAACAAAAATGGCCCCTGCACTGGCATCAGGAAGTCTTCTCGGCGCTTATTTAGGTGGAAAATACTCGACGTCATATTTGCATGAGGATCAGTTACGACTTGGGTTCTCATCACTCACATTATTTCTAGGACTTAAGACGGTGATGAAGTTGTGAATAAGCTGAATCGCACCTATCTAGAACTGAAATACAAAGCGTTTTACTGGATCGATATGTCGTGTTCACTATTTTAATTCTCAAACACAAAATGAAATTCCGTTTATTTTGTTTTGTATCATTCTAATAATTGTTGTACCATGAATTTTCAATCGCCGTAAGTGACCCAAATGAAGCTGATCCTATTAACTCGCTAGTCAATCTACTAGGTGGTGCATATAACATATTCCATTCATATTTCCCATATCGAAAACCTATATAGCTGTGGATACAACAACAATGCTTGATTGTCTTTGGGTACTTCGACTTACAACACACAAATTCATTGTGCATCCATTGGACCCCATGTAGTACACATATTTAGGGTGATCTCAAAAGTGAAGCAGCCCATGGACGCTTTGTACAAACAAACTATGAATCAAGGACGCACTACAATATAGCGTTCTCGAAAAACCTTGTTGTGTGTATCGCAAGACATTACGCAGGCTATTAAAATCTATTAACTATATCTATATGTATGCTTATAAATATCATAAGCTTACAAAGCGCTAGTCCTGCATAATTTGTGAATCAAGCCTTGGATAGTCTGGTAGAAGACGCTTACATCTCTTGGTTCATCATCGACTACTATAGTGGTCCAAAGCCCAAAGCCCAAAGCTACTATTACTGAACGGAAGACTAAATATAAATACTGACCCGTTTATTTATGTACTATTAGCACTGTGCCGATGTACTACTGTAGTTAACCAGTTCACGACTACATATACTCTGTAAAAGGCTCAGACTTTCGTCAGACCCCCCCATGTTACGATTTCGTTGAATTCACTACTTATAGTTACAATCAATATAAGATAAGCTTCTCCTTAAAGCATTAATATCTTCGTATTGATAAAATATGATCATAAACATTCACTAGATCATCACT
>Ga0169931_10012552_pt1 | contig 11728 bp, 14 predicted proteins | sample Kivu_15m_20L_FD_129675 | JGI IMG/M metagenome (GOLD analysis project Ga0169931, IMG submission 129675) | Freshwater microbial communities from Lake Kivu, Western Province, Rwanda to study Microbial Dark Matter (Phase II) - Kivu_15m_20L... | ecosystem: Environmental > Aquatic > Freshwater > Lake... | reverse complement strand
GCCCTTGGGCGTACTTAACGATGCTTTCCATACTCGTTATTTTATTTTCTACTACGCCCTTTTTTTCATACTTTTGCTCTCTTGGCAACCCCTTTCCTGAATGGTGCAAGATCTGAGTTAAAGCATTACAAAACATCTTCGGTTCTAGACTCGACACATTGAGCCATATTTTAACGTTAGCTGAGACTCATTTTCAAGATGATACGGAGTCTATATTGCAGTGCCGTATAGCTCCCGATATGTTTCCCTTCGGTACACAAATCGTATTTGCCTGCAATCAGCCTCGTAACTTCGCATTATGTTGCCTAGGACAGCCAGCGAACAACTTACCTCCTGAAGTAACATCGTTAAATCAGGCTTGCGGTCATATTTCATCTACTAAGGAACTGTTAGCAAGTATCAATGTTTCTGACGATACACTTTCTGAGATCAAGCGAATTGAACTTGGGCAAGGTCTCTACCTCGAACTAACAGGAATCTCATACGTGGACGATTTTCTGATGCCAAATTTTTACTTCCATATAACGACAGCGTACAACATCCTGCGTATGAAAGGATTACCAATAGGTAAGCGCGATTTTATGATGCATTTGATTCCTTTCTTAAAACATCAAAGTTATCCAAACATTGAGTAAAAAATGACATCTTCTGAACCATTTAGTATTTGTCAGCTTTCCGCCAAAGACATAGCACTTATGGAAGAGTTATTGGCTGTCTTTGGAGAAGCTTTTGATGATTTTGATACCTATAGATCATCTCCTCCAAGTGATACCTATCTCAAGCGCTTACTAAATAGCGATTACTTCATCGCGATCGCAGCGTTAAAAAATGGAACAGTAGTTGGAGGTCTTACAGCTTACGAACTCCAGAAGTTTGAACAGGAGCGCAGTGAAATTTATATTTACGATCTGGCTGTAGCAGCAGAGCATCGACGGGAAGGAATAGCCACGGGCTTAATTCTGGAGTTAAAGAAGATTGCTGTCGAGCGATCAGCCTATGTTATTTACGTACAGGCTGACCTTGGCGATGATCCTGCGATCGCACTTTATACAAAGCTTGGCGTGCGTGAAGATGTACTACATTTTGACATCGCTATTGACGATAACAGCAATCGCCCTAATCAAAAAAATTGAACCTGCCTATTGATACCAAGTCACCTAGAAAGAATCGTTACACAGTTAAACTCATCCTTCATTATTTAGGGTAGAAAAACGCTATATTTGTCATGTTTAATCATCCTTTGCGCGAAGCTCATGTCTGAACCTATCTGGTCCTACGTCACTCCAGGCATTCCTGACGAATTATTCGATCGCTTACCAGGAATACCAATGAGCAAATGTGAAACAAGGCTGTTACTTATTGGTCAATTGCGGCTCAAGGCTGACTCGGTGCTATGGGATATTGGCGCAGGTACTGGGACAATCCCGATTGAGATAGGTTTGCTATGTCCTAAGGGGAAAATTGTCGCGATCGAGCGTGATGAAGATGTCGCAGGATTAATTGCTAAGAATTGCCAGAAATTTGGTGTCAAAAATGTGGAAATTAATATCGGTAGTGCGCCAGAATGCCTTACTAGTTTGACTACTAATCCAGATCGCATTTGTATTGAAGGAGGGCGCTCGGTATCGGAAATTCTGGAATATTGTTGGGAGCGTTTGCAGATTGATGGCAGGGCGATCGCCACTACCAATAGTCTTGAGGGTTTATACGCGATTTCTGAAAGTTTTGCCAAACTCCAAGCGAGAAATGTGGAAGTAGTCCAATCTTCAGTAAACCGCTTAGAAACTCGCGGCAACCGTCAAGTCTTCGCCGCCGTTAGCCCTATGTTTATCATTAGCGGCGAAAAACTCTAAGCCTCTTTAATATCAAAGTACAAAATGGCGTAGCCATTTTGTACTTTGATATTAAAGCGCTTTGCGCTAAATTAAACCCCAGAAAAATTTTTGAAAGGGTTGCTTCGCGCCGCTTTCAAAATTTTTTTGTACTACTTAAAGCCTCAATAGGCTGTAATACCAATTCCCAGAAGTGTGGCTACACTTCTGGGAATTAAAAACCAAACCCTGTAAGGGTTTTGGAAGCACAAAATGGCGTAGCCATTTTGTGCTTTGGTATAACATCAGCCTTGTGAAATACAGGTTGGTTTCCCGCCGAAGGTGGGGAAACCAACCCTTGTACTTAGCTCGATTGAAAATCACTATAGGATAGGGTTTTAAGCAAGCGAATTAATGATTTTTTAGGGGCAATATTCTAACTGTATTGTTGATTGCTATACAATATTAAAGCTTTTCTAATGGTCGAGTTTTTTCTATGCATGTTTGGGTATTGCTGTTTAACGCCAACACCGATAACGAAGGTATCTATACCCTAGAAATTGAGGGCAATAATATTATTGTCGCCTTTGAACAAGAGGATGATGCCATTCGTTATGCAGGTTTATTAGAAGCACAAGACTTTTTGTCGCCGACAGTAGAAAGTATTGACAGCAAAGATTTAGAAGAGTTTTGTGAAGAAGCAGGCTATGACCTAAACATCGTACCAACCGATGCTTTGTTGGTTCCACCTGAAAAAAATGTTGACAAAACTGATTGGTCGGCTGATCGCGATCAAAATTTACCCGAACTAGAGGACGAAATTGAGGTAGAAGATCCCGTAATTGCAATGATGCGTCGTCGTCTGGAGAATTTACTGTAGCGATATTAAATTTGTCGTCAATAGATTCAATATCCAAAAATTTTTGCAGGTATAAATTATGACGGCTGAACTTACTTCTAATCCCTTAAAAAACGCAATTACCAAATTTGAACCTAGCTCAGAAAATGAAGGCTGGTTTAACTATCCCATACGTGTTTATCCTCACCACACTGACTATGCGGGTGTAGTGTGGCACGGTACTTATCTAGCTTGGATGGAAGAGGCGCGGGTAGAATGCTTACGAACTGTAGGTATGAGCTTTGAGGAATTAGTCTCCGCAGGTGTAGATTTGCCAGTTGCCGAGATGAATTTGCGCTATCACCGTTCGGCAAGAATGGGAGATGATGTCCTTGTGATGACTAGGCTTGTACCAGACAAAGTCCGCCTGAACTGGGAATATCAAATTCGCACTGAAACAGATCTATGTGTAACAGCAGTGGTAACCCTCGTACCTGTAGATTTTGAAAAACGTAAGTTGTTGCGATCTCTACCAAGCTCATTGGAAGGGGCGATCGCCAAATTAACGGGTATTTAAGTTTTGAATCTCACTTCGCGAAATTCAAATACCGCGAAATTCAAATGCCGCGAAATTCAAATGCATAATAACTGAGGAACTCAATCAAATCATGGCAAATTGGCAGGTAATAGCAGGCGGTGTGACCGCAGCAAAGGGCTATAAGGCCGCAGGAATTATAGCAGGGCTGAAACCATCGGGCGCACCCGACCTGACGTTAATTGCATCGGATGTACCAGCGATCGCCGCAGGCGTATTTACCAAGTCTTGCGTCAGAGCTGCCTGTGTAGACTTCAACCGTGAAGTATTGGCAAAGGGTGGTCATGTCAGCGCGATCCTCTGTAATGCGGGACAAGCCAATGCTAGTACAGGTGCAGAAGGTTGGCAAAATGCGGTGGAATGTGCCGAACTGGTGCAGAAGTCATTAAATACATCGGATGGTGTTTTAGTTGCTTCCACTGGTGTCATCGGCAAGCAATTGCTAATGGACAAAATGCGTGCAGGGATTGCCAAAATTGCCCCACTGATTTCGCCCGATGGTGGTGAGGATGCCTCGCGATCAATCATGACCACAGACACTGTGCCGAAAAGTATTGCCCTAGAAACCGTAATTGATGGCAAGCCCGTGAGAATTGGTGGCATCTGTAAAGGTTCGGGAATGATCCATCCCAACATGGCGACGATGCTAGGTTTTGTAACTTGTGATGCTGGTGTAGAGTCAAAGCTATGGCAAAAGATGTTATCTAGTTCCATCGATGCCAGCTTTAACCAAGTTACCGTTGATGGCGATACCAGCACTAATGACATGGTATTAGCCCTAAGCAATGGTCAGTCGGGCGTAGTGATCGAAGATGAAAATTCTGAAGCAGCACAACAGGTACAGGCAATGTTGCAGGAAGTCTGTATGAGCTTGGCTAAAGCGATCGCCCGTGATGGTGAAGGCGCAACCTGCATGATCGAGGTGAATGTCACTGGTGCATCTAGTACCGTCGCCGCTCGGCAAATTGCCAAAACAATCGTCGGTTCATCCCTTGTCAAGTCTGCGGTCTTTGGCAACGATCCTAACTGGGGTAGAATTGCTGCCGCCGCAGGGCGATCGGGGGTTGATTTTGATCAAGATGTGTTGAATATTCAACTGGGCGATTTTGTGATGATGAAGGACGGCACGCCGCAGGAATACGATCGCAACGCCGCCAGCAACTATCTCAAAAATGACACTGTAATCATCAATGTCGGTGTCGGTGATGGTACTGGTGATGGCACGGCATGGGGATGTGACCTCAGCTACGATTACGTCAAGATTAATGCTGAATATACGACATAAATCTTAAAAGGTGGCGTGAAACGCCACCTTTTTTGTTTAGTTATAATTTAGGTATTATTTGCCTAAAAATGTGATGGTAAACCAAAATCCAGAACAAATCGCGAGAGATCAAATCGATGGGATGTTGATTGCGGCGGGATGGGTAGTGCAATCAAAAAATAAGATTAATCTGGCGGCTAGCAGAGGTGTGGCAGTTCGGGAATATCAGACCGATGCGGGGATTGCTGACTATGTTTTATTTGTCGATAAGAAACCTCTGGGTATTATCGAAGCAAAGCGCGAAGAGGAGGGGGAGAAACTGAGCGCCCATGAGGAGCAGTCGAAATATTACGCCGTTAGCAAGCTGAAATATCTCAAAAATGATCCTTTACCCTTTGTGTATGAAAGTACAGGCGCATTAACTAGATTTACGGACTATCGCGATCCCAAGCCGAGAGCTAGAGCCGTGTTTCATTTCCATCGTCCTGAAACCTTAGCAGAATGGATGGCGGAATCGGAAACTTTACGGGCTAGGCTCAATAAAATTCCTGAGTTAAAAGCCGATGGGTTGCGACCTGCCCAGATTAAGGCGATCGCTAATTTGGAGGCATCATTTAAAGCTAATCGTCCCAAGGCATTGATTCAAATGGCGACGGGGGCGGGAAAGACTTTTACGGCTTGTACCTTTGTCTATCGGTTGTTGAAATTTGCCAGAGCCAAGCGAATTTTATTCTTAGTGGATACCAAGAATTTGGGAGAACAGGCGGAACAGGAGTTTCTCAAATATCAGCCGACGGATGATAATCGCAAATTTACGGAGCTTTATAATGTGCAACGGCTGAGTTCTAGCTATATTGCCTCCGATAGTCAGGTTTGCATTTCCACGATTCAGCGACTCTATTCAATTTTGCAAGGTAAGGAACTAGATGAATCGGCGGAGCAAGAAAACCCCAATGAGTCGGCTTGGAGTTGGCAGAAAAAAGAACCTTTGCCCGTGAGCTATTCCTTAAAAAATGCGATCGAGCAGTTTGACTTCATCATCATTGATGAATGCCATCGCTCGATTTATAACATTTGGAAGCAGGTGTTGGAATATTATGATGCGTTTTTGATTGGGCTGACGGCTACGCCTGATAAGCGCACCTTTGGCTTTTTTAATCAGAATGTGGTGAGCGAGTATACCTATGAGGAGTCGATCGCGGATGGGGTGAATGTGCCTTATAACGTCTATACGATTGAGACAGAAATTACGAAAAATGGTGCAAAGCTGAAGGCAGAGCAGTATATCGATAAGCGCGAGAAGTTGTCTCGGAAAAAGCGCTGGGAACAGTTAGATGAGGATGTTGAATATAAGGCAAATAAGTTAGATCGCGATGTGGTGAATCCTAATCAAATTCGCGAAATTATTCGGGAGTTCAAACGGGCGCTGAAGGAGGAGATTTTTTGCGATCGCCTTATGCCTAATGGTGAGTATGAAGTACCGAAAACCTTGATTTTTGCGAAGACGGATAGTCATGCTGAGGACATTATTGATATTGTCAGGCAGGAATTTGGCGAGGGGAATGAGTTTTGTAAAAAGGTCACTTACCAGAGTAAGGAAGATCCCAAATCGGTGCTAAATCGCTTCCGCAATGATTTTCATCCGCGCATTGCCGTAACTGTAGATATGATCGCCACGGGAACTGATGTGAAGCCCTTGGAAGTGTTGCTATTTATGCGCGATGTCAAGAGTATCAATTACTTCGAGCAGATGAAGGGGCGCGGCACAAGAACGATCGCCTTTGACGATCTGCAAAGGGTGACTAGCACGGCGAAATTTACGAAAACCCATTTTGTGATTGTCGATGCAGTGGGCGCGATGAAGTCCAAGAAAACCGATAGTCGTCCGCTAGAGCGCAAACCCAGTATTCCGCTTAAGGATTTATTGAATGCAGTAAAGATGTGGAATCAGGATGAGGATTTATTCTTGACCTTGGCTAATCGGTTGATGCGATTAGATAAACAACTAACGGAACCTGAGCAGGTGAAATTTACGGAGCTTACAGGCGGTAAGAGTATTCATACTGTGGTTAAGGATTTGTTGACAGCTTACGATCCTGATGCGATCGCTGAAAGATGTGAGGCTTTGTTCAGCAATTTGCCTGTAGGCGATCGCAATCCTGCTTTAGAAGAGTCTGTCTACAAACAAGCGCAGTCACAGTTAGCGGATCTTGCCTCAGCAAATTTTAATGGTGAGTTGAATACTTACCTTGAGAATGTGCGGAAGGTGCATGAGCAGATTATCGATACGATCAATCAGGACAAGATTTTGAAGTCAGAGTTTGATGCTTTTTCTGTCGATAAGGCAAGCGCGATGATTCAAGACTTTACGGATTACATTGCTGCAAATCGCGATGAAATCGTGGCTTTGAGCCTCTTTTACGATCAGCCCTATCGCCGACGGGAGTTAACCTATCGGATGGTGCAGGAGCTATTAGAGAAGTTAAAGGCAGATCGTCCGATGTTAGCGCCGACCTATGTTTGGGATGCGTACAAGCAATTAGAAAATGTGCGGATAGATAGTCCTAAAAATGAGTTGGTGGCTCTAGTTGCGCTGATTCGACGGGTGACAGGAATTGATAGTGCGCTGACTCCCTATGACAAGACGATCGATCGCAATTTTCAGAATTGGGTATTTGGCAAGCAGGCGGGTGCGTTGAAGTTTACGGAGGAGCAGATGCGTTGGTTACGGATGATGAAGGAACATATCATGTCAAGTTTTCATATTGATGTGGATGATTTGGAATACACGCCTTTTGATGCGGAGGGTGGTGTACTTAAGATGTATCAGCTTTTTGGCGATCGCATGGGTGAGATTATCGAGGAGTTAAATGAGGCACTGGCGGCGTAAGCATCTATCGGACAGCTTGACGGATTGTGTCCCAATCGATGGCTTTCATTGGAGTTGCGTCTCCTGAAGCGATGCCTTCGAGGATTAGAGGTTCAAGGTATGTTTTGCGGGCTTGGTCTTGTTTGATCAGGGTTTGAATATAATCGTCGGTGTTGTTGTAATGTCCTGATGCGATTTGTTCTTGCAAATATTGGGTTAGTGCTTCGGGGAGGGTGACGGTTAGGGTTGTCATGACTCATTCAGCGTAGGGATTATTTTTGAGTATATGTTATTTGTCTGATGAGATGATTTTGATGATCGCTTATTACTGCGGGTTGGGGGTTATGTCCTCAGCAAAGCATTCATTATTATGGATAATCTAGTTTGCTTGGTGTATCGTTTTATAATGTTTATATTTGCTGAAGAGGTTTGATATGTTAGCAAAAGAACAAGTTAGAGGGAGTGCTAATGAGCTATTCCGTCTTCATTTAAAAAATTATCCTCTGTGGGATAGTTCATCGCGAGTTAATTTGGCAGAAAAGTTCTTAGAAAAAAGGCGTAATCGGCTAGCACAAATGACAGTATCGGAAATGCAAGAGGCGGAAGTTGCTTTTGATAGATTTAAGGTAAGCATTGATAGCGATCGCGCTGTGGATGCCAAACTTTATTTATGATTGTATTTCTCGATTCTGGTGTAGTTGGTATATTGTCCAATCCCAATAAGAATAATCAGGTTATTGCGTGTGAGAATTGGCTGTATAGTTTGTTAGCAAAGAGTATATATGTTGTCAGTTCAGATATTTGTGATTATGAGGTAAGACGTAATTTAGTGCTTGAGGCGATGCGTTTTGAACGGCGATCGCATTCGTTAACTGCACTAGATGAGTTGCATGAATTTGTTGAATTTATATCAGTTTCTCCGCAAGTGTTGGTTAAAGCTTCGGATGTTTGGGCTAGATCGCGCTTACAGGGGCAACCAATGTCAAATTTGACTGGTATTGATGTTGATGCGATTGTTTGCGCTCATTGGCAATTATTGCGAGATGAGTTTCCTAGTCGTTATGTGGTAGTTGCGACAACTAACGTGCGTCATTTGTCGTTGTTTACTGAGGCTTTTGATTGGCAAGATATTCAACTATAGATAAATCTATTATTTTCAGGATTTTGAGCGATAAGTTAGGTTATTGATGATGAGAGAAGATTGGATCGAGGTTGAATTGGGGGAATTGTCTACCTACGAAATTGGAGGAGATTGGGGTAAAGATATTGAATACCAAGATCCTAGCTTTGAACTTGCTTATTGCATAAGAGGATCAGAATTTAGGCACTGGAAAACAGAAAAGGCTAAAACAGCTTCACTTAGAAAGGTGAAGAAAACTAGTATTGAAAAACGAAGCCTTAAATCAGGAGATATTCTTGTTGAGATATCTGGAGGAGGTCCAGATCAACCTGTTGGGAGAACAGTTTTAATAGATAAATCAGTGTTTTATAATTTTAACAATGTTAACGTTATTCATACTAATTTTCTTAGACTCTTACGACCTAACATATTAATTGATTCTTTATATCTGAATTATTATCTAAATTGCTTTTACCAAAGTGGAGAAATCGTTAAGTATCAAGCTGGAAGTAATAATCTTAGGAATTTAAAATTTAATGATTATCTAACAATTTCAGTTCCTCTTGCGCCACTGCCTGAACAAAGGGCGATCGCCGCAAAAATCGAGCAACTATTCAGCGAACTAGACAACGGCATAGCCAACCTCAAAGCCGCCAAATCCAAACTAGAAATCTATCGCCAAGCCGTCCTAAAACAAGCATTTGAAGGCGGTTGGGATAAAGCTACATTAGAAGAGGTAAGCGAAGCTGTTGGAGGGTACGCATTCAAAAGCGAACTCTTTGAAGATTATGGCAAATATCAAGTTATAAAAATTGGCAATGTAAAGACTGGTAATTTAAAACTGCATGAATCTCCATCTTTTATAAATTGTGTAGAAGATAAAATCCTAGACAAATATCTTCTCAAAAATAAAGATATTGTTATCACGCTAACTGGCACAAGAAGAAAAAGGGATTATGGATTTACTGCAATAGTTTATAAACCTAATCTCCTAATTAACCAAAGGCTTGCCTATTTAAGATTTAATAAAACCTGCCTTCCTGAATTTTTTCTATATTTCTCATGGACAGAACTATTTAAAGAGCAGTTTTTTAGTTTTGAAACTGGTAACGTTGGACAAGGTAATGTTGGAATGAAATCAATTAAAACTGCTATTATTCCAATCCCTTCAATTGAAGAACAAACCCAAATTGTCCAAGAAATCGAAACCCGTTTATCAGTTTGCGACAAACTTAATGAAAGCATAGATCAAAGCCTAGAAAAAGCCCAAGCATTGCGACAAAGCATCCTCAAAAAAGCCTTTGAAGGCAAACTCCTCAGCCCAGATGAACTCCAAAACTGTCGCCAACAACCCGACTGGGAACCTGCTGCTAAACTATTAGAAAGGGTTAAAAAAGATAGCAAAACCAAGAGGTAAGTATGAAAAACTGGAAAACCATTGATGCTCAAGCAAACTTTCCTGCCCTTGTCGCAGCCTGTAGCCAAGAGCCACAGCTACTCTACGAACACGATCGCCCCATCGCCGCCGTCATCGACATCAAACTATTTGAAAAACTCATATCTAAAAAAGTACCTACTATCAGAGAACTACTCGACCAACTAGCCATCATTCAAGCAGAAGATCCTATCGAACTAGATGAAATTGAGAGAAGCGATCGACCTAATCCTTTCTTTGATTAAATCCCAGACTTTCAAAACATTAATTTAGAAATTTTTAATCCCTTCAATGGCTGAAAAACTTTAAAATTAAAATCACGAAAAACAAATGAATAGCAAAATAGAAATATATCAAAGTCCAGACAATCAAATTCAGATCGAAGTCACCTATGAAAATGACACATTTTGGCTTAATTTAAACCAGATTACAGAACTCTTTGGCAGAGATAAATCTGTAATTTCCAGACACTTAAAAAACATATTCAAAGAAGGTGAACTACTAAAAGAATCAGTAGTTGCAAAAAATGCAACAACTGCCGCAGACGGCAAAACCTATCAAGTTGAGTACTTTAACCTAGACGCAATAATTTCTGTCGGTTATCGAGTTAACTCCAAACAAGGCACACAATTTCGCCAATGGGCAACCCAACGCCTCAAAGATTACCTAGTCCAAGGCTATGCCATCAATCAAAAACGACTAGAACAAAAAAATCAAGAAATTCAACATCTCAAAGACGGTATCAAAATTTTGAGCCGTGCCATAGAAGCAAAAACAGACAAATCAAACGAATTAGAATACGAAATACTGAAAACCTTTGCCAAAGGACTCGAACTACTCGACAACTACGATCACGAAAAACTCGACCAAAAAGGCAACACCACCGCAGATACCATCTATCCTGATTACGAAGAATATATCGAACTGATCACAGAAATGTATTCAGACTTTGAATCAGACATCTTCGCCAATCCCAAAGACGACAGCTTCCATAGCTCCATCAATCAAATCAAACAAAGTTTCGGTGGTGAAGACCTCTACCCCACCCTCGAAGAAAAAGCCGCCAACTTACTTTATTTTATTGTCAAAAACCACTCATTTATTGATGGTAATAAACGCATCGGTGCAGCATGTTTCTTATACTTTCTCCAACGCAATAACATCTTACTCAAAGACAATAAACCAATTATCGGTAATGAAGCCCTAGCCACACTTACCCTCTTCATCGCATCCAGTAAAACTCCAGAATCAGACACCGTAAAGCATCTGATTATCAGTATTTTAAACGGATAAAAATGACTAAAAATAAAGCCCTGAACGACAAAAATTATGAATAATGCCACAAAACCATTAGAAGAAATGATTCAAGAATTGCCACCCAACCTCAAAATCGAGGTAAAAGCATTCGTAGAATCACTTTTAAACAAGTCTCAACAACGCCCCCATCGAAAACTGCGCCAAGACTGGGCAGGAAAACTCAAAGCAGAAACCTATACATCCGTTGACTTACAGCATTTAGCTAACGACTGGAGATCTAGCTAATGTTTCTTTTAGATAGAACTGATCGGGGGCGGTGGAAACTAAGTCAAGTAATTGCCAGTAAAAGTAATCAGTAACCATGAGTAACGAATCAAGCCTAATCTCCAAAGTTTGGAACTTTGCCAACGTCCTGCGTGACGACGGTGTGAGCTATGGCGACTACCTCGAACAAATTACATACCTGCTATTCCTCAAAATGGCAGACGAAATGTCCAAACCGCCCTACAGCAAAATCATCAAATTTCCGCTCATCAAAG
>Ga0169931_10012550_pt1 | contig 11729 bp, 7 predicted proteins | sample Kivu_15m_20L_FD_129675 | JGI IMG/M metagenome (GOLD analysis project Ga0169931, IMG submission 129675) | Freshwater microbial communities from Lake Kivu, Western Province, Rwanda to study Microbial Dark Matter (Phase II) - Kivu_15m_20L... | ecosystem: Environmental > Aquatic > Freshwater > Lake ... | reverse complement strand
GTATGGTGAAAACTCGAAATAATCTTAGCCTTTGCTGTATAGATATCCTTTTTGTTTGTTTTTAATGAATTTTGACAGAAATTAAAAGCAATATTAGGCACCTTTTATTATGTTATTTTTTGATTATTAACTCTAAATCTTTCCCTATGGATCAATTCCTGCAGTGACAAGCAAATGCTCTATGACTGTAGGAAACAAACAAGGAATTAGCTTGAAAATAACATCTTTTATTGCAGAACTTTGTTTCTTTTTTTTATTATTCTGTGCCTGAGGCTATACAGCCTGCATGTTTTAAACGGTTTGATTGATCGCTTATGGAGAAATATTTATATTTTCAAGGTAAATATTAGCAGCTTGTTCGAAAGGATAGATCTATCCAACTGCGGTTTTGATCTTTTAAGAAAATTAATGTGAGCGTATGCATTGTAGAATCTTGTAGTTTTGGTCAGTGAGGATGATGTTACCTTGACTGTAGAGTTATAAAATCAAATGATTTGTGAAATTTTATGAACCGAAAGTAAAAACTACGACTCTTTCTACACCCACTTGTCTGATGCTCTATACTCTTTTTGACCTTAAAAACTTTCTAAATTTCATTGTAAACCCTGAAGGAATAGCTTTCTTATCAGGGCTTTAAGTCGCAAGATGAAACCTGACTCCATTTTCAATCAAAAGTTGATATTTTTCTTCAGATTTTGCTATCTTGAAGATGTATGTAGTCGGATTGATATCATAGATATTGGAGATTCTGTGTAAGAGAGTGGTACCTTAGACCTATGAGGCATTGGAGTTATGCGACGATTGCGGCCACATCGAGTGAAGTAAAACGAACTTTTGTTTTAATTTTTTATGGTTTGGCTTTAGGCTACATGTTTATAAAAGATTATTAAATATTTTTACGAATATTTTCTTGAATATATTAAAAAATACAGAATACACATTGATTAATTCATTCTGAAGATGCTCCTGGAGCTCTAACTATCTACTTAATGATCTAGACTCTTCTAACTTACAATTAATCGATATCTTTTTCGTACTTATGCCAGAGAACATTGCACAGTTAGCATGCTTGATTTTTCCACCAAGGATTGTTGCACCACCACCACCATTTCCAATCCCTTTCATCCCATTACAACCACTACCAGCCTTTGACATGCTATTCGTATATCTATTTATGACTTTCAATCAAATGTGGGTTTATTTATTTGAAAATCAGTTATTTTTGTTTGCAGACGATCTATGTCAATTCTTTTGACTTCTTTTATCTGTATTTTGGGCATTATTTTAGATGAAAATGAAGTTAACCTGCAAGAAGGGGTTGGTCACATTATGGGCATTTTGTTTTTATATGATCGAATTTTTACTTCAAACCATGATGAACAGAAATTTATGTAAACTCATTTCGGCATAGTGGACACTATTTTTTTCCTCTTTTTTTGATCCATTTCTTTATGCAAACTGCCCCGAAAACATGATGAGAAGAGTTAGAACAGTTAAGCCGAACCGGATGACTCATTACTTAAAGACAAATTGAACAAGTAAGCTACTCAAGATCTTGATGCGAATGAAGCAGTCCATGTTACATGCATTGTGCTCCAGACATTTTCAGACTTAAAACGTAAAATTATTATACAAGACATATAAGCTTCTTAGTTTTACACTAAAATTAAATAAAAAATCACTTTTTTCTGATGTTTTTAAGTTTTTTATATGAATATTTATATAAATATGTAGCAAAAACATTAAAAAATCACTCTGAAGATGTCCCAGGAACTCTCTTTATCTATTTGATGATTTAAATCCTTTTTCTTTCAAGTTCTTCGATCTCATATCTATCTCTATACCAAAGATCTTTACAAAGTTGACATTTTTGTCCATTCCACCAAGGATTTTATACCATCCACCACCATTTAAAATCTCTTTCGTCACATTAGAGCCACTACCACTCTTTGACATATTAGTCATGAATTTATTTATGGCTGTATCGGAGATGAGGGTCTATTGAGCCGAAAATTATGTATTTTTGTTTTTAGATTATCTCTTTTAGTTATTTTAATCTCTTTTCTCTATAGCGTGAGCACTAAGTAACGTGAGAATGCAGCTCATTTGCAGGTAAAATTTGATCGCAGTGCGGACAATTTGTTTGAATATGATTGAGTTTGCTCATCAAATTATAGTTGAGGCTTATTTATGTGAAGGGTCCTCTGCATAGTGGACACTCTTTCTTTTCACTTGTTTTGATCCACTATTGTATGCAGGCAGATCCGAAGACATGCTCTGAAGATTACGAGCAATTGACTCTCACTGGGTAGCTCATCACTTCAAGACAAATCACGCAATTCAATAAATTTATATCTTGATGTGGATGCAACATTTTCTATTCTATGCACTTGCGCCCTAATACAGAGGACATGACCTTTTATTCTGAATACTACTCCTTGTAGATCTATGAGTCTGACATGGTTGGTCTCTTTTTGAATTCAATCAAAGAATTATTATATGAATCAAAGCTAATAGACTTATATTAAAACATAAAAAAATATAAAAGAATATTTACATAGACTTATTTTTAAAAAAAAGAATTTCAATCAAAAAAAGGAAAATATATAAATTAAGACACAAATCACTTCTTGGGGGTCTTCCATCTCACGAACAAAGGAAGATAGTAAAAATCATAGAAAACCCCACAAAGCAAAGCTCCAAGCACCGGAGCCACACTATACAAATAATACTGGCTCAAAGGTTGCCAATTGTCATTCAGAATTCCAGTAAAAAGTTGATAAGAAAGCACGCAAGCAGGGTTTAGCGCATAGAACTCGTAAGTTGCTTACCTGATGATGAAAAAACTGATAGGAATGAAGACGTAGTTCCAGAAAATTGCTTTGAAGTTCGAAGTAGTTTCGTTGAATTGTATCAAGACGAAGAGGGCAAACATGAATGCTCCGCAGATCTACGCGAATGCTATTCGCAGTTGATACTGAACGAAAAGTGGTGAAGTTGAATCAGCTTAAAGTTGAAAATTAAAATTCGGATAGAGGCCGTAAGCGATGGCTCCACCTATTAGAGCTCCTATGAATTGAGAAACGACATATATTATGCATACGACCAGATTGATTTTGTTATCTTTGACGACAAGTAATGCTATTGTGACTAGAGGGTTGCAATGACCTCCAGTAAGGGGTCCTATCAGACACATACAGACAAAATATACAGCAGTGATGAATATATTTTGAGTTGGATTTGGTAGATATGGCTGAAATGGCGGTATAGGTGGCAAAAATTGACTAGTCATCGCTGCATATGTAAGTATACAAGTGCCAATAGCTTCAAAAATGAATATTCTGAGCACTTTGTGTAAGGCGAGATTTCTCAATCGACCTTGAATGATAAGCTGATTCTATCAAATTTTACACCAAGGTGTTGTTGCTAAGCTGTCAAAGGTTAATTCATAAATCTCCGTTTATATATAATTATAAGAGTATGGGTAAAAAACCATTATCTTAGGCATAGATCTAAGCGATAAACAAAAAACGAAGATAGCAGAAACAGAGAAAGAAAATAAATAAGCAAGAGTTTCTCAAACAGAAATAAACCGTAAGATTGAATTTACAGGAAATAAATAAATAATAAGAGGCTAATAAGGAAGATAATCTTACGGTAGGAGATGCTTAAGATGTTATATAGCAGAGTCAGAATATGCTCACAGGCAAGGATTTTGATTATTTGAAAAGTGTTTTCGAGAGGCATAAGGAAAAAGCTAAGAAATATTATGAGGCGAGCTAGGATTAAAAGGATGATAAAAATTAGGAGGGAAAAAGAGATGGGCAGGGCAACTAAGAAAAATAAGTGAAATTGTCGATTTCTCAAAGAAAAAAATTAAGGTGGTTGAAGGTCGCAGAGCTCAAGGCGAGAGTCAAACGACCTGATTTGGTAGAGCCTTGGGATATCACAGCACCTGATCCACTTTTTTTATGCTAGCTTAAGACACTTAAGAACACTGTGCCGATTCCTCGTCACTGGAACCAGAAATCTAAGTTTTTGCAGACAAAGCGAGGAATACTCAAACCTATGTTTAAACTTCCATAATACATATAAGCAACAGGCATAAGTAAGCTCAGAGACCCTTTTAATGAGCGAGACGGCAGCAAAATGGTAAGAGAAAAGCTTAGATAAAGGATGAATCCTAAACTGGGAAAAATTGATATAGAGTATTCTGTACTTCATGATGCTTTTTTCAAGTATCAGACAAAAAGTTAGTTGACTGTCTTCGGGGATATCTACTACTAAGGAAAATAAGACGAATCTAAAGCAAGACAGTACAAGCCAGGTTTGGTAAGCTAGAATCTTAGAATGGCTTTGGGCATTTCTGACTATCAGGCTCCACCTTGGATCATCAACATGCAAAGATATGGTGCACCTCCTAGTTATCCTACCTTACGTATTTTGGGCTCACATACGCCTTTTTCGCAAATGGCTTCATACTCGATCATCAACAAATCAGGGCTTGAAGAGGTGGCAAGAAAATTAGGTCAGCCTGGATTGTATGCAACTTTCAGAAGCTACTATTAGTAGTAAGAATAAGAGTTTGTTGACAAAGGATACTGGGGGCAGATTGCTAATTTAGATGAAGGAAATGATGATTTACCTGAATAAGAGTGGTAACAAGAAGAAAACTAAGAAGAAGCGTGATCTAAATCAGTAAATTTATATAAGATTTTTTTGCAATTTATGCATTTTTTCAAACTTTATGAGCTTTTCTTTTTGAAATCTTTTTGAATTTTTTTCTGATGAATTCTGACAGATGTCGTCATCTAAATTTAGCCTCAAATCTGCTCTTTTAAACTCTTCATAATATTAAATACAAATGGCTCACAAAAGAATCGCAAAAGAACTCGCTGACCTCCAGAAAGACCCTCCTGCTAACTGCTCAGCCGGACCAATCTAGAATGACCAGTTCCACTGGCAAGCCACAATCATGGGTCCCGAAGACAGTCCCTATACTGGCGGCATTTTCTTCCTCAACATCCATTTCCCTACCGACTACCCCTTCAGACCTCCTAAGTGCAATTTCATTACCAAAATCTACCATCCTAACATCAACGCCAACGGCTCGATCTGTCTCGACATCTTGAAGGATCAATGGTCACCCGCTCTCACCATCTCAAAGGTTCTTCTTTCGATTTCTTCTCTGCTTACCGATGCCAATCCTGATGACCCTCTTGTGCCTGAGATCGCTCAGTTGTACAAAGTCAACAGAGTCAAATTCGAAGCGACTGCTAAGGAATGGACCAAAAAATACGCTATGTGATTTAAAATCATACCTACATACACACATACACTTATATACAAAAATATAATGATTTTTTAAGCAAGATTGCTTTGAATAGAAAGTTTAATTTTTTTGTGTTTTGAAACTTTTTTTATAATTTTATTGATGAAAAACTTAGGCTAGTCTGTCTTGCTTACCCGTACTCGGACGCATTCCATCCACATGGGCACGAACATAAACTAGCATCGAAAAATGGTAACCGACATGTAGTCGATGTACCGCTAATAAAAATAAAAACGTTAAAAAGCCTAATAGTAACTTCTTTAATACCGAAAAAGAGTCCTACGTACATAACGATAATTCACTCGTATTCTTTAAAAATACGACGATCATATTGCAAATCTAAACGGAAAGCAATCTTTCAGTCATGAGATGTTTTCACAGATCATAAATACTATCGAACAGTTCAATTCCAATTCTCAGCAGTTGCTGGAAGACAAATGTAATCAACTTGTGGGGATGATGGGGCGAAGAGTCAATCAGATACTTTAAAAGACTGATATTTAGATCAAAAAAACAAAGAAATTGTCAGAATAAGAGTATAGAGAGATCAAAAGAGAAGTCAAATAGGTGCTAAAACTGGCGGAAGGAGTTGATGCGTAGAATGGAAGTTTGAAGAAGTAAAATCAATAAATAAAATTCAAGTTCAGCGTGCTCAGATAAGAAAGAGATTTGTTGGTCTAAGAGTTAGCGCAGAAAAAGATACTACTAATAAAAATGGCAAAAACTCTAAAAGAATAACGCAAGGAAACCGGTCTAAATCTATCTCGAAGTTCAAAAGTAAGTAACAAAAATCAATCACTATCGACCAAAATGAACAAAAGTATTCTTCCTAAGTAAATCTAACCTTAAATAGATTCATGTGCTAACCTTCATTAAAATAATCTTTTAAAGATAGCCCAACTATAGACAACCCTGAGTTCGCTTTTAAAGATGTTTTCAAATCTAACAAAAATAATCTAGTTTTGAGCAGAACAGATGCGCATCTTAAAACTTGTTTGTAAAGATAGAAGAAAAAGAATAGTTAACTCAAGGGAATCGTGGCTAAGCTTCAATAGAAAGTTAAAGATGCAAGTGCGGGCATATAAAGAGGCATGAAAGCTACAGAATAAGCTTCTGAGACATAAAAATTAAAAGTTTGTGTAAAATTGATATAAGACACTAAAATGAGACTTATGGTATCGGGCATGGTTGAACCTTGGAACGTCATTTCTGTCGATCTGAAAAGCCTTCTATAAACGAGTTTTGATTGAATGTTGATATATAAAGATAATAAAATTATGATGGATATGGATGGCTAATCATTTGTGGAATTCAGGGTTCTCGAGGCAAATGTTAAGCAGTTCTTCTTGGGAGAACTCAGGGTAGGTCTGGGCCCATTGGAGACACTTGGGGAAGTCGTAGCCGAAAACTTGGGTCAAAAAGTTGGCATTTTCGATGATTTGTTCTTGAAGGTGTTCACTTTGTCTTCCACTTTCTTCTTAAGTCTTCATTCTGTTGGAGTGCTCTTGTTCCTCATTTTTCATGCCACAACTTTTTTCAGGTTTCTCCTCATGCTTGGAATCTTATCTCTGACATCTTTTTCTTCCTCCACAGCCCCATTCACTCTTCTTCTTGTGCCATTCTTCTTTCATTTTTTGAAGATTTTCGTGCATTTGAGGTCCTCTTTGTCCACTTAAGAACCCTTGCATTAAGTTCCAGCCATGATTGGCTAGATTTTCGTAGCCTTAAGGCACTCTGAAAGGACAGCCATTTGAGGCATTTGTTCTTTATGAATTTTCATTCGAGGTCTCATTAGAAGCATTAGATCTGTATGGGCAACCGTTGGAAGCGTTAGCTCTGTAAGGGCATCCGTTCGAAGCGTTAGATCTGAATGGGCAACCTCTTGAAGCTCTGTTTCTGTATGGACAGCCGCTTGATTCTGAGTTTGACTGACTTTCATCATTAATCACAGCAAAAATCTTCAAAGGAGTCTGCTTCAGGGTCTTAATTTTTAGGAAAGGATGAGGATGGTCTGAAGTAGCTTCGCAAGTTTCACATAAGTCATAGTCAGGACATACCGAACACTTATATCTGATGCCCACAATACCCCTCTTACCGCACTGATCACAGATGATATGTCTATGGATGACTTCTTTAGGTTATTCCACTTTCTTTTCAGTTTTTTCTTCATTTTTCATGTGGTTCGATTCAGGTTTGTCTTCCTAAATGATAGGTTGAGTGGATTTATCTTCTTTCTTCTTGAAAGTGCTGACATTGCTTGAGAGTCTAGAAGAATCCATTTCTTGAGTGACTTCCGACTTAATCTGAGAGATAATGCCAGGCATCATCTTTTTGATTTTTTCTTCAATAAGAGAGTCCTCGATTTCAACGAAAGATTATTCTTCCTTGACAGGTTCTGAACCTTATATAGCTCCAGGGATCAAAGGCTAGTCTTCGAGGTCATCGATCGTAAGTTTAGCAGTCATATCGATGAAGTCTTAATTGGTGCCCTGAACGATGATTCTTGTAGATTTGGCGTTACCTGCCAACAGAATCTTATAATCGTTCTGATCGTTAAGAGAAATCTCGTCTCCTTATTCATCAAGATAAGATAGATAGAAGTGAGGGGGCAGTTGTTTGAAGTGAGAGGTCGTGAATTGCTTGAGTTGTTGGAAGTTTGGCTTGTCTTGAGTGGTAGTGAGGTGTATCTGTTTGCCGTAAACGATTTTGAGGATCATTTGTTTGCAAATTTTATTTATAGTGTACGTTGATTCAAAAATTATCTAAATCAGGACTCTGATCATTTCTGATCCTCCCAAAAGCCCAAAACTCTAAGAAACTCACTAAAAGAGCCAAAAATATAGAAAAATATATGAAGAAAGCCTTTCAAATGGGATGATGCCTTGCAAAAGACCCAAATATCGATGGTTAAAAAACTCAAGAAAATAATTAAAAGATTAAGAAAATGCAAAAATTATGGTGATTTTTACTAAAAAAAGATGATTTTTACAAACATTTGTTGCGAAAAATATCATTAAAGACTCTACTCTTAAAACTTTTTTAAATATTTATATCAATTTTATTTTCTGATAAGGAATATTATATTATAATCAGTCTTTAAAATGCTAATATGATTTATAAAAATAACGAAAAACCTTGAAAATCGTTTAAAATACGATTTTTTTTGTATTTTTTAAATAAAACGCATTATTAAATCGAATAGAACAAAAAATAGTTTAATATTCTATTAATAGAAAATGCAAAACGAACAAGGATAGATCACCGCAAACTCTTTTCTGCCCGACATCAAAAAGCTAGACGCAAAGCGAGGCCTCGCTGCTGCTAAAGATAGTGTGATGAACACACTCAAATGGGACAAGATGGTTGGTGAAAGCATGAAGAATGGACTTTTCAAAAACATCTACGACACCTTCTGACTATCTCATATAGTCTTATAGGGCTTCAGCTGGCCGTCATAAACATGCTTGATGGATAGATCAAGAAACAACTTGTCGATCATATCAAAGATCCCTCGAAATATTCTATTATGATCGTGACTACGGTCCTTGGAATTTTAATCTTGGCTTTGGAAAAAGTAGTGATGAAAGGTGATCATTCGCCCAGAACTAAGAGAAACGTGAACGTTTTTGAAGATATTCTCAGAATTATAGTTTTTAATCTTTTGATCGTTGTTCTGGCTCCATTCATTCTTGCCAACCTGGAATAAAAGACACTTTTGGGAGCTTTTTGTATATATTTTGTAGGAATTTCATTGTTTTTCTTCAGGACTTTGATTAAGTGGTGTAGTCATTTCTGCACGCCGGCCAAGGATCGAGATTTGAGTCCATGGGGACGTAAGATGTAAATGTAGGGAAATAATGATGAGATTCTTGATCAGTTCGGTGGAAAGATAAAAAATGCAGCTAAAGGATTAGCGAATCAAAATATGCATTTAATAACAGATAAGATATAAATCGTTAGAGGAAAAGTGGGAGAATTAAAAGGAAAGGTTAATGATATAACAGGGGGAAAGGGCGCATAAATACTAGACAAGATAGTTACGCATAGTGACAAATTGCCTCCAGCGATAAGAGATAAAGTTAAAGGAGTGACAGGAAACTTACCTGGACTAGCTGGTAATCTTAAAAAAGGACTTAGTTTCCTTTAAGAAAAAGGAGGAAAAGTAGCTTAATTAGCTGATAAAATCAAACATCATGTTCAAGAAGGAACTGATAAAAATGCAAGCAAGTAACCCGGATCTGCACGTGCTAAAAAGTTGCCTTCAATCAATTTGCCAGAGTACTAGCAATAAAGCGGACAAGGAATGAATAAAATACCCTTGGAATATGTAAAGGAATAGGAATAGGCTAACGATTTCTAGTATATTTAAGACGGTAAAGAAAAGTTTGAAGATATAGGTGATCAAGTGGAGTAGATTTAGCAAAAATCTAATGTAACTTCAAGTGCTAAGGTCTCAAAAACTACAAGAATCAAGCCAAAAGCTACCTCTTGATACATCTTTTATATGAAATTAATCTTTTCTTTTCCTTTTAAAGAAATTTAAAAAAAAGTTATATTTTGCATGAGTAGTTCAAAGTATAAAACGTATGAGCATAATTACCATATGATAGGGTGAAGATTAATAATTTATTTATCAATAAAATAAAATGTCTAGCAATATAAATTCTGAAGCAGAAGCTAATCTCAATCCTCTAGCCGCTGAGACTGAAGACCCAATCAAATAAGAAGAAAAGAAACCTTAGCAATCTGCTTTGGACAAAGTTCAAGGAATCTTTACCAAGAAAAACCTAAGGGAAACATTGGTGTCAGAGTCGTTCGAATAAGGGCCATGCAAAAATATTTAATAAAGAATTTTTTTTTTATTGAGTTAATACCAGCAGATTATTTTTAGAATAATTAGTCATAAGTATTCATGAAAATCAGTACTCAAGTTCAACCAGATATCACATATAGGAACCCTTACGCTAATTCTAAGAGTCGTCTGCTAAATAACGCTCAAAAAAATTAATCTTAAACCTCGCAAAATGCATCAATATCTATTCGCATTTCCCCAGAAAAGAAACTCAATTCTTTAAGTGCTCAAAAAAAGTCAACTATTTAATCGAAGCAAATTTAACTTAATAGTACGAGAAGAATACATGCAACTCCTTAGAAATCTAGGAATTAGTAGTAAATAAGAAATATTGCGATGAATCTTATAGGAAGTATTTTCTTCAGTAGCACCACAAAATATATGAAAAAAGTTGACAGCAACTCACAGATTAGTAGTTCAAAATCTAAATAAAAATCAGTAAAAAGTGTTTCATTTAAAAGCAAGGACTAAGGAAGAAGTACATCGGTTCAGAATACAAACAGAATTTCAATATTAAAGAAATCTGAGACTCCTGATAAATCAAGGGTAAACAAAGTTGTAAATCCCTCTCAAAAAGATAAGATTGATAAGATCGTAAACAATGTAAGAGCTTCCTTAAATATGGGTCCAAGTCCTTTGGCAAGCCTTAAGCCTATTGCTAGAACTAATGCGCTAAAAACTGACAGGAGTTCAAGAAACTAGACTATGAGAAGCCGAACCGGAAGTTAATGTAAGTTTTCTCGGAGAAAAGAAACTAGATAGCTCAAGTTTGGAAACAGATCTAGGTCACGCTCGAATTCTAACAGCAAAAATAGTCAAAAAAATGTAGGTAGTTCTCAAAGTGGGTCTCAGAATACTAATACTGCGCCTAAGACTATAGCGATTAAAGGAAATGGTGCAATTATTGGTAACAATAATGTGGTTCCGAGGTTTAGTAACAGCAGTTTAACAAATAGAGTACAACTCAATCAAAAAAATGAGCAGATTTAAGAAAAAAAATAAGAATCTCCATAAAACAAGAGAAAAATAGTTAGATCTTCACAAAAAATAAAGACTTAGTAGCCAGAGAATAATTGTTCTTTAATTAAATAAAAAAAGACCCCTTATTTAGTGAAACCTATATAAAGGCAAGAACTAAATCAACAAAAAAACTAAACAAAAAATGATTCATACAAAAAAAATGAGCCAAAACAGATGAATGCTAAACCTCTAGAAGTAAAACAATAAAAAAAAGATTAAAAAAACAAAAAAGAAGACTTCTAAAGTAATTTTTGGAATAAAAGCAAAAGTTAATCAAGATTGCATTTATTAAAATCTAGAAAAGAAAAAGAATAAACAAGTATAGTCCAACCAAAAATATAATAGAGTAAAAAATAAATTCTTATTCAAAAAGAAATATAAAAGAAAATATAAGGTCCAATAGCTAGACCTACGCCAAGAGGTCAAGTCAAACCAGCAGTTTAAGAGCTAGAAACGAGTAAAAGTCCTATCGCTAGACCTACGCCAAGAGGTCAAGTCAAACCAGCAGTTTAAGAGCTAGAAACG
>Ga0169931_10012549_pt1 | contig 11731 bp, 10 predicted proteins | sample Kivu_15m_20L_FD_129675 | JGI IMG/M metagenome (GOLD analysis project Ga0169931, IMG submission 129675) | Freshwater microbial communities from Lake Kivu, Western Province, Rwanda to study Microbial Dark Matter (Phase II) - Kivu_15m_20L... | ecosystem: Environmental > Aquatic > Freshwater > Lake... | reverse complement strand
GTACCGTATGGAGTGTTGTATCTCATGCACGACTAAGAGAATAACGAACTGTCAGCAAAAAATATTCCACTTTTATTTACTTCATACTTTTTCGTACACGCCTCACTGCGAAAAGGTCAACCACAAAGAAGCATGCCAATGCAACTTGGTAAAGCACAAGTAGCAACAACCTATCTCTGATTCGATGTATGACGAACTTCCTCTGAATCTTCGAAGTCCATGAGTAAAGAAAGAGGATATCACATGCAATGTGGGATAAGTTTGTTTATTTAATGGTTGTCGCCATCGGTGCTTGTCTACTTCTCACAATAGTTTTCCGAGTCTACATGCAGTACAAGCTTTCCTTTCCAACTATCATCAAATATCCATGGAAGTTTCCTAACAACAATAATATCAGGCGAATGGATAAAGAGGTGACAGTCGTTCTAGCTGGTAGTTATAATCCTCCTCATAAGGGACATTTGGCTATGTTAACATATCTTTCCGAGAGATACGGCCAGGTCATTGCAGTGATCGGAATGAATCCCAGCAAGAAGTATGCGGTGTCACCTGCACAGCGCGCCGATCTTTTGCAGCAAATGATAGATAAATGTATCGTAAAAGGTGATAATACAAGGAGTACAGGAACGAATGTACGGGTTGAAGTCGTATCTGGATATATATGGAGATTCGCCATGAAGAACCATGCCAAAATATTATTTCGGGGCATAAGAACATGGGAAAAAGATGGAGTCGAAGAGACTATTCTTCATAAACAAAATCTGTATGGTCCCATGCTTCTAGGCCCATTGAAATGGCCGCTAAAAACGTATTTTTTAGAGGGGGTTCCAGAATACAGACACGTTTCTTCTACTACGATACGAGCTTTGTGTGAGAAAAATCGAAGGCCTTATCACGAAAATAATACTGTTACATCCACAGATGGTGATTATACATTCTTGGACCAATATATTCCAAATCTCATGACTGCTGAAGTCGCAAAATTGTATGGCCATTAGATATAAGTCAATCCGTTGACTTTCATAAAAATTACCATGAGTTATGTCAAAAATTAATACTTTCGTTGAAACTGATCAGGTGTATTGAGTCTACATACTGAAATCGATTCTCGATCTATTCAGTATTGAAATACACTCTATACCCAGCAGGTACGCTCGCTCACCGGTAGGTGCGGTCCTTAATACGTAGAAGTACTTTTTACGACTAGTAATATCTATCATAGGTATAATCATTGTAAAATGGAGGACGTTTCTTATCTTAGAATAGGAGATATTGTTATTAATGAAGATAATTATATTTCATATGATGATCATGATGGTGAATTTGTAGATGGTTGTCTTTTGAAGGATCCACCACCGACTTATGATCAGTTCACCGAGGGCTTCTTATCCCAATCACCAACGGGTACTAGGACTGGTCCATCCAAGGCATCACTTACTTGTATAGTTTTATACGTTATCAACGTGTCCACATTCGGAATATTTGGTGTGTGGTCACTCAATGGAAAAATACCAAATCAAACGGATATATGGAATAGCCATATGGTTAGTATCCTGTCACCTTCTCCTAGCGTCATTATTTAGTGTCTACTGTCTTACCTGGAAATACTCGTATTGTCTCATTTGTACCTCGATGAAGAATCTTCTTACACCTGCCCATTGGAATCAATATATTTGGATACTTATTTATCTCGTCCAAGGAATATCATGTATCGCTCAGATGACTATTACTTTTAGAAGAAGACCTATTGTTCAAGAAAAGGTTTTGGTTTCAATAATGGGCGTGTCTATTTTTCAAATTTGTTGGTGGATATCCTTTTGCTTGGATCGTATTGTTCTTTCATTTGTTTTTTCAATGATTACGATCCTATTCTTATCACTTGTTCTTACAACGCAAAGTTTAGTAATCCATCGAAGACGGAGTCCTAGAGAGTTTTTTCTATTTCAATTTCCATACCATGTGCATTATGGTTGGTTTCTCATCATCACAGCAGCAAATATAGCCATTTTCGTCCGAAAATTCAAAGCCAATGTCGCAACAGAATTCGCTATATCATTAATACTACTGCACGTACTCATGCGACTATGTGATGTCTTTTCATCAGACGTAAGTCAAGTAGTTGTGGCTATCGCCTTGGTAAGTCCATCCCTACAATGAAAATTTATAACATTATTTATGAAGTGATATTTTATTACAATCTGATTTGCTGATACGTCAGTTTGGAATAGGGTTTCGATTGAATGAAAATCAGTACAAGGAAATAATGGAATTGAGATTCAGTCATGATATAGTTTTAGGTTTCGCAATCGTCACATTCACATATGCTACATTGTTGATAGTCAATCTCTTATTTGCATATACAAGGCATTTATTTGAGCGTAAGATTCATGTAATATTATTACACTAGATATTGTTATAATTCTCTGTTAGTTGATTGGACTTTCACTCTTGGAAAAAAATCATTTAGTTCGTTGCACCTCGATAATTTAAAGTCCTGTACTCTTTTGAGTTTACTCTTTTTCTCTTCACCCGTCGCGGAAGCAGCCTCATTCTCAAGTTTTTGCTTGAGCTGTTCTTGATTGTGACACTCACTAACCAAATATTTTTCGTATGTTTTTTCTACTAATGCTTCAACTTGCCTCAACTGATAAGGATCCCGTTGGAAGGTTCTCATAAATTTATCGGATACAAAATATGGAATTTCTTTCACTGTCGTGTATTTTGTTTTGAGTGGATTAGGGAATAATTGAGTTTGTGTCAAACTAAAATAGGGATTCCCACCGCTATGATTTGTAGGCGTTTCACCAGGAAAATTGAAGAAACTCATGAGTAAAATTAATAACAGAGGTAGCAGTTGCAAAAGTTGTGCAAATAAACTACCCGTTTCTTGCTGCTCTTGTTGAGCTTGCTGTTGCCTCCGTGGCATACCACCGAATGCAAAACCTGGACCAAAACCTGTAGAATAAACTCGAAAACCTCCTGGACCTCCAAAATGATGTATTCCCCCACCAGGCATCCCCCCTCCAAAGAACATGTTAAAAATTTCTTCAGGATTGACCTCTTGTCCTTGAAAATGCACTCCACCAGGACGCATTCCACCACCACCTCCGCCACCACGATTATCAGGATCTTCTTCTCCATAACGATCATAAATAGTTCGTTTTTGAGCATCACTTAAGGTTGCATACGCTAAGCCTAGTGCTTTAAAAGCTTCATCAGCCCGTGGGGCACTATTTTTATCTGGATGTAGCTTTAAAGCCAATTTACGATATGCCTTTTTTAGATCTGCATCTGTTGCATCCTTCCCCACCCCCAGGACTCTATAATGGGCTCCGGATCCTCCTTCTTTGGCTTTTAGAATCGTTTCAACAATCTGTACTTGTTCATTGGTAAATGGACGATCACCATTACTGTTTATACTAGAAGAAGACGTATTACTAGTTGAGCTTCGATTGGAAAATTCTCTTGCTGCTGCTGATGTGGATGTATCATTCGACGTTGTTGTAGTGGGTTTACTATTATTATTTCGAAACTGATGATTGCTCTTGTCTTCTTCACTCTTTTGGTTGGAGGCTTCATCTCTCCTTCGTTCTGCTTGTGTTAGTAATGCTTTGACGCCTGATATAGGATATAAATTCAAAGATTTTGTTAATAGCTTTACTGCGCGATCATATTGTCCATGACGGAGAGCATCGGCTCCAAGGTCACGACAACGCTCCGCTTCTTCACGATTGACCTAGGATGAGATTACGGTCCGATGTTTGATTTTTAATAAAGGATGAGTGTCAACGATGAGCACAGCGTAAGAATGACAAGGCAATATACGTACCTCCATGATAGCAATCTATTTATATACAATATTTGTCCAAGAGAATCAATCGAAAACAGTGACGAGATTTTGTTAATGCTACATACAATGTACAGTAGGCTAAATGAGAGTTGCTGGTTGCCGGGCGGGATCTCTGACTTGCTTTTTTGCTTTACGTGAGTGTGTGGGCAAAATCAGAAATGACTACTGTAAGGGTTAAAAGGAAACCTTCATACATGATATGACATGATATGATGTGAATGTGTATTTCGGAATCCGTGCCCTTGAATAAAATTTACCTACATAGAGCTCTTCATTTCCTGCAATATTCCTGTTGTTTGATATAACTCATATATGTACAATTAGATTAATCATAAATATTTTTATTACTTAAATAAAAGAAAGAACTACTTTTTTGATTCATCGTATACGTACATCTAGGACTAAGTAAGATTCGAGTGCCGATGCTCATTGTATAGTAGATCGCCTCGTTTCTTTGCCAAATCAACATGATTCATCATGTATCTCCATATAAGGTTCGAGTGTCCACACTCATTGTAGATCGCCTCTTCGCTTTGAAGGCATTCTCGAATATCTTGGCCTTATCAGAAACACTAAACTGCTCCAAGACCTCGGCATTAGATTGTTCAGTTTCATCTACATTCTTAAACGCCTTCTCTAGCCATAGTTTACCTTCAGAAACTTTTCCAGTGGGGAAATATTGATTATTCATCTCCGCCATCACTGTGACTGTGTAATCTTTCTCAAAGACTTTGGCTTTCGTTACAATATGTACACCTTTACGAGCAACGACTGGTTTCTTATGTTGTTCAAAAGGGTTATCAGCTAGCCACTGTGAAAGTTTTTTCACGGAAGCATGGCTCATATCCGTAGCCTCCACCTCTTCTTTATTGATGCGTTGTTTGTAATATTTATTCAGACGATTCGGTGTATAGGATTCTTTTTCATTAGCGCTTCTCCTTGATTTACTCGGTCTTGGAGACGAGGGCTCTGAACGCTTCTTATCGACACTAGCAGATTTACCACGGGAAAGGATATTGGTAGCCTTCCTCGTAGATGTTTCATCTAATTTATTTTCGTTCGAATTGCTTCGCGACTCAAGTTGCACGGCCTTTGCTCGTAGTGTCTGAAATGAAAAATCTTCCTTTTGCTTCGATGAATCACCCATGGGTTGTTTGATGGATTTATTTGGTGTTCTCATAGGATCGCCAAGCGTTTTCTTTTCCATTTCAAGGGCTCTCCCTCTAAGCTTCTGAAAAGAGAACTCATCGTCCTTTTCGTTTTCTCCCTCGGGTATACTATCCCGAGTCAGTTGTCTAGCATTATTTATCTTTAGAGAAGGATCGTTCTCATCGACTCCGTTTGAGATCGAGTTAGCATACTGGATTTGTAAACTTCTCATGGCGATGATCAACCCGCACACAGATTCATAATGAGTCGATGACTAGGAAAAGTTTTATTAAAGGTGAGGTTTTCTACTACAGTATCAAAGGTGAATATTTTTAAATTAGCGATTATAGTAATTTATTTTAAAAAGTCCTAGAATTTAGACTCTACTCTGTTTTATTGAATTCTCAGTTACTGGAATTATATTGCGCGTTAATCGCTTTCCCTTCACTGTGGATGGTCGGATGTTGGGATGTCGGGCTCTCAATGCTGATCTGAACAATCTGAACATTTTATAATGCCACAACATTCTGATTCATGTTACAAAGATGTCTAGTTTCAAACAGAGAGTGAGTGCAATCATTGAAGAATGCGAGAGGATAAAAAATCTAGCTGAGATCTCTTCAACTTTATGGAAAATAGAGACAGATGTATATGAAACGCAAGACGACATTCTCGATTTCACATACTTTGATGGACGCTTTCCTTATCATATTGCGCTATACCCATTACTTGACTACGTGTACACATTTTCAAATGTTTCTTCTTTGGAACGTTTAAATTCACCTGGGAACGACAGCCGAAGACTTCCATCACTTGTGTTCGATTCCAAACGAAGAGTCGATAGAGAACTGGAGTTAAAGATTCCTGGATATTGTCCATGCTCAGCTTACTCGATATTCATGTCATTAGTCCCAATTCATCGAGCCCATCAAGGCCGTGAAGTAATGAAAGATGACACTCACCAAATCACGCTGTCTGAGAATGAACCTAGGTCAACATACTTTAGTTTTCTTGATGAATGGTCAAGAGAAATAGTAAATGACGAATGGAAAGTTGAAGTTGAGAAATATGTTATGAACTCTCATCAGCCATCGGACAGCAACGAGAAGCACTCTGTCTTTTTCAAAGATGGGCCTGAAAATATTGAACCAGATAAACTTTTTGATGTATTGTCACGGTTATTGAAGCATTCATTATCACCTATGCAACGAGATCATCGCCTTGCGCGATCAGTTTTACTTTTAATGATTGAGTATAAATGTCTCAATGATGAGGAGAATCTCAGAAATTTGCTGGTCATATTAACCTCCGACAATCAACAATGTGACTCAAATTGCCATGCAGATTATATCGAGAAGTTCGGTTTTCCGTACGAAGACGAGACTGAAGAGCTCCCAGCCGAATTTCCACAGCACTATTGTAATGACTTCCAAAATTTTCGACAGACTGTAAGTCTTGTCCTGGCTTACGGCATGGATTATCTAAGTGATGTAGCCATGAATATCCTGTTAGCTTTTCTCAATATGCAAATCAATCCGTTCGCAGCGTCTAAAATTGGAGGACCGATTCCATATGATGAATGGCGAGAAGATATTGATGGTATACCGTTGATCAAAGAAGTCATCGGAGCCCTTCATTCACATGGTTGCAAGGCGAAGCACAAACTAGTGATATTATTTCGAAGGAAATTTTCATCTTCATCATCTGACGATTATGGTCATGATGCTCATATTACGAGAATATCTGATTCATATGGTAATTGTATTCGATGCTTGGCATACATCGGAGAAACATTCATATTACGTCTTGAGCCAAGCTATATGGTAGCCATGCTAGGAGGGCTAGTAGTCAAGGCTCTTGTCACTGTTCTCAATAGTGAATACATTCCCTTTGAGGCCTTTTCAGGAACCCAATACATAGGTTCTTACGACGGCGTTGGTAGGAACTTCCCAACATTACTTTCTTTCAATCGATACTCAGATTTGATTTCTGTTGCGTCAACAGTACCTGAGATGCGGCTACGTGACGCTCAAGACCTACTATCATGCACTAATCCACAAAAGTTGAAAGACAATTCCATCGTTTTGAAGGTCTTTTTATCTCCAGTAACAAATGAAGTAGCTACTGTAGTGCGTGGGCTTTACCTGCGCAATCTTGTCGACATGACATCCTCTTGTTGTGGGTATGGTGACTTTCTGGTATGGAGTAAGCAGTCAATATCTTCCCATGACAAATTATTGTATTATCATGAGCTTAATTTCCCCGATAGCGATGAAGACATAGAACAAGGACTTTGGGGTCGTCTCGACGAGGTAATTTATGTTTCAACGAATTCCTTCTTATATTGTGTTTCACGTTACTCTTCGCATGCTACAATTTTTACTTAGGGACCAGCACTCAGATTTACAGAAATCGTTGCTAGGTATGACTTCAGTTTGCTTGCGTTGAAATCGGCTTGGCACAAACCGTGGTCTTTCACGAGTCATAAATCTTTTTCATCGTCATTTCACCAAGCTATATGGACATTTAGTCTCTGTGCTAATAGGAAAAGATTACCTGCGGATCTTCTTCCATCAATTTTTGAATTTATACCGCGGGTATGGTTTTTAGATGGACAAGTTTGTTGGGTAGCCCAATGTCAAATAAGGCATCTTAATGATGATATAAAAGGCATTGCTACACAACATAATGTTACAGTCCTTTGTCCAAATTGCCATATAGCCTGTGCATGCTCGACTCAGCATGCACTCGATATCTTGTATAAAGAAGGACACAAAAGAATATGTGGATTAGGTCCTTTACATCGATACGGTTGTTTGGAAGAAGCATTTTGCAAACAAATAACCAGTCATGCCTCAAGTGACGAAATTTCGATTTCTGAAGATCAAGGTAGTGATGCCTCAAGCTGGGAGAGTATCAATTCTGAACAGGAGGAGAGACTCAACTCGCTCGATGACTGCACTCGACAAATGATATCATTCTTCGCCAAGGACCACAAATTGTATTTCGAGGATTTGGAGTTTGAAAATTTTCTACGAATTCGCAACGGAGACTACTAATATCTAGTTATATTTTCTTATGCATTATCGCTATCAAGTTTATCTATTGGGAATGTGGGTGCTGTTTTTCCTAAAAGTCTTTCATAGGATATTCGTAGAAATGAGTCTTTAAATGGATCGTCGCTTCTGGCCCTTAATAGATCCTCTATTCCACGCTCTAGCTCTCTTTTAACCTCGCTGTAAAACGAGTCACATGCTTGCTTATTCCTATAATCTATACCTTCTGAGCTCATAGGTCGACCAAAAAGAAAATAATGTCGGGCTGGTATTGGTTTAGGCAGGGCGATAGGAGGTTGAAACAGCTCATCATTGTCATCGTCGTATCTTGCAGCTCGCACCTGCCTGGTATTATTTGACGCACGTTCTCCGAGACCAAACGGGAGTTTCAACACATCGGGACCGTCTACAAATATATTCGCACTATCAGCTCCCCCAATAGCCGAAATCGGTATGACAGTGGCATTGAATTTTGCTGCGGTCCTGACAAAGTCTACTTTTTCAGGCCAGAATAGTTTATACGCTTCATTTCGTCCATGGAAAACCTCTCTCACCCCTCCAGGGAACAGAAGTGCTATTTGTTTTGTTTCCATAAGTCGATAATAATTACGGGGAGTCACCATTACGGCCCCAAATTTCTCAAATGTACCAAAGTCAGAGTTTGGAATGGTTTCCGAGAAAGTACTATCTCGCTGTTGATTAAAGTTTGAGAAGACAAAGGGATGGGCTAGCCCCCTTGCGATAATACCACGCTTCTGCAAGAGCTCGGCAATTATCATTCCTAAATCAATGCCTCCAAATTGGTGATTCGCTATAAAAAGAATAGGATTATTTCCTTTAGCTGGTATCTGTCCCAGTCCAAATCTTCTCCTTCCATTTAATCCCGTACTAATGAATACAGGGGAAGTTAATATTCTAAGCGGCTGAACTTGCCTTTCGATTGTTTGATCAATATCCTCCCTAGACGGAATTCTCCAGTCATTTATCGGATCGTAGATTTTTCTTGCTATTCTCAGAGGGTTAATGGACGAGTCGACGATGATCTTTGTCAAATTTACACGTTCATCAAGTACAAAATGACCCGAATCTTTTACTAAAACACTCGTACATTTTGGGATTGTCTTGGATAATCGTATGGCTTCATTTTTTGTCTTTCTCATGGAAAAGAGGCATCAGCATGAATTTCACTGAACTTTGGTATACATGACGTTGAAATTCAGACTTACTGGTAACATGTTATCATTTTCACCGGCGATTACTACAGTCGTTACATTCACGGAGGAAAGTCGAGGATTCACGAACATAGACCCCACTGGCAGCCATTGCGATACACGATGTTCAACAACTGTCGCTGGTAATTGATCAGCCAGTATTCCAAAGCCATCTCTCATAATGGATAAAAGTTCGTTCACATCATCCACTGATGTGATGGACATCCCTGTGAGAAGTGAAATTATTTTACGGAATTGGGTTGCATCGGGAATAACAGCCGATAAGGTCATTCCTCCCATTACAGAATATGGAGTAAAAGATCCATTTTTCTCTGTTTCTTCATCTTCCAAATGTCGTAATGTGGCAAGGAAGGGACCCAGCGTAGACCATAGCGTTTGATCGAATGATGTTGCCGGGTTCACTAGAATCAATCCTTGTATAGCCAAGGGATGTTTCGATTGAACCCTTAAAGCTACACTAGGGGCAAGGAGACCTCCGAAGCTTTCACCGACAACAATGACTTGACGATTCAGTTTTATGGCGGCTTCATGTATGAATTGAGCCACTGTTGTTGTAAGCTCAGTAAATGTTGATCGATCATCTTTAGGATTAATGTACATGCGCCATAATTCAAAAGTCTGACTCAAATCTGTGAATTGAGCGATAGCTGAAATTCCAACGCCATCAAGACCAGGTAGATAGACTAGTAATGGTTTGGTTTTGTCGTGTGAATCTGCCACGTACTCATAAACAGAGTCAGAATCATGTTCAGTTTCCAAATGCAATTCGTCTGGAGGTTGAACATAGCAAAACTTTATAGTCGATGAATACCATTTGCAGATTCCATCACTTTCCATAGACAAATTCTTGTAAATCTTTTGTGCGTTCTCGACGACAGTACGCACAGGGAACTTCGAGTTGATCTTTTTGTCTGGTATGAGAGATGTGGGTTCTAACTCCGTAGAAACTGCCTTCAGTGGCCGTAGCGACTGCTGAACGATCGGACCTTCTCGCCGTGGAGCAAATGCCAAAAGAATAGAAACCCACGCGCTGATTGGAATCATTTACTCTTTAAAGTTGAATTATAATTGAAACAATAAAAAGTGTATGTTCATCTGACTGTAGTGTTTCATTGATCGATTGGAGGAGAGATTTAGACTTTAGACGGCGAAAATACATAAGCTATAGCATCATATAATGTTGATGAGTCACACACCATGCACACTATGCACACTATTAGGAAAGAATAACATTATATTATTCGTGCGTTTTGCATTTTCAGACCGCTGGCCGCCCGCTTGATACCATCTACAATAATGCCATCCATTAAAAATTCTTTAATTCTGCATGTTGTACACGGAGTTTATAGGCTTACGATAATAACCATCCAGTGGATTAAAGCCACAAGAATGACGAACAAACGACGACTCGCCGAGGACATGAAAGCAGATGTGACTCAACTACATAGTGTAGAGCCTAGCAAAAAACGTATCCAGCATTCTCCAAATGTTTCTGGTGATAAGTGTAGTAGCGACGACACGAATATAAAAGTTTCCAAAGAGGAACGGCAACTTCAAAAGGCTCAACGGAAGGAAGAAAAGGCAAAGCTTCTAGAAAAAATTCCAAAGCTAGATAGCAATGGTATTGCATATACCAAAATACAGATTCGACGAATGATGCGTCGATTAAAAAAAGGCTTGCAACCCGTACCTACGGAGGAGGAGGAAAGGGAAATGAAACGTCAGAGAAAACGCGATAAACAAATAGAAGAGGCGGAGCTTGTGGGAATATTCTATGACCGAAAACCAATAGATCACCGATCTGATGACAATGAGACTGAAGAGGAAGATAGTGATGCGGGACATGATGAGGAAGAGAATGAGAATCACAGCGACAAGGAAGTTGATTTAGATATGAGTAAAGAGGCTGACAAACCTAAACACTATCTTCAAGAGGTATCTCACGAAATGGATGATACTAGTAGTAAAACATTCCTACCTCAGAAAGGTCGTAGCAAACCTGTTCCACCTAACTATGTGTGTCAAGCATGCCAAAACAAACACAGTCCTGTTCATTGGATATATAATTGTCCAGACAAGGTTCATCGACCTGGTTGTAATCAACTGTCTAAGAAAGATCGTGGTATTAACATTCCATCTGCTCGGAAACTATTTGTATCTGGATTACCCTTTGATTGGAAGCACAAGGACGTTGTGGAGTTTTTTCGTAAAGAATGTGATGCGACAGTGGTTCATTGCAAATTGCTAATGTTTGAGGACACAAAGCGTTGTAAAGGACAAGCGTTTGTTACTTTTGATAAAGAAGAATCAGCCAAGAAAGGTTTAAAGCTTCATGGTAAGGCATTGGAGAGTTTCAAAATGAAGCAAGATGGAAGTAATCGAAAAGAACTGACTCTTGGTATCACTAAAGTGCAGAATAGAAGAAAATAATTAAAGAGGACGCT
>Ga0169931_10012548_pt1 | contig 11731 bp, 10 predicted proteins | sample Kivu_15m_20L_FD_129675 | JGI IMG/M metagenome (GOLD analysis project Ga0169931, IMG submission 129675) | Freshwater microbial communities from Lake Kivu, Western Province, Rwanda to study Microbial Dark Matter (Phase II) - Kivu_15m_20L... | ecosystem: Environmental > Aquatic > Freshwater > Lake... | reverse complement strand
CGCGTCCAGGCCGATGCCGTCGATCAGGTCGAGCGGGTCGATCGTGTTGCCCTTGGACTTCGACATCTTCTGGCCTTCGGCGTCCCGGACGATCGCGTTGATGCACACGTCGTGAAACGGCACGCGGCCGGTGAAGAACGTGGGCAGCATCACCAACGGGGCGACCCAGAAGAGGAAGATGTCGAAGCCGGTGACCAGCACTGCCGAGGGCAGGTAGCGGTCCAGGTCGGGCGTGGCCCGGGGCCAGCCGAGCGAGGAGAACGGCACCAGCGCCGACGAGAACCAGGTGTCGAGCACGTCCGGGTCGCGAACCAGCGCCCCGGACCACCCGGCGGCCGCGGCCTGCGCGCGGGCCTGCGCCTCGTCGCGGGCAACGAACACCGTGCCGTCGTGGATCGGCGCGCCCGCGGCGTCGGCCTTGTACCACGCGGGAATCTGGTGCCCCCACCACAGCTGGCGGGAGATGCACCAGTCCTGGATGGTGTGCATCCAGTGGTCGTAGGTCGCGCGCCAGTGATCGGGCACGAAGCGCACCTGGCCGTCGGCCACCACCTGCAGGCAGACGTCGGCGATCGAGCGGCCCGGATGGCGCGGGTTGGTGTGGTCGCGCCGGCTCATCGCGACGAACCACTGATCGGTGAGCATCGGCTCGACCACCACGCCGGTGCGTGCCGAGCGGGGCACGGTGAGCCGGTGCGGCCGCTCCGACACCAGCAGCCCGGCCTCGCGCAGCTCGTGCAGCACCCGCTCGCGCGCGACCTGCCGCTCCAGGCCCCGGAAGCGCATCGGCGCGGCGTCCGACACCGCGGCCTGCAGCGTGAGCACGCAGATCGCCGGCAGACCGTGGCGTTCGCCCACCTGCCAGTCGTTGAAGTCGTGCGCCGGCGTGATCTTCACGCAGCCGGTGCCGAACGCCGGGTCCACGTAGGTGTCGGCGATGATCGGGACCTCGCGCCACGCCTCGGGCGTGTCGCCCGACAGCGGCAGCCGGACGCGACGTCCGACCAGCGGGGCCCAGCGGGGGTCGTCCGGGTGGACCGCCACCGCGGTGTCGCCCAGCATCGTCTCCGGCCGCGTGGTCGCGACCACCACCGAGTCGACGCTCACCGTGCGCGACGGCGCGTCGTCGCTCGCCGGCAGCGTCAGCGCGAGCGGCGCCCCGGCGAGCGGATAGCGGATCTCCCAGATCCGGCCGTCCTCCTCCTCGCTGTCCACCTCCAGGTCCGAGACCGCGGTCTGCAGCGTCGGGTCCCAGTTCACGAGGCGCTTGCCGCGGTAGACCAGGCCCTGCTCGTACAGCTGCACGAACACCTCGAGCACCGCCGCGCTCATCGCGGGATCCATCGTGAAGTAGCCGGCGCGGCTGCCGTCGGCGTCGGCGTATCGCCAGTTGGCGGATGCGCCGAGCCGGCGCATCTGGCCGACGATGGTCGCGCCGGACTGCTGTTTCCACTGCCAGACCCGTTCGACGAACGCGTCGCGGCCGAGGTCGTGCCGGGTCAGGCCCTGCGCCTGCAGCTGGCGCTCGACCACCACCTGGGTCGCGATGCCGGCGTGATCGGTGCCGACCACCCAGTTCACGTCGGCGTCCTTCATCCGCTGCCAGCGCACCAGCGTGTCCATCAGCGTCTGCTGGAACGCGTGGCCCATGTGCAGCGTGCCGGTCACGTTCGGCGGCGGCAGCTGCAGGCACCAGCCGGGTGCCTGCTGCGGCCGGGCGGGCGCTGCCGCGGCGTCGGCGGGCGGGTTCTCGAACAGCCCGCGCGACTCCCACAGCGGATACCAGCGGGCCTCGATCGCGGCCGGCTCGAAGCTCTTGGCGAGCGCGGCGGAGGCCGCGCCCTGCGGTTGCGGGGCGTTCATCGTGACGGGAGCGGGCGAAGGACGACCGGCGATTATAGGCGGGCGACCCTGCGGCCGGCCTCGCACCGCGGGCCGCTCACGGCTGGCGCCGGGCGATCTCCGCGTGCAGCCGGGTCAGCTCCTCGTTCACCGCGCGCGCGACCACGTCACGAACGGTCTGGGACAGCGAGGCGCGCAGCTCGGTCGCCAGCGCATCGGCGGCACGGTCGATCACCGCCTGCAGCGACTCGCGCAGCTGCGCGTCCAGCAATGCCTCCGAGCGTCGTGCGAGTCGTTCGGTCACGTTCTCGCGGACCCGTTCGGCGAGACCCGCCCATTCGACGTCGCCCAGCGCCACCGGCAGATCCTCGGGCGCGTAGCGCGGCTCCTGCACGATCTCGGTGAGCATCGGGATCGGGTCGTCCGGGCCCGCGCCGCGCGTCGGCGCGGGCGCCTCGGCCGGATCGACGTCGCGGAAGCGGTTCGGATCGGCGGTCGGACCGCGCGGAGCGTCAGTGCGCATCGGCGGCGGCGACGTCGTGCATCCCGAGCGGATAGCCGCGGTCGCGGTAGAAGCGGTAGCGGGCGCGACCGAGGTCGCGGTCGTCGTCGCCGACCACCTCGAGCAGCCGTGCGAAGCGTGAGAAGCCCGCGGGCGGTGCGTCGCCGAGGTTCACCAGCACGTCGTGCCAGGGCGCAGCCTCGCCCGAGGCCGACAGCACGACCGGCGTCTCGGCCGCAAGCGGGTCGCTCGCCATCACGTGCGGCACGAACTCCTCGGGCGCGAAGGTCCACAGCGCGGTGTCGAACGCGGCGAGCCGAGTCGGGTCGTCGCAGCAGACCACCACGCGCTGACCGCTGCGCCACGCCTTGCGCACCAGACGGCATGCGTACATCAGCCGGTCGGGCGCGTTGACGTGGAAGTCGATGCGGGTCACCGCGAGCCCCCGCGCGCGTGTCTAGGCGGCGCCGGCCCGGCCGAGCACGAAGCGCACCAGCAACGGTACCGGGCGTCCGCTCGCGCCCTTGCTCGCGCCGGAGCGCCAGGCGGTGCCGGCGATGTCCAGGTGCGCCCACGGATAGGCCTTGGCGAAGCGCGCGAGGAAGCAGGCGGCGGTGACCGCGCCGCCCGCGCGTCCGCCGACGTTGCCCATGTCGGCGAAGTTCGACTTGAGCGCGTCCTGGTACTCGTCGTCCAGCGGCATGCGCCAGCAGGTGTCGGCGGCGTCGCGGCCGCAGGCGAGCAGCTCGTCGGCGAGTGCGTCGTCGCGGGCGAACAGGCCGCTGTGGTGGTTGCCGAGCGCGATCACGCAGGCGCCGGTGAGGGTGGCGATGTCGACGACCGCCGCTGGCCGGAAGCGTTCGGCGTAGGTCAGCGCGTCGCACAGGATCAGCCGGCCCTCGGCATCGGTGTTCAGGATCTCCACGGTCTGGCCGGACATGCTGGTGACCACGTCCCCGGGGCGCGTCGCGCGGCCCGAGGGCATGTTCTCGCAGGTGGGGATCAGGCCGACCACGTCGATCGCCGGCCCGATCGCGGCGACCGCGCGCATCGTGCCCAATACCGAGGCCGCGCCGCACATGTCGAACTTCATCTCGTCCATCTCGGCGGCCGGCTTGATCGAGATGCCGCCGGTGTCGAAGGTGATCCCCTTGCCGACCAGCACGATCGGTGGCCGCTTCGCGCCGCCGCCCTGATAGCGCAGCACGATGAACTTCGGAGCCTGCTCGGACCCCTGCGCAACCGCGAGCAGCGCGCCCATCTTGAGCGCCTCCATCTGCTTGCGCTCGAGCACCTCGACCTTCAGACCGTGCTCGCGCGCGAGCGACCGCGCGGTTTGAGCGAGATACGTCGGGGTGCAGACGTTGCCCGGCAGGTTGCCGAGGTCCTTGGCGAGGTCGGTGCCGTCGGCGATCGCCGCGGCGACCGCGAGTGCGCGGCCGATTGCGGCCGCGTCGCCGCGCGTGCAGCCGATCGCGATCGCGGACGGACCACGCGGCCCGGGCTCGGGCTTGCTCTTCATCCGCTCGAAGCGGTAGGCGGCCTCGCGCGCGGCGAGTGCGACCGTGCGGGCCTTCCAACCGGCGTCCCGTCCTTCGACCTGGACCTCGCCCAGCCAGGAGACCGCGTCCTTGGCCGCGGTCGCCGCGAGCGCGCGCATCGCCGCCCGGCACGCGTCGGTGAACGCCTTGACCGACACGCCGGGACCGTCGCCCATCGAGACCAGCAGCACGCGCTCGCTCGGCCCGCCCGTGCCCACCAGCAGCGTGGAGCCGGCCTTCGTCGGCATATCGCCGCGCGCGAGCGCCCGGGCGAGGACGCCCTCTGCGCCCGCATCGATCGCCGCGCCCGCCTCGCCCGCGCGTCCGCCGATCACCGCCACGATCGCGCAGCCGCTGCGCGTCTTCTCGGGCGCCGAAGTCTTTGTGCTAAATTGCATCGCGGCAGGTCCTGGGAGCGGGTCTCGGGCAACCGCGGCCGATCATAGCAGCCTTCCCAGCCGACGATGCTGTTCACGCGGGCGCTTCGTCGCGACCTGATCAACCTCGCCGGCGCGGTGTTCGCCGCGCTGTTCACGATTATGGTCACCACGACGCTGATCCGCATGCTCGGGCGGGCGGCGAGCAACCGCGTGTCCACCGCGGACGTGCTGCCACTGATCGCGTTCGCCTCGATCAACTACATTCCCGTGCTGCTGGTCCTCACGGTCTACGTGACCGTGCTGATGGCGCTGTCGCGTGCGTGGCGCGACTCCGAGATGGTGATCTGGTTCGCGAGCGGCCAGAGCCTGACTGCATGGGTTCGCCCGGTGCTCGGCTTCGCGGCGCCGTTCGTCGTGGTGATCGCGGGCGTGGCCTTCGTGGTCGGCCCCTGGGCGCAGCGCCAGGCCGCCGAGTACCGCCAGCGCTTCGAGCAGCGCGAGGACGTCTCCAGGGTGGCCGCCGGCCAGTTCCGGGAGTCGGCCGGCGCGAACCGCGTGTTCTTCGTCGAATCGATCAGCGACGATCAGACGCAGGTGCGCAACGTGTTCGTCACGCAGGTTCAGGACGGCAAGCTGACCGTGGTCGCCTCCTCGGGAGGGCGCATCGTGACGCGCCCCGACGGAGAGCGCTACCTGGTCCTGGAGGACGGCCGCCGGTGGGACGGCCCCTGGGGGGGCAGCGAGTACCGGCTGATGGAGTTCGAGCGCTACGGCGTGCGGCTGCAGGCCAAGGCCTCGACGCTCGCCGACCAGTCGGCGCGCCTGAAGCCGACCCACGAGCTGATCGCCGATCCGAGGCCCGCGTATCTGGGCGAACTCGTCTGGCGCGTCGGCCTGCCGTTGTCCGCGATCGTGGCCGCGCTGTTGGCGATCCCACTTGCGTTCGTGAATCCGCGGGCAGGCCAGTCGATCAACCTGCTGGTGGCGATCCTGATCTACGTCATCTACAACAATTTCAATGGCCTGATGCAGGCCTGGGTCGCGCAGGAGCGGGTGCCGTTCTTCGTCGGCGTGTTCGCCACCCATGCGAGCGTGCTGCTCGTGGCGGCATGGCTGTTCTGGCGGCGGATCTCGATGGTCAGATTGTGGCCGGCCTGGCTGCGCTGGCCGCTGCCGGTGCGCGGGGCCTGATGCTCGTCCTCGGCCGCCACCTCGCGCGCGCGATCTCGGTCGGCGTCGGCACGGTGCTGTTCGGGTTCCTCGCGCTGTTCGCGTTCTTCGACCTGGTCAACGAACTCGACGACCTGGGTCGGGGCGGCTACCGGATCCAGCATGCGCTCGCGTTCGTCGCGCTGTCGGTGCCGAACCACGTCTACGAGTTGATGCCCGTGGCCGCCTTGATCGGCGCGATCTGGGCGCTCGCCCAGTTCGCGTCGCACTCGGAGTTCACCGCGATGCGCGCCGCCGGAATGGGTCGCACGTTTGCGCTGCGCGGCGTGGTGCTGTGCGGCGCGGCGTTCGCGCTGGCCACGGCGGTGATCGGCGAGGCGGTCGCGCCTCGCGCCGAGCGGCTCGCGCAGAGCGTACGCCTGTCAGCGCTGGGCACGACCGTGGCCGGCCAGTTCCGCTCGGGCATGTGGATCAAGGACACGCTGCGCGATGCCTCCGGCGCTCCTGAGCGGCTGCGATTCGTCAACATCGGGACGCTGCGCCCGGACGCGACGCTGGAAAACCTGCAGATCTTCGAGTTCGACCCCGACTTCACGCTGCGCTCGGTGATCCGAGCGCAGCGGGCCGAGTGGGACGACGAGCGTGCGCTTTGGCAACTGGCCCGCATCGAGGAGACGCGCTTCATCGCCGGCCGTACCGATGACCGGGTGCCGACGCTGCGCTCGGAGATCGTCCGCGAGGACGCCCGCGCCTGGCCGTCCGACCTCGGTCCGGACATCGTGCGGGTCGCGATGCTCGAGCCCGACCGGATGTCGCTGCTCGGCCTGGTGCAGTACACGCGGCACCTGAAGGACAACCGGCAGAACGCGGAGCGCTACGAGATCGCGCTGTGGAAGAAGATCGTCTATCCGCTCGCGGTGATCGTGATGATGGTTCTCGCACTCCCGTTCGGCTACCTTCAGGTGCGCGCCGGCAGCATCGGCTACAAGGTGTTCGCCGGCATCATGCTCGGGGTTGTGTTTCACTTCATGAACGGCCTGTTCTCGCACCTGGGCCTGCTCAACACGTGGCCACCGTGGCTGTCGGTCAGCCTCCCGAGCCTGTTCGCGCTGTGCATCGGGGTGGCGATGCTCGCCTGGGTCGGCAGGATGCGATGAGCAGCGACCCGGTACGACCGCCCGCCGACGGCATCGTGCTGTTCGCGCACGGTGCGCGCGACCCGCGTTGGGCGCTGACGGTCGAGGCCCTCGCCGAGCGCGCTGCAGCTCTCGCGCCAGGGACTCGGGTGCGTACCGCCTACCTGGAGTTTCTGACGCCGGACCTGTCGGATGCGGTCGCCGCACTGGTCGCCGAGGGAGCAACGCGGCTGCGGATCGTGCCGGTGTTCCTGGCTGCCGGAGGGCACCTGCTACGCGATCTGCCGGAGCGTCTGGAGGCGTGCGCACAGCGTCATCCGGGGGTGGTCTTCGATCTCCTGCCGGCGCTCGGCACGCTGCCGACGGTGCTCGACGCGATGGCCGTGGCCTGCGTCGAGGCGCCTGCGGTCGGCTCACGGCGACCCGAATCGGGGCGTCCGGACGGGGCCTGCGCACAATGACCTTGCAGCCGGCGCGAGGGGGTGGACGCGCCATGACAGTTTCGCTAGCATCGTGCCCAATCTTGAGGATCGCGCGAGCGGTTCCTGGTGCAGCGTATCGAGGAGGAGGAGAGGCAGCGATGCTGCCATTTCAAGGCGCACTGACCGTGCGCCTTTTTTCTTTCGCGCGCGCCGTGCACGCGCCAGCGCGATGAACCTGCAGCAACTCCGGTTCGTCCGCGAGACCGTCCGCCGGGACTCGAGTGGCAGCACGTGGTGGTCGCGGGCGACCGGCACCCGGTGCTCGCGGCGCCGCCGACGCTCGCCGGCCTTGCCCGCATCCGATCGTCACCTACGTGCCGGAATTCGCTGGTCGGCGGCGCATCGACCGCGCTTTCGATCAGGCCGGGCTCGTGTCCGACATCGTACGGGCGGCGATCGACGCGGACGTGATCAAGACCTACGTCTCGATCGGACCGGGGATCGGCTTCATGGCCGAGCTGGCCTGGGATCCGAAACGCGATCGCGGCCTGGGCGTGGTTCCGGCCGGCGAGCTGTTCGGGCTGAACCGCGTCCGTCTGCTGCGGCGGCGCGACGCGTTCCTGCGCGGGTTCGCGACCGCCTTCGTCGAGCTCTTCATCGCCGGCGCGCGGTCGTGATACGGTCGGTCACGTCGTGGGGTCGGCGGCCCGACCGGCGGCCCGCGTACTGTAGACTGCCGCGCCCGTGAATCAACGGCGTACCGGGGCTCGGAATCGCGGGCGACCGGTCGACCGCCACAGCAGGAGATGCCCCGATGCCGTCGCTCTCGTTCCGTACCGCTCTGACCGCCGCCGCCCTGATGGCCTCCGGCGTCGCCTCCGCGCAGGTCGTTCTGACCGCCTCGACCTGGGTGCCGCCCACCCACGTCCTGTCGATGACCCAGGCGAAGTGGTGCGAGGAGGTGGCCCAGGCGACCTCGAACCGCGTGCGCTGCAACATCCTGCCCAAGGCCGTGGTCGCGCCGCCCGCGACCATCGACGGCGTGCGTGACGGGCTGGCCGACCTGTCGTTCACCGTGCACGGCTACACGCCCGGCAGGTTCACGCTGACGCAGGTCGCGGAGCTGCCGTTCCTGGGCGACTCGGCCGAGGCGAACTCGGTCGCCTACCAGCGGATCTTCGATCGCCACCTGTCGAAGCTCGGTGAGCACAAGGGCGTCAAGGTCCTGGCGGTGTTCACCCACGGCCCGGGCATCATCTTCAACACCAAGCGGCCGATCACCTCGCTCGCCGACATGCAGGGCCTGAAGTTCCGGGTGGGCGGCGGCATGGTCAACGAGGTCGGCAAGGCGCTCGGTGCGAACGTGACGCTGCGGCCTGCGCCCGAGTCCTACGAGATGCTCTCGTCGGGCGTGATGGACGGCACCTTCTTCCCCGCCGAGTCGGTCGAGTCGTTCCGGCTCGACAAGCTGGTCAAGCACCGGACCACCTTCCCCGGCGGCCTGTACAACACCAGCTTCGTGTTCATCATGAACGAGGCTACCTGGGCCCGGATCCCGAAGGCCGACCAGGACGCCATCACCAAGCTCACCGGCGAGTACGCGGCTCGGATGTTCGGGCGCGGCTGGGACAACGTCGATCGCCGGGCGAACGCGTTCATGCAGACCGGTGGCGTCGTGCTCACGCAGGCGAGCAAGCCCTTCGTGGACGAGGTGCGCACCCGTACCGCGGGACTCGAGCAGAAGTGGGTCGCCGACGCCAAGGCGAAGGGGCTGGCCAACCCGGAGCAGGTGCTCCGGGAGTTCCGCGCGGAGATCGCGAAGAACTGATCTCCGATCGGACGGACCGCGGCGATGGTGCGCGCACTCGAACGCTGGCTGGGCTACGCGGCCGCCGCCGCGCTGTTCACGATGATGGTGCTCACCTTCGCCGACGTGGTCGGGCGAAAGCTCTGGGCGTCGATCCCGGGCAGCTTGGAGATCACCGAGTTGCTGATGCTCGCGGTGATCTTCGTCGGGCTGCCGCTCGCCTCGCTGAAGGGCGAGCACGTCTTCTTCGACCTGCTCGACCAGTTCCTGCCCCGGCGGGTGCGCCGCTGGCAGTCGGTGCTGTCCAACGGGATCTGCGCGGCGCTGCTGGCCGGCGCGTCCTGGCTGGTGGCCGTTCGGGCGGGTCGCACGGCCTTGCAGGGCGACACGACCGCCCAGCTGTCGATCGGGATCGCGCCGTTCCAGTACGCTGCGGCGGCGCTGCTGCTGCTCACCGCGGTGATGCACGGGGTGCTCGCGGTGCGTTCACTCGCGGACCGCGCCGGCGCCGAGGCGCCGACGTGAGCGCGCGCCGCCGGACGGCGCCGCACCCCGCCCGACCGACGCTGCCCCGGGTGCCGCGATGACCGAGGCGCTGATCGGCTTCGCGGCGATGTTCGCGCTGATGGCGCTGCGCGTGCCGATCGCGATCGCGATGGCGCTGGTCGGCCTGGTCGGCATCGGGCTGATGCGGTCCTGGCCGGCCGCGCTCGCCTCGACCACCACCGAGATCCTCGACGTTGCGAAGTACACGCTGTCGGTGGTGCCGCTGTTCATCCTGATGGGGAACTTCGTCACCAAGGCGGGGCTGTCGCGCGAACTGTTCCAGGCGGCCTACGCGTTCATCGGCCACACCCGCGCCGGTCTGGCCCTGTCCACGATCGCCGCGTGCGCCGGCTTCGGCGCGATCTGCGGCTCGTCGCTGGCGACCGCGGCGACCATGGCCCGGGTGGCGATGCCCGAGATGCGGCGCTTCGGCTACGCGGATTCGTTCGCCGCCGGGGCGATCGCGGCCGGCGGGACCCTCGGCATCCTGATCCCGCCGTCGGTGATCCTGGTGATCTACGGGATCATGACCGAGACCAGCATCGGCGCGCTGTTCGCGGCGGGCGTGCTGCCGGGCATCCTGGCGATGCTGCTGTACATGCTGGCGGCCAACCTGGTCGCGCGCCGCAATCCTGCGCTCGGCCCACCGGGCGAGCGCACGCCGTGGCCGCAGCGCTGGCGGGCGCTGCGCGCCATCTGGGGCGTGCTGGTGCTGTTCGGGGTGGTGATCGGGGGCATGTACGTCGGCCTGTTCACCCCGACCGAGGCGGCCGGCGTCGGTGCGATGGGCGGCTTCCTGTTCGCGCTGGGGCGCCGCGCGCTCACGTGGCGGAGCTTCCTCGAGGTGCTGCGAGACTCGGCGAGCACGACCGCGATGCTGTTCGTGATCCTGATCGGCGCGACGATCTTCGCCACCTTCGTCAACTTCACGACGATGCCCTCGGACCTGCGGGCGTTCGTCACCGGCTTGGACGTGTCGCCGATCGTCGTGATCGTCGCGATCTGCCTGATCTACGTGGTGCTCGGCTGCGTGATGGAGGCGCTGTCGATGATCCTGCTCACCGTGCCGATCTTCTTCCCGGTGATCGTCGCGCTCGGTTTCGACCCGATCTGGTTCGGCGTGCTGATCGTATGCGTGGTCGAGATCGGCCTGATCACGCCGCCGGTGGGCATGAACGTGTTCGTGCTGCGCAGCGTCCTGCCGGAGGTGCCGACCGGCGTGATGTGGCGCGGCGTCGCGCCGTTCGTCGGCATCGACGTCGTCCGCATCGGGGTGCTGATCGCGTTCCCGATCATCACGCTGTGGCTGCCGCGCACGCTCGGTCTGTGAGCCGCAGCGCCGCCCGCAGGGCGGGTTGGCGGTCGACCGAAGACGGGCTATAGTAGCTGGCTGGATGGGCCGATAGCTCAGCTGGGAGAGCGCCGCGTTCGCAATGCGGAGGTCGGGAGTTCGATCCTCCTTCGGTCCACCACCCTCACTCGCCCGACCCCCGCCGGTCGGGCGTTTTCGTTTCACCGGGTCGTGGGGCGGCCGTCGGGCGACCCGGGACATCGGCCCGCGGACGACCTCGGGGATCGGACCCGGCCGTCGCCGAGGACGTCGGCTCTCCGCCCGACCGCCTGCGCATGCCGCGCCGTCAGACGAACAGGGTCGGGCGGGGCGGCTGCTGTTGCATCTGCCGCAAACGTTTCAGCTCCTCGGCGTAGAACTGCTGCAGCTCGCCGTGGGACTTCACGGGCTGCCCGTAGTGGCTGCTGCCGGAGCGTGTCGGAAGCGACGCCCACTCGGGCGCCAGGCGCGCCAGCGCCTCACGCGACAACCCGTGCCGATCGACGATCGTCAGCGCCCCTCGTCTGTCCGCCAGCCGCAGTGCGGCCTGGTCCTGCGCCGCCGGACCGAAATTCCTGAGCCCGAGATCACCGGCCGTTGCGGCCCAGGTCCTCGGCAGGAACTGATACGCGCCGGCGGCCGCACTGACGTACCTGGAAGATCGGTAGGTCTGTTCGGGATGTTGATCCAGGGACGGCGCCCGCGAACCGCCGAACATGACGCGATAGCCCTCGTCCGCCCCGCCGAGCCAGGTGCCTTCGGCGTAGCGCAGGGTGTTGAGCAACGCGCGCCGCTCGGGCGTGATCGCATAGGGCCCCTCGCCGCGCGCACCGGTCGCAGCCCGGATGATCCCGCCCTCCGAAGTGGCATCGACCCGATCGGCGCGACGCCCGGAGATCGTCGGCGTCTGACCGAAGCCGGAGATCCCGGGAGCGGGGCGGGCGGGCGGGGGCGTCGCGGCGGGCCCGGATCGAGGCAGGTGATCGAGATGATTCGCCTGTCCGCGCTCGATGATCTGCTGGGCTCGATCGAGGGCATCGGCGTAATTCTCGATG
>Ga0169931_10012546_pt1 | contig 11731 bp, 13 predicted proteins | sample Kivu_15m_20L_FD_129675 | JGI IMG/M metagenome (GOLD analysis project Ga0169931, IMG submission 129675) | Freshwater microbial communities from Lake Kivu, Western Province, Rwanda to study Microbial Dark Matter (Phase II) - Kivu_15m_20L... | ecosystem: Environmental > Aquatic > Freshwater > Lake... | reverse complement strand
GTGAAGTATTTTCGAAAACTTACGAAAATACTTTTCCACTCAACCACTAACAATCCAAGTATTTTCGCATCAAAATACTTACGTAGACACCGCCCGAAAAGTGCGTGCCCAAGGGATAATACTGTAATGAATGGAGCATATATTCTGTTCTTACTGGCTTCTTATACAGCTACTGTATGTAGGCTATGGTACGTAATGTACACAGAAAATATTTTTAATAGGGCGGATAGGGTTAGTAACCCAAGAAGTCGTTGAGACGTTGAGACTCCCTTTTACGGATTCCCCCGACGAACCAGTTTTTTCGGCCGAGGCCTCCGCCATATATATATCTATGTGTCATGTGCGATGGTGGGTCGATTATTCTTACTACTTTGGCATTGACATAACAGAGAGTTTTGAGAAAGCGAGACAGAATATGGCTTTCAGATGTTATTATACTGGCTCACCTGTATAAAGCACCTCATATTGTCTTTGTGGAAGGGAAAAAGTCAGGATGAGAGGATGCTCGAGATTGAGGATCTCTCTCTGGATACTATTGTGGGAAAGGATGTGGTTGATCATTTGTCCGGTGAAATTAAAGGAAAGGATGAGGCCGATCATGTCTCAAATTCTTTTGGAAAAGTAGGGACGACTTTAGGAGAAAATGATCTTATGAATTTGGCTGGTGCAATTGAAGACGATGATAAGGTCGATCATGTCTCAAAAACGGAAGGGACGACTTTGGGATACAATGATTTTATGAAGTTGGCTGGTGAAATTTATTCCCTAGCAAAGTATGACATGAACGATATGGTAAAGAATCATAGAGTTACTATGCGAGAACAGTATCGTTCTCATAACCGTCTAGATCATAGTCACAGATGGTAAAGGTACGAACAACCAAAGCGTTGGCTCCATCGCGGGAACTTGGCTGTGATAATTTCCTTCGTGGCCGGCATAGTAAGAAATTGGACGAGGCATATGATGACTACCTCCAGACTCGACCACATCAGAAATGTAAACATACCAAAGGATCAACATGGGCGGCGAGCCTGAAACTTCTAACATGTATGTGGATAAGCCGCAATGAAGAAATGCATAACCGACCAGACCAAAAGCAAAGCAAACAAGAGCATAGAATACGAACTAGAGTACAAGAGACTTATTATGACCCTCAATCGATTAGAGATACATTATTCCACCTACCCCTCGAAGAGCGTCTCGAACAAGACAGATTTCAGTTTGTCAAGTGGCTAGAGACAGTCGAACAAGCCCAACTATCAACAACAGAGGGAGGCATGCACTGATGCAGATATACATCGTTGCTTTCACCCGACACGACCACCAGATTTACCCTAATGAGGGAAAGAAAGTAGCCACCACCGGCATTACACGACCACTCCCAGAGATACGAGACGATGAATGATAATGTGTGGCGGCTGGCTGGTACCAACTTTGGTTCAGCGTTTCTTTATTCGTAGAACTGAAACATATTTTGTGAAGAAATGTTATGGTGATTATACTACCCGTGGGATATCCTACCAGTAGGGCGGCATTAATGATTATCGTAGTTGTAGACAGTAGATATGATTAAAGCGTTTAAGACTCTAGTATTATACTACTACTACTATGATCATTCCACTTATTTATTGTCATTGCCATCATCGATTCACGCTATTATACTTTGGTAGCATTCATTACTATTCCATATCTAATGTACAATTACATAAGGGACAACGAACATGACCCTTTACCCAAGTTGTAATACAATCACTATGAAAAGTGTGACAACAGGGTAATTCTATCATTGAATCACCCCCCTGATATTCATCTAAACAAATGGAACAAGTCTTTTCTTCTATACCCCCTTTGAATAAAAGACCACCATTAGTACTACTACTTGTATGAAATGATTTAGTCGAGGCAATATCATTCAAGGAAGTAGAAGAAGACTTTAAATCATGAGATGGATGATGTTTCATCTTATCCTCCTCCTCCTGGGTGGCAGTAGTAGGATACATAAAATGTTTCCATTGTTTTTGTATTTGAGATGAAACACCATTTCCTTCTTCATACAATGAATCTGGATGACCATATCCCCCCGTTTCTAGAATATGTCTTTGACTTTCTAATATAGCTAATGCTAATTGAGCTTGAAAACTGAATTCTTCCACATCTAAAATAGTAAATTCATTACCATATCGTAATCGTATCAATGGATGGATATTATTATTATCGGAGGAGGAATGATTTCTTGTTGTAGATGGTTGTTCAAATCTTCTTCGTCTACTACGATTTTGTGTTGCTCTATGGATAGGTTGATGGATACTTCTCGTTGCTACAGTAGACGACGTATTGTTACTTGGAGAAGAAGTAGTATTCGTAGTAGAGATTGAGGAGGATACATGATAATTTTGTTCTATATCAACTTGTTCGATGTCATTTTCATGATTCAATGGTATATCTGAAGTATTATTATTGTTATTATTATTATGAATGCCTCGATAGGAGGATGATGATGGAGCTGACATGGACTGCTGTTCATGTCTATAAAGTCTATACCATTTCCATGTTATCCAGAATAAACCAATCACTACTAATATGGGTGCATATAAATACCAAAAAAAGAGCATCCATAAAAAGAGTGATATCCATGATACTACGATACATGTACGACGAGATACATGAGTATACCATGAATTTCGTAGTATGATTGTTGGAGATGATGAAGAAGAAGAATGATTGTCCGTTGTTGTATCGTTCATAGTATTCATTGTCGAATTCAAATCCGATGAATCATTGGAGATTTCTAATTCAGATGTTTGTTGATATTGTTCGAGTATGCGTTGAGATTGGGATAATGGCATGGGCGAATTGGTAACTTGATTCTCTCGAATTGAAGAAGAAATACTTGCAGTAGTAGTATTGGATGATGATGATGATGAAAGTGGTGTAAAGAATCTTACTGTTGATGTTGTTGTCATCGAACGAGTAGGAATCTCCTCTAAAGTATCATCATGCATCATCTTTCTTGGAATTCAAATTTCTTTGCACTTTTATTGATTTTTTTTAAAAGGAATAAAATATATATGTGTAAATGAATAAAAGTTATGAGATTGAAGTATATTTGTTGGGAATGGATCTGAGATAAGGTGTGCTTAAGGTTTATATTATGACTCTTTGTGTTCTTATAATGATTGAAGATGAAGATGAAGATGGAAGTAAGGAACAAAGAACATCAAAAACAAATTGTTACTACACCCCATACCGCAGCACTATTTTTCCTTCTGTACGTACTCTCTTTTTTTACGGTCTTTTTTTTTCTCGCTGATGTTGTTGTCACGTTCTGTCACCGAAGACTTCGAAGAAGAGCTATGTAGCTCTCTCTACTAGAGAAGAGCAGCTGCGATCAGAAGTGTACCGTACAGAACACTGCGTTAACTGTACCGTATGCTCTGTACTGTTGGGGGCTGCAGGTCTCTGTACTCTGCATCCCCCAACAGTACATTTCTACGTAGATCCGCAAGCCGCACGTCAGACATAGGTACAGTTTATAAGTAGAGCACGAAGAGCCGAAGAGCGCAGGCATGCAAGTCCACGTTTGTCATTCCCGCTGTGCAGACTCCTCTCATTCTAGTCTATGTAGAGGAGAACGACGATATAGATAGGGGAGACCCAATGCTATTAGTTACAAGAAGTATATACTCATACTCCTTTATACACACACTGTAATACATCATTCCATCTTCCTTGAGACAAGCCATTGAATCAGAGTCTGAAAATACCCATTCCTTGAATAAGAAATTTAAAAAAGAAACAGAAAACTAAACACACCACCAACAACAATAAAAACGTATTAGAGAAATGGCAGATGAATGGACAGATGAAGCTACCAATTTTACTGGAGCGAGTGTACGAGTACCAGATGGAAAACGTGGAACTGCTGCTGGAGGTGTAGTGAAGAAAGGAGGTACAAGTGCAGAAGATCAACAAAATGAATTAGCTGAACGTACACATACCATTGCAACGAAATTAAAAGCTATTTATAAAAAAAGTATTATGCCTGTGGAAAAGAGATTTCGATATGATTACTTTTATGATTCACCTATTATGAATGATATTGAATTTGATGGTACGTTTTTTATTTCCTCTTCTTCTTTTTTCAATCTACATCTATTTTTCAAACCCTTAAAATATATTCACACTTTGGTTCCAAACATATATATATATATAGCGAAACCGCAGGTACTTTTAATGGGACAATATAGTACGGGGAAAACATCTTTTATTAAATATGTATTGGGACGTGAATTTCCAGGTTCACGTATTGGGCCTGAACCAACCACAGATAAATTTACTGTATTACTCAATGGTCCTGAAGAACGTACGATTCCTGGAAATGCCTTATCCGTCCATCCAGATTTACCCTTTCGTGGATTAGAACGATTTGGTGTTTCCTTCCTTTCGAGATTTGAGGGATCCCAACTTCCATCCTCTGTCTTAAAGGCGATTACCTTTGTAGATACACCAGGTGTACTTTCGGGAGAGAAACAACGTGTGAATCGTGGATATGATTTTACCAAAGTGGTGGGGTGGTTTGCTGAACGTGCAGATTTAATTCTAATCTTATTTGATGCACATAAATTGGATATTTCTGATGAATTACGTGCTGCGATTGATGCCGTGAAAGGTCATGAAGATAAGGTACGATGTATCCTCAACAAGGCAGATCAAATTGATCGACAACAACTTGTACGTGTGTACGGAGCCTTACTTTGGTCTCTAGGTAAGGTCATTCAAGCACCCGAGGTACTTCGAGTTTATGTGGGATCCTTCTGGGAGCAACCACTACAAAATATGGATAACGCTGAGTTATTTGAGAAGGAGGAACGTGATTTAATGAAAGATTTAGCTATCCTACCCCGTCAAAGTGCTGTACGCAAAATCAACGAAATGGTTAAGCGAGTGCGTAAGGTTAAGACATTGGCCTACATCATCGGACACTTGAAAAATCAAATGCCTGGTTGGTTTGGTAAAGATAAGAAACAACAAAAGTTGATTGATGATTTACCTACCGTCTTTCGTACCATTTTGAAACAATATGGTTTATCATCCGGTGACTTTCCAGATATTTCCAAGTTTTCAGAGAAATTGAGAGATATCAAATTTTCCGAATTCTTACCATTGAATGATACTCAAATCAAGGAATTGGATAAAACGTTGAAAGTCGATATCCCTAAATTAATGGAGGAGCTTCCAAGTGAAAGGGATACACCAGAAACATTAAAGAAGAAAATGGGTGGTGCAGCTTCTAATCCTGATGCTTTGAATGTTGGCCTACCCAGTAGTGCAGCTAAATTCGGCAAGACAGCTGCTGCAGATGCAAATCCATTTGGATATGGTGAAGAAGATGGTGATGCATATTGGTATGTTGTTTATGTATAGAAAAGTACTTGAAATGCATAGTCTGTTTTATACTCACGCCATTCTTATGCCTGAATTTTGGTGAAAAATTAAAGGGCTTTGGCAGATTCCGCTGACAAGTTGTACCAAAGTTTCATGGCGTTGCGTCCAGATGGAGGATTCTTAGCACCAAATGTTGCTCGCGATGTTCTTATGAAAACGGGATTACAAAAAGAACAACTTCGTAAAATTTGGAACCTCAGTGATATTGATAAAGATGGCTACTTGGACCACCATGAATACGTTGTGGCAATGTTCTTGTGCGATGCCGTGATGCAGAAGGGAAAGCCTATCCCAGCGGAACTGCCGACATCTGTCATACCTCCTGGAAAGCGTCATTTACTCAAAAAGTAAAAAAAACAGAAAGTTGGGATTGAAAATAATTAATATTTAATTTGTTCACATCATCTCGTGTTCCTATGAATCATTCTCTTTCATTCCTGTACATCATTGCTGCTCATTAAAGTTCTAACGCAAGTCTCTATCACCTACATTCACATGTTACGGCCTTCAATCTACCATCCTTTCGGGAGATAATAGAGACGTCGGAAATATGTCTTTCTTGAGTGCGGTAAGAGGCGAACTAGTTGTAGAGTGGTATACTTTCCAAGCCACAGCGTAACAGTTGAAGCTGAGCATTCTTGCTACTGAATTTAATATCTACAATACGGTTAGCCAGGAGGAGATATACCTGAATGAATGTCTTTCCAAAAATCACATCTGGCAATCATCATATTTGATGTCCAGAGTCGTATCTCGTACAAGAAAGGCTCACGAATTTATACCGACATTACCCGAATCTGTGTCGATGTTCATCATCTACTTTGATATTACAAGGTTCAATCAGCACGGATCTCTTTTCATCATCGTAAGAGAAAAATTACTTACTTCTTGATCTCAGCAATAAATCACCAAACGATATTCGAGCCCATCGTTGATGATCAATTCTTCATAAATCCGTGTTCATAAGATAATTGCCTGTAAATGTGCTATAGTCGTTTAAGTATTAAAATCAAAAAATAATACTCCATTGTGATAATATTTCCGTGCATTATTTAAATAGTTAATACAAAAGAACGATTCGGTTTGGAATTCAAAGAACAATTCCTTGCAATATATTAAGTTGATAGAGATTAATTTTCTGAATATTGTGTGTGGTATAAAAAAATGCTAAAATGGATGTATTTTAATCAGTTCGAGTTTTTCTTATCGTTGATGGCGTATAATGAACTCGTTGGGTTCACCCCCTTCCATCGCTGGCGAGGAGTCTATTTGTTTTGTACAAATTGAGTGATCAAATAAATAAATAAATAAATAAAATCTTAAACGCTTAATCATATCTACTGTCTACGACTACGATAGTAATTAATGCCGCCCTACTGGTAGGATATCCCACGGGTAGTAATAATAATAATAGATTTTCATCAATTGTCCACGAAGAAATGCCAAAATCCAAATATAGTTATAGCCTGCATCCATGCATGGTACAGTGTAATACATGTGATGCAACTTTATTTCCTGCGAGTCATATTATTGAGTGTTATCTGGTGGTCTGGTAGGGTGGAAGTGTTGGTAAATCTTGTCGTGCCCGCCTTGGAGCCATGCATTCTGTGCTGTATCGATCATCTCGAGCTATTTTACTTAAGTAAACGTAGACTGTGTCAGTCGCTGGTCTTGTGGTACATAAAACAATTTGTCTTGTATCAGTTGGTGGTATGTAGCCTTATCCGTATATACTTCTGCAACCCTTTGGTGCACACGCTGGTCCCTGATAGTGTGAGTCTTATTGTCGGTCTCGGTATCATGGATCCCTTTATTTCGAAGTTGCCACAGGTTGCATAGTAAGTTGAGACTTGCTGTGACTAAATGTGTTGCCGAGGTAATCCCTTTTTGGTATATCGGACTTTCTGTTTCGGTTTTCGTTCGAGGTCGGTTTCATAGGCATCTGCCCACAAATGACTGTGACGACCTCGCACAAAGTCGTCCCATCCTAAGTTGCCTTGTTCTTCACTTGCTCGCCAATCCTTAAGAATTACAGGGTCAACTGGGTCAATATGGTGATCTCCCAACCTGTCTTGTTGGAGGTTGAAGAGAGAACTGAGACCATAATGTATAACATCTATAATCTCTTGTGGCGTGCCACTTGCTATGACTGTATCTATCATCGTAGTTAATATGATTCGTCGCCCCTCCGTCTGCGCTGAGCATACCCATAGGTGATCATTATCTTCAACGTGATGACACATTGGGCATGATGATGTTGTCCCGTATATTCACTCCTGCCAATGAGCCGTGTGTAGCCAGCCATACATAGCTTTCATGGTCGTGGTCCTGTAGTGTAGTGGTCTTGATTGCAGAGTTCGATGAAGGGCCGGCCAGTTAATCAGGTCGAATTGTTCTACTGTCCATCCTGTCCTATATCTTTTAAACGATTTCAAGTCAGGTCCATGTACTTGGATGGCAATAGCTTCATGCAACGAGTAGCGGTCCGCCGGCTTGCATTCGATTGTTACTTCAGCTTTCCTCGCTGTAGTATGGAGCCAGGTCGAGATGATTGGGGTAGGTGGGTTAAGGTTCAATGGCCATCGCTGGTGGGTTCCAATCCAACTACCCATCTTATGATTAGGTTGATCCGCCGTCAGGGCTTTGACTGCTTTAGCCCATACCGTCCAATCGCTGCTCTTCGGTGTTGCAAAGGGCCAGTCTAAGGTACTAGTACGAGCTACCCCCGCTGTCCTCTTATAAAGGAGTCGTGTATCTAACTTGGACGTCTTGTCAGTGGAGAGACAGGCCCTAGAGTATACCTGGAGGTAAAGCCGTACTCGATTCAAGGATCTAAGTTCGCTCACATTATAATTTGGTTTACTGTTGAGGAAGAGATCCATTGTATATTCATCATTGTGACGTTGAAGTGGTGGTATAAAGTTCCCATCTCCTAAGTTAATATTGATGGAATACTGCGATGTAAAGAGGAGTAAGGAGGTAACCCAGGTTGGTGTGATGTAGATGAGGATACGTTTCATCATTTTGTGATTATGGGTGAATACTTAGGGGGTACCTGATTCCATAGCAGTATACCGAAGGAGTATCGTTAAGAGTGAAGTGACTTTAGTGTCGTTATTGAGGACCCATAAAAGAAGTTTAATCTGTCTGTATCCTTGAATAAACCGTAAGGACTGTAAGCCGTGGCCTCCCCACTCAACCGGACCAAAGACTACACATCTAGGGAAATGTCGATTATACCCTAGCTTGACAAGGCTTGCTTGGATGGGAGAAGATTCAATACGTTTTGACTGTGATGCAGTAAAGGTGGTCACAGGGTGTGGGTAGCCAAATATAGATAGGTAGTAAGCGCGGTACACCAGTTAGGCCTCCTCCCGAGACGTTAATTTGTTAACTTCCGATGCAAAATTTCTGCTGAGGTTGATGCGGTAGGTAAACTCTTCGTCCATAGAGCCTGATATACCAACTCGAACACTAAGGTACCGTTAACAAATAGTCGGAGGCTTCATAGGGTAAGGTGTCCCATCGATAATAAGGTCAGTTAGGTCCGGTGGTGCAACTGGGTAAAGTTTCCCCCGCTTCTCTTCCCAACGGAGCAAAACGTCCAAAAACACTTAGATAAAGATATGTCTCCCCCCGTCGTACGGAAAAGGTCTACCCATATCGATAGAGAATGCTGTGCTCGCTTTAGAATAGTCGCAGTTTGCTGTTGGCTGTTCAATCTATGTTCTGTAATATCCAATCCAATCAACGAGTTACAGTCATCAACGTAACTCGCCACATGTTGTAAATACTTAATATTATTTGTAGGCTCCGCTACTGTAAAGCCTTGGGTAAGGTCTCTCATGACTAATAGCAATGGTAGCAATTGTAAATGGTAGCATGTTGGTCCGCCTGGGTTGCCCTGGCCTATGCCTCCCATATATTCTCCATCCTCGACTTAAATTATATCCGAGAGTCCATATGCGGTCTGTACCTTCCGTTGGCGGAAAAGGAGCTGATGAATAAATGTTTGAGTAATATTATCAGGTAGACGAACTCTTCGGAGGAGGAGGGATAGTAACGATGGAGCCATTCTATCGTAGCAACCAACACTATAATTGTCCAGGGTAGCAATAGAGCATCGTTTGATTTGTGCAACATCGTATGCCCAAACTCGCGACACAATGGCGAGGTGGGTAGACCCTCCTACTTCGGTTGCAAAGGTCACAAGTCCTTTGATGTCATGCTCCCATCGGTGGTTCATCATGGTGCGCATTATTCCTTTGACCATCCCCACATAATCCCCTTCAAATAGTTCAATAATACGGAGCTTATCAATGTATGGTTCAGGTTTCTTTTTAATCATCACTTGAGTTACGTGGTTCCATCGGTGAAGGACCATCCCGAATCTAAAGGGTATGGACGCAAGATTAGCAAACACAGACGCTAGGTAGTCATCAGCCATAGCTACTTTGTATATGCCATAGTGGATCCCTGAGGGTGAGGATGATGTCTTTTCTGGGGTGATCGCCATAGCAGACCTAAACCGTTTCAAGTTAACCTTAGCATCAGAGAAGGCTATATCAAGTGGTGGGCAAACACGTTGAAGATGATACACTAATTCGGAAAGGACTTCATTCTCAATAGGGTGGTTATATGTTCCATCTAATATTTTTTCAGACGTTGGGTTGAAACCATCAACACCAATAGATGATAATTGGCCTGTGACAAAAGGGGAGCTAGAAGAGGCTTGTAGGTTCTTCTTATTAGCGGCACAAAGCGCTGGGTGCATGACCGCGGGGTCAGTGGTAAGCTTGTATTCTCCTGCTTCAGGTATAAGTAGGGATGATAAGAGAGTCCATTGGCCTTTCATAGCTGTAGTAATGTGTTGATACATAAGGCGTTGTTTCTCTTTACGACTTAGGGCTCTTATTCTTTGTGCCTTTTTCTCATCGTTACCTTGAGCATACGCTTCTTATCTTTTTTAGTTGCCTGTACTGCCGTAATGCTAATCGTTTTTGTGAGCGAAGGTCTTCTTCAGTATTGAACCTATCTTGGGGTATACCCAGGTCCTCTTGAACCGCTTGCCAATACTCATGTAATTGGTATCTCTTATTGAGGGCTTTAATTCTTTCTGATCAGTATCTAACTAATAGGCCACTCTGTATTCAGGGTATAGACCATGGGTCATCATGTATACCTCTGTTGAATCGTTTCACAGCAGCTTCTATATATCGCCCTTTCTCCTTGTCAAGGCGGTTGAGGGATAGCTGATTCTCCCATGTTACTTCATCTTCTAAGGCAAGGGTAACGTCCTCTATCCTTTCGTTAATCTTATGGTGTTTCATACGTTGACTAAGTTATTCTCGGAACGCCTCAGCCTTCTTGATATGTTTTGTTTGGATGGTTCTGTAATTAAATCGAGTAAGATCATGTGAAAGCCTTCCTGTCGTTACTTGTATCGTAATCGGTCGGTGATCAGAATTAAATCCGCATCCAAATGGGTGGATGGTAATGCTCTGAACTGAGGCTAAGAGAGTACGGGTGATATATATAGTCAATACATAAAGACCCTCTGAGGTGAGTCGGGGGAAGGGTTGTAAAATCTCTCGTTACCACTTGATATGCTGAAACAAGTCCAAGTTCTTCCATATGGTCAAACAGACTAGTACTATCTCTATCGGTAGTTGCTTCATTAGCGTCCATAGCAACAATCAATTGGTGGGTGGTTAAGGTAAACAAGAATTCAGCAAAATCGTAAACTAATTGCTGGCGAGGATTAACCGTAGTAGCCGCTCCTTGTTGTAGATGCTGTCTATATAATTGCATATATAAGTTGTTGACCCTGCTGTGGCAATTGATGTTTGACATGGGCGGTATAGTGTGACAATTGTAAGAGTGACTGATCCTCTACATGCTATTGATATCCAAGCCCATCGTACTAATGGATCTTGTCCTTTGTGAATGACTCTAGATGTAGTTTGTCCTACCGCTATAACCGCCACCTTTCCTGGTTTATGTGCCATGAAGTTGTCTTGGGTATGGCCTAAGGAAAGTGTCGAGTGGGTCCAACAGGATTTAAAATCTTTCTGTATCTTAGTTACACACTGTCGGGTAAGGTTGGTAGATAGTTCGTTAAGGCATAGGATGTCAGGTTCGTAATCTTCTTTGATTTTGTAAAGGGATCCCTTACAAGTTTGTGTATCATTCTGTGATACAGCCTCATGGTCACAGCAATGGATGTATGATGGTAGAAATATTTTGTCCAAAGCCAATCCTTCTTTTTGTTTGGATATCCATGATG
>Ga0169931_10012544_pt1 | contig 11732 bp, 7 predicted proteins | sample Kivu_15m_20L_FD_129675 | JGI IMG/M metagenome (GOLD analysis project Ga0169931, IMG submission 129675) | Freshwater microbial communities from Lake Kivu, Western Province, Rwanda to study Microbial Dark Matter (Phase II) - Kivu_15m_20L... | ecosystem: Environmental > Aquatic > Freshwater > Lake ... | reverse complement strand
CTCTTTGCATCCAACTGCAATAATGCCATGATTTGCTTTACCGGTCTCAACTATGCTTCTTTCAATTATCTATCTGTCATGTTCGAGGAATTATACAACAAATACACTCCTTACTCTAGATCTGGCAAGATCATTCTTGAAAGAAGAGTCAATAGGTTCAGGAGGCCTCGATCTTTGGACAGCAGAGGTTGTTTGGGTTCGGTTCTAACACATCTACCCTACGATCTTCTATAGTTTAGAAGTGAAATCGCACTGGTCCGGGGATAGTTGTATCTGCAACTGCTTCTACGTATGTAGGATTAGGTACTTTCGAATTTCGTCTCAAAAACGCTTCTCCCCGGACATCAGAAAACACTCTCTTTTTCTTTCCAACGGGTTCTTCTTATTAGATTATATACAATCAATGACGCTGTTTATTAGCTAGTACAGAAAGGTAAGTTAGGTAAGTTAGGCTGTGTTGGAAGATGTTGTAGCAGATTTACTGTTGATATTCTGACTGAAAAAAATACGGGATACAACACGTTTGGATCAAATGAAAAGGAAGTTGGAGAAGATAACGCTCGATATGCTTAACGTTTAAATTTATAAATACTTATACGTGTTGTTTCAAATTATTAATATTCATCTTATTACATCTAGATTCTCTTTCTCTTTCGATCAATCACTGTCTTCTTCCTTTTACGATCAATAAATTCCTCGTGAAATGTATGGAAGCATGGTAAATAGTATTTATCTTGAAAGGAAATTTCGTCACGGCATATAGTACATATAACTGGTGATGTAGCAACCCTTTCATTAATGTGGGATAGGATAGTCTCTGTTGCATTCGACAGAAGAGAAGGTGGTTAAATGTTTCAATCTCATTCTGGCTCACTTGTACTTCTTGTTCCTGATTCGAACGTTTGCATTCTTCACGAATGGTCCCTAGCCTTGGACGAGTTGAACGTTGCGCAAGCTGTAGGCGTTGAGATGCCGCTACTCGATCAGCAGTTCGGTATGGTGACGCCGAAGTACGAGAGGAAATACGTCTTGGCGATGGGGGAAGGGATAGAAGTGAATCCTCCTCCTCAGTAGAAGTATCAGTATCATCATCCGTCATATTGGATAAATTACGAACTGTGTAAGGGAGCCTTGCAGAAGAGATAGACTCTTCTTCTTCTGACATGATGATGAAATGTGAGAAGATGTAATTCGAATGGGCATATGTGAAAAAGACGATCGTCATCTTCACATATGTAAAAAATGTACCAGAACCAAATTGTGTTTGGGCGTGCCCCAAATCCCAGATGAGACGGGGGGAGAGCCTCAACAGAATGAGATTTGGTGCACGCCCAATGCACCAAAACCCCGATTTGGTTTGACGGGCGTGCACCAAATAACAAATAATAGTCGTTACTAGCCAGTAAAGTCATTTCGCGGAGTATCAAATTTGGTGCTGCACCAAATTGGAATTTCCGGACGCGGCCATTGATTCCAAACTTGCTCTTGTGGATGCGATATCTTCTTACGCACGCACGTACACGCACTTCGATTTATGGGCATCAACAGACCTATGAGAAAACACAGGTAGACCTCTGGGTTTAGGACTATTCACTGGTATTGATTGATTCTTCCGGATCCGGGTAAAAATCTCTCCAATCATCCATAGGAGGTAACTTTTTAGGTAGAACAGGGTCTCTCGAGTCTAAAACTATTAACAAATCTGATCATCTTTTGAGGTATGCATAAATGTGTAGGAGTTCATATAAATGTCCGAGTCTGGGCGACATCATACATAAAGTCATAATTGAACACTGTGGGAAAGGTCTACACGACCTATTTCAATCAACCACCTGAGTGTACCAATGTATTCAGTAAAGTCCAATTCTTGTCGATATTCAATACGCATGGGTGATATAGCTTTCTTAGGTATTAAATAAAGATTATATTCCATAGCTCTTCTCAGTTTTTGCTAAGATACATATCATATTTACACCACTTCCTAAGCCCCAAAATTTAAAATACTGTCCATTATACATCCTTCTGATCCTCTAAAGGGAATCGATCGTAATGATCCATTTTGGACGATGTCACTCGATGATACTCAGGAAGCTTCGAGGCTATTATACACTTACAGTGAAATTATGCAGTGATGGACCCGTTAGGGTATAATTTCACTAAGTAAGCGTATAATAGCCTCGAAGCTTCCTGAGTATCCTCGAATGACATCGTCCAAAATGGATCATTACGATCGATTCCCTCTGGAGGATCAGAAGGACGTATAATAGACTGTATTTTAAATTTTGGGGCTTAGGACGTGGTGTAGATATGATATGTATCATAGCAAAACTGAGAAGAGAGCTTTGGAGTATAATCTTCATTTTATAACGATCGATTCCCTCTGGAGGATCAGAAGGACGAATAACATAGGACAAAGGGAGCATTCTTGGTGGAGGATACACTATCTTAATTGTTCTTTTAAAGGTATGTCTAAATACCAACCATTATGATTCTTTCTTGAATCCCTCCGCAGGGAATGGGACCTTGCGGTCCGTATCATTGGACTGTCTGTCTTCAATATAGACCTAATCCAAAGCCAATAGTTCTAACGTGATACGTGCAACGGCCAATCGTTTGATGAACATGTACAGTATCTTAAATCTTGAAAGAATATTAGCGGTAAAGACAATTGATGGTTTATGGTTTTCATCCCCTCAAATATAGAACTGATGAGGACCCTCTGATTAAGAACGATTTCATGGATGCTTATAATCCGCTCTACATCATGGATGTAACGAACTATAGTAGCTGGAAATCCTAGGTTTCTCAGGATACTACTCAACTCTGTAGCGGGGCTAGGGAATGTGTTAGCCATAGGGCTGCATATACTGATAGACTAAAGAATTAATTAAGATAAAAGTAAATAGAAATAGAAATGATGATAGACTTCAGAGAGTCTATCAGTATTCACCGTATCCTAGAAAAGATACAACAAACTTATAAACATCATCTAGACTCTCGGCGTGGAGAAGCAATCCGTTTTGGATACGCTATTTTGGATACGCCACCTGTCGACAGGCTCGAATCTATGAATCTCGCCATCGGTCAACGAAAAACAACATATTATTGACAGTACATACAATAAACTCATAGTATATACAATACGATGACTGCTACTGAGAATATTAAACATGCATACATGACAGTAAACATACAAGGATAACACGATAAACATTCATTACTTGCATCGGAGACGTCGCCCAGATTACGCATACATACTTGTACCTGACCTTTTAATAATATTTATGTAATAGTGGCTCGATGAGGCTGTATAATTGATCCGATGCAAAAACATGGAATCCGTTTCAGTAGAGACGTAGACAATAAATCCAACTTAAGGCATATGACATCTTACTTACCATCAGCTTTGGTATGTTTGGTATGCAGGTAAAGTCTAAATGCGCCCGATAACTGGGTTGAACAGAACACGGAGATTGAACATACTGTTAGTTACCTTTTAGGCAAGTGATGCAAGAGTACTTACTTCGCAAATGAGAACAGGATGCAAATCGTAAACTACGAAACAGTTGTTACTTTGTGCAGAAAACTGTTAACAACTAATAATGCCCTTCGAAAAAAATCAGCTTTTCAGGCCGTATAATCTACGCTATTTAAAATGAAAAGAAAAATAAACCATTTTTTAAAACGTTTCCATCATGCGCGCAAATGCCTATATTATCCTGAAGGTAGTCTCGTATAACACACTATAGCTCTATGATCACTTACAAGAAAATATAACTCTAAAAGAAATCATCTTCATATTTGGATGCGATTGCATCAATTCTGTCAAACCTATCATTATCACCATATAATTCCTCGGCCAGTTTTTTCGCAGCTGCCTCTGCAACTTTATCACGTTTTTTTGCAGTTTTTTGAGCTTGTCCTTTGGCTTTAGCTTTGGCCTCGGCAATTTTGTCATTTTTTATTGTATTGCATAATCTTATTATATCTATATGAGAATGATAATTTGAAAAGATATCATTGTTTGCGACCAATTAATCAACCAGTGAATATTTCTTATAGGTATGTTGACGTACCTGATATAGCTTCATCGTCTAGTACTGGTGAACATTCTTGGAGGCACTCTTTCAAGAAAGCAGTGGCTAAGGTGATTTTTCCGTGACCCTATGATTTTCATTATAAATGATATGACAGGATTTGTATTACAGCTCAATAACATTTTTGCTAGGGGAAAAAGAGTAAACAATACATACCTTGATACATTGAGCTACTTTTCTGGCGTGTTTCAAATGATCCTTTAAATCTTTCATTTTCACGATATCCCCGGCTTCGGATGCTCCCGTTTTTGATGGTCCTCCATCTGAAGCTCCAAACAAATCATTTGTCAGGGCATTATCGGCAGATTCGATCCTTTCCTTCTCTAATAATCGGCGTTCCTCTAACGTCATATTTTCTTCCATCTCAGCCTCTAGTTCAAGAGCTCGTTTCGCTATTTCCATTTCTTCTTTCCTCTCATCTTCAGCTCGTTTCTTTTCCAGTAAGGCTTTACCCTTTGTTTTATTAAGTGCAGCCTCAGCCTTTGCAGCCTTTTGCTTATCCACAAGTGCCAAATCTTCTTCCTCATCATCATATTCGAAACCGTGATCAGTTTTGCCTTTAACATCAGCAGGGGTCTGTTTGGATAGATTTATGTTGCTATCGACATCCCATTCATCTTCATCCTCCCAATCATCTGCCATTTTGCTCTTTAAATTATATAAAATTTCACACGATGTTGCGACAACTTTTGTAAGTTCTTCTCTGTCTCGTTCTCAGAGTAAGAAGAAATTTCTCAAATCTCTGTCTGATGTGAGGAACCATGAACTGATGAAGGAGTCGAAAGTCGAAAGTCTAACGTTTCTATCCTACAGTAGGACCTACCTGTACAAGAAGCCTATGTAGGTACTATGTAAATCGGTGATGGAGACGGAAGGTCCCATGAGTCTGTCCGGCGCACGTAGACACGAGTACGTAAGCATGAGTCATTCATGATCATGTAGCGAACACCACTTACATACAGCTTCCAGTATGTTCAAGTACGGGGAAGCATACATCAGCAACAGCAGTTTATGATCTTTTGATTCAACGCTCAAATCACATCCAACCCTCTGATATTCTTCTTTCGAGGTGTCTGATTTTAGTCTGTGCAAGAAAGCGTCCTGTATCTTGCTGACATCCGCGACTTGATCGCATTCAAAGCATCCATAGTTGGACTGAGGGGAAAATTCAAATCTCTGTAGGACACGATTGCATTCGGATCGTATGCAAGCTATATTCATTCAACTAAATACCACTCCACGTGATTGAAATTATTGAACAACTTTTATTTATACTTTTCGTTATTATCAACGTGAAAGCTTTTCTGTTTTTCTTGGTTTGGTATGTAATTAGTTCTTACGACACAGAAAGTGAAAAACAGTACCTTAAGCAATATTGACACTCTCATAAACCTTGTTTCGATTGCCCATATAAACGTGAATTTATAGGCGATGAACTTACACCTTTGTATTATGGGTGTCAAAATATCTTTTTTGCTGATTTTCAGCTTTTCGGCGCCGATTGCATCCTTAGCTGTCCTTCCACCCATCGGCAAACCATCTGCACTCGGAGGTGCTAGTAGTAGAGCATCGGGGAGATTTAGGCATCGACATAGACGTCAGAACTATATTCAACATATTTTTGGGAAAGGTTCATCTCAGTTTGCATCGAGTCTTGTACCAGTGACCAGTTCCATATTATCATCATCACATACATCCGTTCGTCCTCTACATGTCCTTGCCGCATTACCTTTGACTGATACTATCAATGCGATAACTACATCTTATTCTACCGCTTTAAATACTCACCCACTACTAACAAAGGCCCTGACAGCCGTTGTTCTTTGTGGAGCAGCTGATGTGATTGCACAACTTAGATCTAGAGTTGTCATGAGTTACATACGGATAGCTCGATTTGCATCCAAGGCCTTTGTTGGCGGGACACTTTGGGCTTTATGGTATGATTATGCAGATTGGATCCTACGAGAAGAAAATATAATCGCATGCTTGACCTTGATAGGTTTCAGTACAAGTTCTGTTGAGGGTGTTGTTTGTACAATCCTAAAGACTATACTATCCCTATTGATTGAACAGTTCTTCTGGTGTCCTCTAGTTTTCGGGCTATGGGAAATTCCCATGGCAACTCTATTGAATGGAGCTTCTATCTCAAGAATACCCTTCGAGATTCGTAGCAAACTAGGCAATATGCTTGTGCAGAATGCCAAAGTCTGGACAATTGCAAATATTATTATTTATAACTCCCCCATTCAATACAGGGCTGGTTTGGGTAATGTTGTCGATGTCTTTTGGCAAAGTCTCGTTTCCGATTTCGCGGCAGATTGTGGATCGGAAGAAGTGCGGATGTATGATTCATCCAAACCATCTACAGAATTAAAACTTCCGAGTCAACTGATGGATGGAAAGGTTACGATTACCATGAGAAATAACTTGGACCCGGCCCTTGATAAAACGTTAGGGTCACTTCCCACTGAAAATTCAGAAATATATCATGGCTCGGATGAATTCATGCGTAATGCTACTGCTGTTGTTGCTTGAATGCTCTATAATCGATTTCGCTAATCATTCGTTGTCATTATTTATCATAAGGACTGTAACGTGATTGTGAGAGTCGTAAATTCGCATTTGTTTTACTCTTTAGCAGCATCAAGAGATACAACAGTTGATCAAGACCTGTATAGTATTATCATAGTTTAACCAGTAATCAAGCAATTAAAAATTATAATTATTAATTACTAAAATTTTACTTTTTGATCCATGTTTCGTCCTTAACAGATCCATCCTTGTTGGATATGAATTCAAAATGCAGTGCAGTTGAATTAGGTACTGATATCCGTCCATAACCATTTTCTCGGATGAATGACGCCGACCATGAAAGACGTAATAGTGGTGATGTAAGCTCCAGGTCGGCACCAGCGGAGCCTATGGTAATGTGAGTTGGACCACCAGATCGACATCTTGATTGATACAGTCCATTACATGATCGCTGATAAATGTGATAATGACCTGCTAGAAATAAATCAACCTTGTATTGATAAAGCAAATGCTCAAACTCTCGCCTCATAGCTTCTCCGACTAAATTATCTTTCGGTGAATTGAGGCTACAGTACATGGGTCTATGTGACTCTACTACCAGCCATGGAGTTTGCTGTCGATTTACTTTCCGAAGGTCATTTTCAAGCCATGAATACTGTATTGATGAAGATGAGAGATCGTGTTCAGAGGATAACACTATAGTATGCACCATACCATAATCAAAGGAATACCAAAACACGCCGTTTCCATTGGATGGCATGATGAACCGCTTCGAAGTTGGAACACCACATTCACCATTAGAATCATTACTCATATCACCCCAAATAGGCATATATCCAGATGTAGACAGCAATCCACTAGGATCTTTCCCGTTCTCTCCGCCTGATGCATGATCATATTCATGATTACCAATGCCTATCATAAGCGGTGTTGAGGTACTAAAAGCACTAATCATATCTAACCATTGATCCCATAAATGACCCACCCCTTGAGCATATGAAAGATCTCCAAAATGATGTACAGAGCGAATTTGATTTTGTTGTACCTCTCGTTCTGTCCAATAAGTAACAAAATTAGCCATATTTCTATATCCATATCCAGGTACGCCTTGATCTGCATACACTACAAACGAAAACGATGTGTTAGATCCTGGAAATATCGGACTACGAAATGAATATATCTCTGACCAAATCAATGAATGATGAATCGTATCATTCAAAGTTGTTGCTGTTGATGATGTTGATGATAAAGATTGATTCATCATGATTGCAACTTTATAAAAGTATACAGTATCTTCAAACAAGTCTGACATGACAATAGAATGTAACATTCCAGGAGAAGTAAATTTCCCAGGTTCTTCTATCGATGCTGGTTCTTGACATAAATCAATCTTGGTGTAGGTAGTACTTTCACCGTATGCAGTTTGTAACAAGGAAGATCGATCTGTACCATAACGAACGATAGGTATACCCTGTTCCATCCCAGTTGTAAAATGTACACGCATTTCTGTAGGTATAGATGTCAAGGCTAAATGTATCATGGTAGGTTTTTCTTTCCCATGAGTGATATGTAAGGTTTCCGACTGTGCTGTTAGAATAAAAGAAGAAGAACTGATGGTAGGTACTGTATTCGTAGTGGTATTCATCGATGATGGATCCATAGACGAAGTTGTCATCGTCGTTGTGGTTGTCATGGTCATGTCTTGTATTCTTTTCCACATTCGAAACATACATGTATTTTCTCGTACAATGGGAAAGGAGGGTATCCACCAAGCATTGGTATCTATATTCAAATCCAAAGGGGAAGAAGTAAGAGTAGTTGTTGTGGCAGTCGTAGTATGTGTATCCACAATGGGTAATGTCTTGTTCAACAAATTTCTTCTAATATAAATTTCTTGGGAAGTGCGTCGTACTTGTGCAATAGTAGCTGCATCTCGAAATTTGAAAGGATCCTTTTCAGAAGCAGGACAATACATGGCAATGATATCTGTATCTTCAATGGGTTCTAGTATTGGAGTGTACGTCCTTGTATTACGATCATTTTCAACGGTGTTCCAAGAAATACGCAAGTTATCATGATAGGAAAGTTGCGTTGTACTTAATTGTAGTATCATGGGAGGTATATCATGGTGACTTTCATTATTTTCTTGTGATGCTGCAAAATATGGAATTCTTGTATTACTTATATAGTGTGCATGTTTCATGTCTTCATATAAAGGATTTGTCAGTGCATTTAAATATTCACCATTTTCATGATCTCGTGTAAGTAAGAATGTAGGGAACGTATGACTTGGATGACGTGTAGCCGTTGATTGATTTTTCTTCATCAGTAATGACGAGGACACAGCCGACGTCTTTTCGAGAATAATTTTAAGCATGAGAAATATAGATCCCAGTATACATACTTCCAAGAAAATGTATATACATTTGTATCGTGATTGTTGACGATATGTATGCACATCATGAGTTGCAGTGGATCGTAAACGATGTCTCTCATTATCATAGTAATTCATGGCATGGAAAGAAGCAGTGTCATTGGTTGCAATTATTGTTGATTTTCTTCCATAGTCCATGGAGTTATTTACATCATCCAAGAGAGGTGTCGACTCTCCCATCTTATTGTGGGCAGTAACTGAAGTATTCATGGGAGGCATTATACTCTTGTTTCTATATTTCGGATAGAAATAAGAAGGAGATGCAGTGAAATGAATATAACCAACTCCCTGAACAAATTCTCTGTTATGCTATCGTTTTACAACTGATCGCAGCAGATTACACACAGTGTGCATCATCATTATTTGTTGGATGCCTCTTGTTCTTCGTGATCGACCAAAACCAACCAGTATGTAGTACTGTAGGACCTACTGTAGCCAGAGAGTATCATGGATCATGGAAGTTGAATAGTACGAACGAACATACGTACAGTCAGTATACTAAACTGGATTAATCACTATATATGCACGACCTAGAGAGGATCTATCCATTCTGATGCGATAACTAAAATTACGATATTCGCCAATGTTGCACGACGACTTCTAAAAGTAATACATTGAGTAGCTTTCAATCCTCGTAATATTTAAAGTATCATGATGTATTTCTATTCCTTTCTCATTCCAAAGGATCCATCGTCGCTCTATCGTCGCTCATTCGATCAAAATCATCAATACATAATCCGTTGTTTAACGATTCGCTGTACCGGCTACATACGCCATGCCTACTTCATCAGCTAAATCATGCATCTCTTCATACATGAGCTACGATCTGCCACGACACTAAAAACTACGGTTTTCCAGCACATTCTTGTTGACAAAAGTGTGAGCCAAATCCACTACGTTTAACAGCTTAGCCTTGGGAGCGAAGTCAACGTAATAATGCGTATAGAGCCTTTTGCTTCTTCGGCATGGAAGAGAGGTGAGAAGATATTATTTTACATACAGTAGTAGAATTTTTCCAGGTGGCAAAAACACTAGTTCTTTTTTATAAATGGTTTTCGCGCAAGCCATTCCACCATGGCAGCATCTAGGGAGACAAAGGTCTGGCCAACAGCCTGAGGGCTCTTTGCGATTAGGGACAGATTCCTAACGTCACGCTTCTTGTAGGATATCTTCAATCAGCAAGAACTGACGCCGATTGGAATCAGGATCGGTGAAGAAGTGTACCGCCACTGAGAGGTAACGGACGATGCTGCCGGCTTTGATTGACTGGCATAGCAAGGTACTGGTGGCCAAATGAAGCACATAGCATGCCATTATGAAGTTCCTGACCTAGATAGATAGTGTGTCACCAAATCCCATAGGTATAGCCCACTTGAGATAGAATCGTTGACGGGAGTGGATTCAGCAATCCGTTGATTCTTTTCCACTTATGACAAGTGGTTCCGAACTTGGCCGAAAGCACATGCATAGGTAGCGAATGGAGCCTACATGGAACCTGGCAAGGCATGCAATCCCTCAACGTTGCGTGGAACCAACAATAGACGCAGACGATGACAGACGTAGCGCCTGAACCACGAGATACTCGAATACGTATCCGTTTTTGAAAGGATCGATCCATAAACGTGAACGAAGAGGATCGACGCTATACTCAAGTGACGAAAATCAAATTAGAAGTAGTAGTCATAGAAGGCATTACGTAATAGTGATAGGAGCACCGCTCATCATTAAATGGAACGCAACGTAGCAGGCGTCAACCTGGATTGCAATCGATACGTCGAGTAATCCGCTGACAGGTGGTAAAGGTGCTGCTTTCAGTACAGGTAGTGCTATGGTGTTGAACTTGCGTCCACCAGGGCTGCGCTTCGGCCTGCGTCTGTTCAACACCATAGCATTACCTGTACTGAAAGCAGCACCTTTACCACCTGTCAGCGGATTACTCGACGTATCGATTGCAATCCAGGTTGACGCCTGTTCATAGACTTCCTTAATTGACTTGGGGGCCTTCGATGGGTCAGAATTTATCTCTCGCTAACTCTGTGTGAGTAGTAAGCCCTATAATTATTGGACAAGGTGCACAAGAAGTGCATACCAGAAGATTCATCAGACTCCTTGGCTGCCCCATTCGACAACGCGGCCTCGATACGTATACGTGGCAAGTCATGTGTCCGCATGCCACTCGGCACTCGGACAGCGAAGTGTCTCAACCAGAAGAAATCCATAAAATCTGAGTCGAAACCATGTCGTCATCCATAAAACGTAACTCATCTCCATCTTCAGTCATGCTTGCAGAACTACATACGATCCGCACAACGGCGGCTATGATCACGAGTAAGAGTGATACCATTCGACGGCAGTGAGTTGCTAAGTTAGGGGAAATATGCAGACCGTATGCGCTGGTACTTTTCTACTTGAGCGTAGGTAACCCTTTTCCAATTCCCTCCTTTTAATTTCGAAATGATCATCATCTAGTATTCTATCTAGATAATTTGATGCTTGAACAGTAATCAATAACTTTATGATTTCTCTAGAGTCAAGCGATAAAATAGAGAAGTAGATACTTATACTATCTGTCTACCTCATCCTTAATTTTATCGCGAGCACCATGACAAATGATGAAAATCCAACATGTATTCTAACACGTGTTTTTTCAAAGCTGCCACACGGAACAT
>Ga0169931_10012543_pt1 | contig 11732 bp, 15 predicted proteins | sample Kivu_15m_20L_FD_129675 | JGI IMG/M metagenome (GOLD analysis project Ga0169931, IMG submission 129675) | Freshwater microbial communities from Lake Kivu, Western Province, Rwanda to study Microbial Dark Matter (Phase II) - Kivu_15m_20L... | ecosystem: Environmental > Aquatic > Freshwater > Lake... | reverse complement strand
TTGGAATAACTTGGCAAACGGGTTTCTCTGACGGTGGAGTTCCTATTCTTGGTTACTTAGTTTGGCAAGACTAGGCGACGAATAACTTCATCTCGGTTGCTTTCGTACAGACCCTTCAGTACACGCTGACCGGGCTAACTCCAGGTAACACATACTAGCTCAGAGTTTAAGCTCAAAACTCAGTTGGTTATAGTGCGATGTCAAACACTGTTTCGATTCTTGCCGCTCAAGTACCAAGTCAACCGGTGGCGCCTGTGACATCGATTTTCTCGACTAACGTAGTTATTACCTGGACGGCTCCTTACAATGGTGGATCTGCTATCACAGCATATCAGATTGTTATCAGGTAAAGTAATGGTGTTACTTTTAGTGCTAGTTCAGTTTGCAATGGCGCTTTATCAAGCGTTATTTAAGCCAGATCCTGCACTATTCCATTCACAACTTTGCAAGACAGTCCTTATAACTTGCCATGGGGCTCAAGCATCTTCGCCAGAGTGACTGCAATAAACATTATGGGCTCTTCTATTCAGTCTCAATCAGGTAACGGTGCCGTAATTTTAAGCATCCCAACCGCACCCGTTAATCTTCTTCAAGACTTCATGAACAGCAACGCCTACGTTCTCGCTTTCACATGGAGTGATGGTGATTCAGACGGGGGAACGCCAATAATCGACTACAGAGTTTACTATGACGCTAGTACGAACGGAACTACCTTCTCTATCCTAGATTTCGGCATCACAGCTAAGAATTACTAGTCAACAGTACCTTTGACAGCTGGAAAGTTCTATCAACTGAAAGTCTAGTCGAGAAATGCGATGGGATATTCACCTTTGAGTGTTTCAATAAGCATCTTTGCAGCCCAATACCCAGACTAGCCTCTCCCTCCAACCACTTCTATAAGTGGTAGTAATGTGATAATCTAGTGGACTGCACCTAACGACCAAGGCTCACCCATACTCGGTTACAGAATAGAAGTGCTGTCAGCAGACTAAGTTTCCTATGACTATGATTTGACTTACTGTGACGGCGCAAACGCTCTGATTAGGACTTCCACGACCTGTACGGTACCGATAAGTAGTTTCCTTGCAGCTCCCTTCAATCTTCCGTGGGGCTCCAGTATTGTGGCAAAAGTTACCGCGTATAACAATTATGGTGATTCCTTTGCTTCGCTTCCTGGCAATGGTGCTGTGATCATCACTTTCCCTGATGCGCCAACTAACATAGTTGATAATCAAAGTTTAAGGACATCCACGTCTCTCACAATCAGTTGGACCCCGCCTGCAAGCAATGGAGGATCTCAAATCTTGAGTTATTAGTTGTCTTATGACCAAGCAATCAACAACTATTTAGTTCTTGGTTCAGGAATCACCAGTACAACATACTAGGTCAAAGGCCTTCAAGCAGGGCTTACCTACACTTTCCGAGTGCGTGCACTGAATTCCTTCGGCTATGGGCCATTCTCCTAAGATAAATCGTTGCTTTGCGCAACTGTACCCGCTCAGCCAAACCAGCCAAGTACATCAATAAGCGGTAGTAACGCGGTGATAACCTGGACTGCGCCAGCTCCTTAGGGATCTCCAATCACATCCTATACAGTGCTAATTCGTCAGTCAAATCTCCAATTCTCAACGTACCTTACGAGCTGTAACGGAGGAAACTCTGCGATTATGGCAGCTACTAGTTGCTCTGTTCCACTGTCAGTACTTCTTGCAGCGCCTTTTAGCTTGATTTACAATGACGGCATCTTTGTGCAAATCATCGCCACTAACTTTTACGGAAACTCACCAACCTCGTTGACGGGAGGTGGAGCTACTATGGTTTTAGTCCCGCACGCACCAGTGAGTCTGACGTAAAACATGGCTCTCACGAATAACTAAACCATAAGTTTCAGTTGGAGCGATGGTACATTTAACGGTGGTGTTCCCATACTCGACTACATCATATAGTGGGACCAGGCAATAGGAGTGTTTGTTACTCTAACATCGGGAGTAACCTAGAAGTCATTCACTTATAGCACGGGACTTGCCGCTGGTGGAACTTACGCTTTCAGAGTCATTGCCAGAAACTCGGTCGGGTAGAGTCCAGCTTCGGCAGCCATTTCAATTCTTGTTGCTTAAGTTCCTGATGCGCCCACTGCGCCAACAACAGAAGTTAGTGGGTCAAACGTTTAGATCAGCTGGACTGCACCATACACCGGAGCGACTAGGATAACTGCATACATAGTAACGGTGCGAGCATCGAACGGTACCTATCTGAGTGACATTGCGAACTGCAATGGCGCCTCGGTAATCGTCGTTGCAAGTCAAAGTTGTTCGATCCCCTCGAGCGTGCTCATGTCGATTCCTTTCAATCTACAATATGGCGACTCTGTCTTTGCTTAGATTACAGCAACTAACATCATCGGAAACTCTGAAGCCTCAGCAGCCGGGAACGGTGCGGTGCTTTTGACAGCTCCAGATCCTCCCACCGACCTCTAAAATCTGCCTTTGATTACATCAGGCTCGAGAATCGGCATAACCTGGCAAGCGGGTGCAATGAACGGAGGAGCACCGGTCCTCGACTACACAATATTGTGGGACAACGCTAGCGGCTCTTTCAGTGTGTTGGCAAGCGGTGTAACTTAAACTTCTTACACAGCAACAGGAATTCAGGCAAGTCTGACCTACACTTTCATGGTTCAAGCTAGGAACGTTTATGGTTTGTCCTTGAACTCTTTGCCAGTAAGCATTTTGTCCGCTCAAACACCGAACACGCCTGCAGCTCCGACAACTCAACTCAGTGGCACTAACATGATCATAAATTGGGTTGCACCTGGAAGTGGCGGCTCAAGCATCAATGGATACTAAATTTGGATCTAGACTTCTGACCCTACAGTATTCAGACAGAGCATCGACTACTGTGACGGCTCCTAGTCTGTGATCGTTCAGAATGCTCAGTGTCAAATTCCAACTTCCGTACTCAATGCAGCGCCATTCAACCTTGCATGGGGCTCACAAGTGTACGCGTACGTAATCGCATTCAATGTCTACGGACCATCCGGAAATTCTACAACAGGAAGTGGCGCCTATATGTACACCAAGCCTGATCCGCCAAGAAACATTGTCGAGACGCTCGCTGCCAGAACACTAACCGCTATTGGATTCAGTTGGCAATAAGGAGTCCAAAACGGAGGAACGCCAGTCATCGACTATCGCCTCTTCTACGATCAGGGAAAAGACAGCTACGTCATATTGGCAGCAACTTACTCGAGCACATCCTTTTTGATTGATTCACTAACTCCTGGAGTTACTTATAAGTTCAAGATTCAATCAAGGAATCAGTTTAGTCTGAGTGACGACTCTCAAGTTTTCAGCATCCTATGCGCAACAGTACCAGATATTCCAAGTCCACCAACCACAACCCAGTTTGGCAGTGATATCAAAGTGACTTGGAGCGCACCTTCGGCTAACGGATCTCCCATTACAGGCTACAAGGTTTATTTGCAACAAAAATCAGGCGCTTTTAATCTTGAATCAACCCTTTGCCCGATGAATGCAGCATAAGTTACAAACAGAGAATGTACTGTGCCTCTCTCAGTCTTAACTTCGGAACCATACAACCTCGCCCTGGGCGATAGTGTGTTTGCTCAGATTGTGGCAATCAATTTCTATGGTGAAGGCGGTATTTCAGTGGCAGGTAACGGCGCTACGTGCGTTTTAGTGCCCTCTCCACCAACATCACTTATGAATAACGGTGCAATTACAAATGACAATCGAATCGGGTTCAGTTGGATAAACGGGCCATCAACAGGCGGCAGACCCATCCTCGACTATTAAGTATGGTGGGACTAGGGGATCGGAAGCTTTGATATTCTTGCTTCTGGTGTACCAACGCAATCGTACACAACTGTAGTCTCTCTAACGGCCGGTCAAACATACTAATTTAGAGTTCAATCTAGAAATAGCGTTGGCCTGAGCTCTTAGTCAAGTTCGATATCAATTCTAGCCGCTTAGATTCCGACTGTACCAGCAGCTCCAACAACATTAATGGTTACAGGAGCAGTTCAAATCCGTTGGATCCCACCATATAATGGCGGAAGCACCATCACTGGATACACGATCATGATACGGTAGAACGACGGTATCTTCTCTCAGGCTCTTGCAGAATGTGATGGGTCGACTTCAACTATCATAACATAAAATCGTTGCACAGTTTCTATTGCAACGCTAACTGGCTCACCATTCTTACTACCATGGGGCGCAACTGTTTAGGCTACTGTGTCTGCTAGAAACGTTGTCGGAACATCCGCACTATCGAGTTTGGGTGGTAACGCCCTCATTCTTTCAGTACCGAGTGAACCCCAGTTTGTGCGAGACGTACCAAATGTGACATCGGATGTTCAAATCGGTCTAACTTGGGACGCGCCGTCTTCAAACGGAGGTACGGCAGTTATTGATTACAGGGTGTTCCAAAGCTCTGACGGTGTTACGTTCTCTATTATCGATAGCAACATCGAGCCTCAACTCTACACTGCTCTAACTTTGTTGCCTGGAAATGCCTACTTCTTTAGAATAGCAGCGAGGAACTCACAAGGCTACGGACCGTAGTCTTCAACCTCGCCAGCCATTTTAGCAGCTAGAATACCGGATGTACCCCTACCACCATCCTCACTTTTGCAAGGAACTTTCATGAGGATCAGTTGGAGCCAACCATACAATGGTGGGTCTAACATTACTGCGTATCAAATAGAAATCTTGCAGAGCGATGGAGTTACTTTCAGTCCTGAACTCAGCTTCTGCGATGGATCTACTACAACAGCTGTGACAACACTATCATGTTCAATTCCAGTTAGCACGTTAAGAACAACGCCGTTCAGTCTTACTTTTGGAGCTACTGTGGTAGCTAGAGTTCAAGCTATTAATGTTTACGGTCCATCTGCCTTTTCCATCTCGGGAGGCTCAGGAGTACTTATCACTAATCCAGACCCACCCACCAGTCTTGCAGAAATTTTCTCTGGCAGAACTGCGACAACTCTTAGGATTTCCTGGTCAGACGGACCTTCAAACGGGGGATCGCCTATCATCGACTATGCAGTTTATTCAGACCAGGGTCTCCTCACATGGACTCTGTTATAGACTGGCGTAACGACCAGAGAGTATTTGGCCACAGGACTCACCATTGGAGTCAGATATCAGTTCTACGTAAGATCCAGAAACGTGTTCGACTTCAGTGCATCATCCGTTCCGGTCTCGATTCTGTGCGCTGCAGCACCCCTCGCTCCTCCCGCACCTACAACGGTGGCTGTTCTCGACTAGATCTAAATTTCTTGGTCAGACGGTTCAAATTAGGGTTCATCAATCACCAACTATCAAATATTCATAAGAAGCCGCGACTAAGTTTATATCCAAGAGTCGGTATATTGCAACGGTACAACTGCAGTGCTTGTTTAGGCAAGGTCGTGCAGAATTCCTTTAAGCGTGTTGACAGTCGCCCCCTACTTCCTGGTTCAGGGCAACAGTGTATTTGCCAAGATTGTTGCTGGTAACTTCTACGGTATGTCTCCCTAGTCGCCTCAAGGCAACGGCGCGTTGATGGTAATAGTGCCTGACTCACCAGTCGCACTAACAAACAACTTTGCGGTCACAAACAAGGCTGTGATTGAATTTACTTGGAGTGATGGCATTTCTGACGGAGGTTCTCCTGTTATTGACTACCGTATATCATTCGATCAAGCGACAGACACATGGGTCTACTTGCAAGGTGGTATTACGCAGAAGAGGTTCACAACTAGTTTGCCACTAATTGTTGGAAGGACGTACAAGTTTAGAGTTGAAGCCAGGAATAGCGTAGGCTACAGTGCAATCTCTGTTCCGATTTCAATTCTCACTGCTCAAATACCGGCGACACCAGTCCCTCCCACGACTACTCTGTTTGGTGATACAATTGTGGTGACTTGGATTCAACCTGACGACGGAGGCACTTCTATCTCTGCCTACACCATCCTGATAGGTCAAAGTGACAACTCCACTTTCTTGGAAGATTAAGTTAACTGCGATGGCCGAAACACTACCATAATCGCCAACAGGCAATGTGTCATTCCGAATTCAGTACTCAACCAGGCTCCTTACAACTTGGTTTGGGGCTCAAAGGTTTATGCTAAGATAATTGTCTCAAATGTGATTGGCAGTTCACCTGCATCTGAAGCTGGTAATGGCGCATCGATTTAGAACGGACCAACTTACCCGCTAGGTTTAGCTGAAAATCGCGCATGGACTACAGCCTACGCTATAGGACTAGTTTGGGGCGATGTTGCAGACAATGGCGGATCCCAAGTTATCGATTATCGAGTCTGGTTTGACTAGGGCAGTAACAACTTTATTGTTCTTGCCTCTGGAATTTCAGTCAAGCAATATGTCGCCTAAGGACTAATAAAAGGCTTTACTTATGGTTTCAAGGTTCAAGGACGTAACACTCATGGCTACGGCGAGATATCTCCTGCTGTTTACATTTTAGCAGCCCAGGCCCCCGTTGCTCCAGCTACTCCCAAGTCGGTATTGATAAACACATCCGTAGTCATAACCTGGGAAGAACCCGATAACGGCGGCCAAAATATCCTTGGATATTCCATCTACATTCTAAAAGGAGACGGCGTCAACTTTAATATAGACTTTACTTACTGCGATGGATCCATCCCCGCAATCAGTCTTGCAAAGTAATGTACCATTCCTGCTGGCGCCTTTGTCTCTCCATATTATGGCTTAAACTGGGGATCAAGCATATTCGTGAAAGTGATTGCTTACAATTCTTATGGCAACTCATAATTCTCAGCTGTTGGTAACGGCGCTGTTTTGGTGACTATCCCATCCCCTCAAGTAAGTCTTGCAGAGACAACCGCTTTGAGAGCAACTCAGACGATTGCTCTACAATGGTAGAATGGAGCCACAGACGGAGGTACACCGATAGTTGACTATCAAATCAATATTGCAACAGTGACAGGAAGTTTCAGTGTCTACTAAGTAGGTATCTAAACAACTTTCTACATCGCTACTGGACTTACAACGGGTTAAACGTACAGATTCTCAGTGTAGGCTCGCAATCAAATAGGACTATCTCAAATAAGTAACATAGTTACCATTCTTTGTGCATTTGTTCCTTTCACACCTCCAACTCCAACTACAGTGGTGATTGCTGACTAAGTAATCGTATCCTGGAGCGCTCCAAACTCGAATGGATCTCCCTTACTTGGCTACCAAATTCATTTCCGTCAGAATAACAATGCATACTCTTAGCAACTAGTTAACTGCGATGGAAACACCAATGGTCAAATTCTAAGTTTGGCTAACTGTACCGTGCCACTAATTAGTTTGCAGGCATCACCTTTCAACCTGGCTGTTGGAGACATAATCAACGCTAAGATTCTTGCTTTCAACGACTACGGTAGTTCAGGCATGTCACCGATTGGCGGAACTGCAAAGATGGTGCAAATCCCTGATGCTCCTATCAATTTGGCTAACAATCCAACAGTCACTACATCGTAGAATATCAGCTTTACCTGGTCTCCGGCCGCATTTGATGGCGGAACAGATGTTTTAGACTACTCAATCTTCTTTGAGCAATCAACCAACATTTGGCAACCCCTAGCTGTAAATTACTTGACTACATCTTACACTACGACAACAGGCCTACTTGCTGGCAAAACTTATAATTTCAAAGTCTATGCCAGAAACTCAGTTGGTCTAAGTCTTCCTGCTGTAGTTTCAATTCTAGCTGCATAAATTCCAAACGTACCAGGAGTACCCACTACTGCAATTAGCGGATCCAACGTCATTATCAGTTGGGCGGCTCCCATTTTTGACGGCGCATCTTCGCTACTAAGTTACACCATTCTTATTAGGGAAAGCGACGAAATCACGTATACTACCTAATTGACAAACTGCAACGGTGGAAACACTGCTGTATTAACTTTCAGAACTTGTTCTGTTCCAATATCTGTGCTTCGTTCTAATCCATTCAACATTGCATGGGGCAGCTCAATCCATGCAAAAGTCAGAGCAACAAATGTGGTAGGATCCTCCGATTACTCAGCCGCTGGTAATGGCGCAATTATCCTCACAGTTACTGACCCACCAGTCAATCTCGCTAATGTAGTAACTATTACATCTGGATCGCAAATTGGACTAACATGGGCACCAGGTGTCAATTTCGGTGGAACTCCTCTAATAGATTACAGACTTACATATGATTAGGGTAATGGAAACTTTGTTCAACTTGTTTCGGGACTAACTTCAACAGCGTACACAGTTACAAGTCTTACTGCAGGTACAACTTATTAGTTTTATGTCCAAGCAAGAAACAACTTTGACTACAGTCTTGCTTCAAACATCGTTTAAGTTCTTGCCGCACAAGCACCAAGCACACCAACAGATGTATAGACTATAGTTGAAAGTAGTAAAGTCAAAATAACTTGGGTTTTGCCGAGCAATGGAGGGTCTCCAATCACAGCGTTCAGAATTCAAATCCGTGAAAACGATTAGTTGACATTCACCCAAGATCTTTCAGATTGTAACGGATCAAACAACTTGATTATTGCGAGTCAAACATGTAGCGTTCCCATATCTTCTCTTCTGCTCTCCCCGTATAACTTACCTTGGGGATCAAGCGTGTTTGCAATTGTATAAGCATCAAACAGCTACGGGTCATCCGAATTCTCTAGTTAAGGAAATGGAGCAGTCATTTTGACTGCGCCAGACGCACCAACTGATTTGAAAGAGCTTACTACAAATAAATCTCCAACGACGATTGGTTTATAGTGGCTCGATGGAACCAATACCGGCGGAAGACCAGTCCTAGACTACACCTTGTTCTGGGACGCAGGAGTACCAGCTACTGGCTTTGTAGAACTGCAGACCGGAATTGCAGTCAGATCATATTTAGCAACCAATTTATCTCCCGGTACAACTTATAGCTTCAAGGTTGCTTCAAGAAACATATTCGCATTAGGTCTTCAATCAAATAGCGTTACAATTTTGAGTGCTTTTAAGCCAGAGCGACCAGAGGCTCCCGTCACAACAATTTAAAACGACTAAGTTATCGTGACATGGGTTGCTCCTTTTGCAAATGGGTCCCCTCTCACGAGCTTTTTAGTAAAATTTGAAACAGCAACAGGATCTTTCAATACTGAACTTTCGAATTGTGACGGATCAAACACAGTTGTTTTCAATGCCAGATAATGCACTATTCCACTTGACACATTTACATCTGCACCGTTCAGTCTTGTCTTAGGTTAGAGTATAAAGGCATAAGTTCTAGCAACAAATGTGTATGGAAATTCTCCTATTTCAAACACCGGAAGTGGTGCTTTCATAGTATTAGTGCCTGATGCTCCCCAATCACTTACTAATAATCCGTCTATCACAAATGCAGCATAAATTGGCTTCAGTTGGTCAGATGGCGACTCAACAGGAGGCACTCCAATAATTTACTACACTATATACTTTGACAATGCAGATAACACATGGCAAGTGCTTGAACCGATAGTCAGCCAAATGTATTATACAACTCAAGTTACTTTAGTGAAAGGAAGACTTTACTCGTTTAAAGTGCAGGCGACAAACTCAGTTGGAGTAAGTCTTCTTTCAACTTCGCTTTCAATCCTAGCAGCACAGATCCCAGCTTAACCACTTGCCCCTGTCACATCAATTAATGGGCTCAATGTATAAGTTAGATGGATTGCGCCAGATAACGGAGGGTCGGCAATAACTGCTTATCTGATTCTGATTAAAAAGACTGACGGTACATTCAGTACTCATCTAGCTTCATGCGATGGAACAAGCTCAACAATTGTGATTGCAAGAACTTGCAACATCCCAATATCTAGTCTTATCATAGCTCCATTTAACTTAGCATGGGGTGTTGACGTGTACGCAACCGTCACGGCTGTCAACGTGTATGGAAGCTCAACAGTTTCATCAGAAGGCAACGGCGCGAAAATATTAAGAGAGCCAGATGCTCCTGTCAATCTTGCAAATAATCCGGCAATAACTACTGGTTCTCAAATCGGACTTACATGGGCGCAAGGTCTAGAAAATGGCGGTACTCCGGTTATCGACTTCACGATTGCTTACAAGTTCGACACTAATGATTTCGTAGTCCTTAAATCAGCCATAGCCCAATAATCATACACCGCAGTCGGCCTTTCACCTGGTGTTTAGTACACTTTCAAAGTGCTCGCCAGGAATGCTTACGGCTCAGGACCTTACTCTACCGAGATTACGATATTGTCTGCCTAAGTACCAGAAACTCCTGATGCTCCAACTACAGTGATCAGCGGCTTAAACGTTGTAATTGATTGGAATGCACCAGTGAGTGGCGGCTCTGCCATAAGCTCGTACACAATTTACATAATGAAGAGTGACCTAGTTACATTTGCAGTCAACACTTAAGACTGCGACGGTTCCGATTCAACAATCGTATAAGAAAGCAAGTGTACTGTTCCTATATCTTCCTTGTAGCAAACTCCATTCAACCTTCCGTGGGGTTCGAGCATATGGGCTAAAGTCATGGCGACCAACAGCTATGGCGATTCAAATGTGTCTCTAAAAGGAAATGGCGCAATAATCATAACATATCCGGATGCCCCAGTTTTCTTGAGTGAGAATTATCAAGGACGATCTGCAACTACTCTTGGTCTTGTTTGGCAGGAAGGACAGTAAAATGGGGGCTCGCCCGTTATTGATTACACGGTTAGTTTCAACTCGGGTAGCGGCAGTACCTTTACAGTTTTGGAAGAGAATGTACTTGCACTTGCTTATACAGCTAGAGTTCTCACGCCAGGAGAGACTTATAAATTCAAAGTTCAAGCAAGGAACGTTTACGGTCTTTCGGATTACTCGAACGAAATAAGTTTGTTGTGTGCTTTCATCCCTGCAGTTCCAGCTGCCCCAACTACTTCAGTCATTGCTAATAACATGATTGTCGAGTGGATTGCTCCAGCATCAAACGGTTCGCCGATAACAAGCTACCGTGTGAAACTACAGCAGAAGTCCGGTGTTTACTCTGAGGAACTTACAAAGTGCGACAGCTAAAACTCGGCTCTTGTTACGGATCGTAAATGCACAATCCCTCTTTTAACCATGCAAGCATCGCCCTTCCTACTCCAGCTTGGGGACAGCATCTTTGCAACGGTCACAGCGACTAATGTTTACGGAGAATCGTCGGCTTCATCAGAGGGTAATGGAGCAACTTTAGTGACAGTACCAGACAGGCCAGTTGGTCTATCAACAAACATCGCCACCAACACTAAATCAGTTATCACTGTAATGTGGAATGACGGACTCTCGACAGGCGGCTCTCCAATTATAGACTATCGATTGTCTTGGGATGCCTCCACAGGGGCTGGACTAGTCTTCTCAGTGCTTGCAACAGGCCTTACCACTAAATCGTACACTACCACACAAACTCTGACTGCAGGAGCTTTCTACACGTTCAGCGTTGAAGCTCGCAACTCGGTCGGTTATTCTTTAATGTCTAGTTCGTATCAAATCCTCGCAGCTTAGCCTCCTGAGGCGCCTTAGGCGCCGTAAACTTCGCAGTAGGCCTCTACAATTATCACGGCTTGGACTGCGCCTTAAGATGGAGGAACTGCAATAACGAGCTATCAAGTGACGTTCAGAGCGAGTGACGGACAGACCTACTACCCGATGCCCTAATACTGCGACGGCACTTTAGACTCAGTCCGCATTCCCAGAACATGC